>Ga0163162_10002787_pt1 | contig 16605 bp, 19 predicted proteins | sample S55metaG_FD_115310 | JGI IMG/M metagenome (GOLD analysis project Ga0163162, IMG submission 115310) | Switchgrass rhizosphere microbial communities from Kellogg Biological Station, Michigan, USA - S5-5 metaG | ecosystem: Host-associated > Plants > Roots > Rhizosphere > Soil | place: USA...
CCGGCAGCATTCACGTTCGGCAACGTCGGCCGCAACACGGTCTACGGTCCCGGCCGGCAGACTTTGGATTTAGCTTTACAACGGGAATTCGCGATGACCGAAACCGTGAAGCTTCAAATCCGCGCCGAAGCCTTCAACGCCCTGAATCACACCAACCTCGGAACCCCCAACCGCTTCGTGAACACTCCGCAGTTCGGCACCATCACGGAAGCCGCCACGCCAGGACGCGAGATACAACTCGGCGTTCGGTTGTCGTTTTGAAGTCGGGGTGGCCTTGTGACCACCCCTTCACTTAAAACTGAATACATCTCGTTAGCAAAACGACGGCGAGTGCGGGCTTTCCGCCTCCGATTGTTGAATTGAGGGGTTGCTGTTTTGTTAGCGTTGCTTCTACGTAATACGCATTGTGAGAAAAATCGAATGCAACTCGATCCGTGGAGACGCTATTCGCTTGAAAGTTTGCTTGTGGAGAAAACGAATTGCTGTCGAAGGTTAAAAGGTTTGTAAGGTTCCCGCTTTCCAGGTTGAGCTGCATAAGGCGCAGGAGTACGCGCGCGCGGTCGCCGTCATCCCTGAACCGAGTGACCATGCAAAGTCTGCCGGAAGGAAACAAGAGTCCGTCGACGGCAGTAACGTTGTAACGGACAACTGCCTGCACAGTTTGCAAGGGGAGCGCCAGACGGCGCTTCGAAGTCAATTGTGTTCCCGTTGTTTCAGGAAACGACACAACTCCATTCGAGTAGACGATCTTGTTTAGATCGACTTTGTCCGCGGTGCCGGTCGTGCCGGCTGTAGACCATGACTTGTTATCCGCTGTCTGGGCAGAAGTGATGCTGGCTGAGGTGACAAGGACCATCAGAACCAGCAAAGAGCCGAGGATATTTGACTTCATCATTCATCTCCGATTGAGGTTTGTTTCATACTCAACTTATATGGCAGTGAGTGAGGTTTTCGTTTCGGTTGGAAGAGGATGGACCTTAATTCTTCTAGATCGTTGCTTTTGTTGAGGTCTTCTTTTTGGAAGTTTTTGATTTGGTGAGTCCCGGAACGTGGAGGTCCAGATTCGTCAAAAACGCGCAATCGGCATTAAGAACTATGACACCAGCGCCTGAGTGCTTTGAGGCCTGACGATCCAGGCCGTACATGGAAGGATTCCAATCACAGGTAATGACAAAGGGTGACGAAATGTTTCGGCAACTGTGAGATCTGTCAGATTAGAACTTAAGTGGAGTGGGAATGATTGCACTTCCACAAATACCAAATGAGATTAGCGGATGCGGTGTCTAAGCAGGCCGCGTGCGAGCGTTTTCTTAAGTGCCACTAAAGAAGCACAAAAACGCATCAGGGCTATGTGGATTTTATTATGCCCAATGCGAAAGGATAAATTGGGCATTAAAAAGGTGGTCCGTTGCCGGACCACCCTTAGTACGCAGCAACTACCCTGTCGAGATCATGCCAGGTCGAAGCGGTCAAGGTTCATTACCTTGTCCCAGGCTGCGATGAAGTCGTTCACGAATTTCTCCTTAGAATCCGAACACGCGTAAACCTCGGCCAGGGCGCGAAGCTCTGAGTTCGAACCAAAAATGAGATCGACACGAGTGCCGGTCCACTTGGTTGCGCCGGTCTTACGATCGCGGCCTTCGAACACCTCTCCAGTCCCATTGGCCGTTTGCCACTTGGTGTTCATATCGAGCAGGTTGACGAAGAAGTCGTTCGTCAGTGTGCCCGGCCGCTTCGTGAGAACGCCGTGCTGCGAGCCGTCATAGTTCGTGTTAAGGACCCGCATACCGCCAATGAGTACGGTCATTTCAGGAGCGGTCAGCGTTAGCAAGCTGGCCTTGTCAATCAGCATTTCCTCGGACGGCGTCGTATGGTGGCTCCGCTTGTAATTGCGGAAACCGTCAGCCTGCGGTTGCAGATACCCGAACGAATCCACTTCAGTCTGCTCCTGCAAAGCGTCACCGCGGCCCGGCTTAAAAGGAACCGTCACGTCGTGCCCGGCATCCTTGGCCGACTTCTCGACTGCGGCGCATCCGCCGAGAACGATCAGATCAGCGAGCGAAACGCGCTTGTTGCCGGACTGAGCACTGTTGAACTCGTTTTGGATGCCCATGAGCTTTCCGAGCACCGTCGAAAGCTGAGCCGGGTTGTTGACTTCCCAATTCTTCTGCGGCTCGAGGCGAATTCGCGCGCCGTTCGCGCCGCCGCGGTTGTCAGAGCCGCGGAAGGTTGATGCCGAAGCCCATGCGGTCGAAACGAGTTGCGGGATGGACAAGCCAGAATCAAGGATCTTGGCCTTGAGTGCCACGATGTCCGATGCGCCAATCAGCTCGTGGTCTACCGCCGGGATTGGATCCTGCCAGATCAAGTCTTCCGCAGGTACCAACGGGCCGAGATAACGCGCTTTGGGACCCATGTCGCGGTGCGTTAGCTTGAACCACGCCCGGGCGAATGCGTCTGCAAATTCCGCCGGATTCTCCTTGAAGTGTCGCGAGATCTTCTCATAGGCCGGATCCGTCCGCATCGCCATGTCGGCGGTTGTCATCATCGGCGCATGACGCTCGTTCGGGTCCTGCGCGTCGGGCACTGTATCTGCGCCTGCGCCATTCTTTGGCCGCCACTGCTGTGCACCGGCGGGACTCTTGGTCAGCTCCCATTCATAGCCTAAGAGGGTCTCGAAGTAGCTGTGGTCCCACTTGGTCGGCGTTGCCGTCCATGCGCCTTCGATGCCGCTCGTCGTTGCATCCGTGCCCACGCCGCTGCCATGGGCATTGATCCAGCCTAGACCCTGTGTCTCGATCGGCGCTCCTTCGGGCTCGGGTCCAACAAGCGACGGGTTGCCGGCGCCATGAGTCTTGCCGAAGGTGTGGCCGCCGGCGGTAAGTGCCACGGTCTCGTAGTCGTTCATCGCCATGCGTCCGAAGGTCTCACGGATGTCGCGGCCGGAGGCGAGCGGATCGGGGTTACCGTTGGGTCCTTCCGGGTTCACATAGATAAGGCCCATCTGAACGGCGGCGAGCGGGTTCTCGAGTTCTCGGTCGCCGGTGTAACGTTTGTCTCCCAGCCATTCACCCTCGGAGCCCCAATAAACATCTTCCTGAGCTTGCCATACGTCGGGCCTGCCGCCGCCAAAGCCGAAGGTTTTGAAGCCCATCGATTCAAGTGCAACGTTGCCGGTCAAGACAAACAGATCGGCCCACGAAAGCTTGCGACCATATTTCTGCTTGATCGGCCAGAGCAGTCGACGCGCCTTGTCGAGATTGCCGTTGTCGGGCCAGCTGTTGGTGGGGGCAAAACGCTGCTCGCCGTTTCCTGCGCCGCCGCGGCCATCGCCGATTCGGTATGTGCCGGCCGCGTGCCATGCCATGCGGATGAAGAATGGTCCATAGTGACCGTAATCCGCAGGCCACCAGTCCTGCGAGTCCGTCATCAGGGCATGCAGGTCCTTGATCACTACATCGAGGTCGAGCGACTTGAACTCCGCGGCGTAATTGAAATCTTTGCCCATCGGATCGGCAAGCGAAGAGTTTTGACGAAGGATCCTCAGATCCAAAGCATTAGGCCACCAGTCGCGGTTTGATTGGCGGATACTGGTGGTGTATTTGATCGCTCCGCCGGTGAATGGACACCGGCTTGATGCGTTTATATCCAGTACCGGGTCATCCGGTGACGGGACGCGCTCTGTGTTATCTCCCATTTTTCACCTTCCTTCGATTTATATCCATTGCGAAACTAATTAGGTGATTCGTTCCCGCTTAGTTCCGAGATTTCGGCAGTTATCCAGCTCTACACTCAGGACACAGACCATGCAGCGTGAGCTCGATCGATCCGGCTTCGAATTTTGAACGCTTGGCAGCTTCTTTAATTAGTCCGTCCGGGATCGAGAGTTCAATATCGACGAGCTTTCCGCAATCGTTGCAGATCGCATGGTCGTGTCGCTTCAGCTTGCGGTCGTAGCGGGTGCAGTCCGCTCCGAACCGGATCTCGCCGATCAGTCCTTCGTTCTTCAGGTAGCGCAGCGAATTGTATACGGTCGCGAACGAGATGCCTGGCAATAGCCGGCGCGCATGCTCAAAGACTTCGATGGCCGTCAGATGCTCGTCCGACTCGCGGATTACTCGCAAGACAGCTCGGCGCTGTTTCGTAAGTCCTGAGAACTCGGGATCATTCATTTCTATTAGAGTAATTCTAAATTCTAATGAACATCAACTATCCGCGGGATGTCGGGAAATTCGCACGAGATCATCAAGGCCAGGAGGCGCAGGGTTGAGCACCGCGGTCAGCGTTTGAGCCACTCGTTCTGTTTTTGTGATTTGCGACGCCATTGTTGACGGAAAAGAACACAGACATATGCAAAGGCATCTGACTTCAATCGGGAGAAGCATCGAGATCACTTCTAAAACCTTGTGGCTGCAACCTGGTTTAGTTAATGGTTGTTTTGTTGATGATTTTGACTGGAGCCGGCTGCCGGAATTGAACCGGCGACCTTCTAATTACGAATCTCAAACAGCCTGTTTTGCTCAGTTTCAGTGAGTTATTCTCTGTACTGATTCATTAGCCTTTTCACTGCTTACTCACTCTTTCTGTGTCTCACAGTATCGCGCCGTTTGCTTGGGTTGGCACACTATCGGCACACAAGAATTTGAACGTGGACCACCCCCCTTGCCGGGAGTTCGATGTCTTGCCGTGAGAGTTTCGGCCCACGTCACATATTCACGAGTCAAAAACAAAAAAGGCAGCGTCTCGTACGTGATAAACTCCGGCCCGAGCTTACGAGGCTGGAATGCGGCTCTTGACGGATTACGCAATGTCTACACAGTTTCACTGGTCCTCGAAACAATCACAGGCGGCGCTCGCACTCGCGCAAGGGCAAAGCCAGCAAGCGGTTGCAGAGGCGATTGGAGTGTGTCGCAAAACCATTTGCAATTGGCTTTGTGTACCGGAATTCGTCGCTGAGATTGATAGACTATCATGCATGATCGACATAGCGAGCCGTGCCGAGCGCCTACGCATTGCAATGCGTGTCGTGCGGCAGAAAGTTCGGGCTGATGGCACAGTGGAGACAGATAGGGACGTGCTGGATTGGCTCAAGTATGCGCAGAGTGAAACGACAGGGATCAAGTTAGGGTTTTCAAAGGGCGAGGTTGCCGAAATGGATGCGCAGATTGATGCAGCTTTGCGGGAATTAGTAGATGAAGAGGTTAACCGTCGCCTTGCTGCGCGCGGACTCACGGTGAAAGTTCAGCAAGCGAACAACAGCCAACTCCAGATGTACGAGGTAGAGATAGTGTGATATTAACTTCAGGTGAGGTGGTTTAAACTGTTCTGCACGTTCTTCTGTTATGAGAAATGTCTTATGTGCAACACGAGTTTTGCTGGTCCTCGATTAGAAATTGGACCTTCTGTTGAATGTGTGGGGCGGAAGAAATAGGCTCACGCAGTTGTCAATCTGACGAACTAGAATGTTGCAATGCATTGCTTGTAAATCAGACATGCCCGATGGCGCTTCCCTTTGTAAGGAGTGTAAGACGTATCAGGCAAATTGGCGCAACTGGATTCCTCACGTCGGAGCCAGTATCGCCCTGCTGACCTTTATCATTGCCGGTATATCATATACTGCGCAATCAATCTCAAAGCAGGTTGCAGAATGGACAGCGGAAGATAAAATCCAAGTCGCCTATCTTAATTCCCGAGGAGCAACAAGTTATCTCAATGTAGGCGATAACGAAGTAATCATAATGCAGCAAGAGCTTAGCTGTTTCGGGATGAACTTAGGTCAGGGTATTTATAAACGTGTAGCTAAATCGGATTTTGTTACTTTTCAAAATGATCAAGGCTATCTTTTGAATGCTGAAACATTCGCAAAAGATCAGCCAGACTCATCCTTAGACCTATTGTTTTTTGATAAGGATAATTTAGAACTAAAGGGGAAAAAGGATATGTTCCCGAATTTGAAAACATTTCCTGCGAAAGGTTCAATTACATTCTTTTCCATCCATGACAAGAAGCAAAAGAAATATGAATTTGAATGTGTTTGTATACTCGTAAAAGATACTAATTAGAATCGCTATCGCCAGCAGTAACTTCGCCATTGCCCCATCACGTTCTACCCCCCCGTGCCGGGAGTTTGATGTTCTCTTGTGCGAGTTTCAGGGCAGCGTCAAACCTACGGGAGTCAAAAAACAAAAAAGCGATTTCGAACAACTCACACAACGACGATCCTTGCCTCAAGGCAAAAAGGTAAATAGACTCCCACCACCCTCGCGACTCGCATACAAGAGGCTTGCAATCGTGATGACCGACCTCTTTGTTCAGTTTGCGTGGGCGAGCCCGCAAAGCGCAGTGTTCGTGGTTTCACTCAACAGTATGACCACTTTAGAGACTATAATTGCTCTAATCTTTACGCCCACAGCCATTGTGGCTGGTATCGTAATAATCCTAAGAAAGTTTTTTGAGCAGGCTCTTTCAAGAGATATAGAAAAATACAAGACCAATCTCCAGACTGAATTTGAACACTCAAAGATCAGATTGGAGAATGAACTCCAAACTAGATTCTTTGAGTACCAAACCAAATTCTCAAGTTACCATCAGAAGAGAGCAGAAGTTATAGGAGAGCTTTACGGGCTCTTGTCCGACGCGGTCGAATGCGTTCGAGATCTTATTCATCCGGTGCAATGGGGTGGTGAGGAAACTCAGGCAGAGAAAAGGCAAGTAGCTGCCGAAAAATACAACAAGCTTGGACAATACTATATTAGAAGCCGTATTTACCTAGATGAGGACGTTTGCGAAGGGATGGAATCCATCTTCAAAACAATGAAGCTCGCTTTAGCAAAGTTCAACATTAGCCAGGAACCACATGGACGAGATCCGGGTTTATGGGGTGAGGCTTGGAAATCTATGGAAGATGAGGTGCCGCCTTTGCTGAAAAAGCTTGAACGACAGTTTAGGCAAAGCTTATCCGCTGAATCTCACCAAGATGCCTTAACAATCTCGAAGGAGACTAAAGGCTAAAATGTATTCTTGATGCGTGACAAACGTGACAGACAAAAAAAGAGGTTCATAGCGGCCCTAACTGCTCAAGGAACCGTCTACCACGCCGCGCAAGCTGCCGGGATCTCTCGCCAGACTGCTTATCGCTGGCAACGTGAAGATCCTGACTTCGCGGAGCAGTGGTACGAGGCGCACGAGAATGCGGTTGACGTGGTTGAAAGCGTGATTTATCAGAAAGCGTTATCCGGTGATGTTATCGCAGCTATTTTCTATCTCAAGGCCCAGCGTCCAAAATTCCGGGATAGACTGAACATCGACATCGAACAGGTGCGAGGCGAAATCGAAGAGAGAATTGCGCAGTTTCGAGAGAATCCTGACTTGGTTGTACGAGCAATTCCGGCATTGACAGAGTGACAGATCACCCGCATGCCGCGCGGAAGTCGAATCATTGTGCAAGTGAAGTTTAACGTAGTCTCGATTTAACAATCACGAGAATTCATTCCTGTTTCGCGATACGTTGCTGAGACTCTTAAACTCAACTAACCTCGAATACAAAAACCTCATTGCCGATGAAGCGCCGCATAGCAGAGAGTGGTTGGAAACTCATTACATGGCTACCTATAAGACCTGCGTTTTCTGTCTAAGAAACGATTCAAAAATCAGTCGTGAAGACGTTCTCCCAAAATGGATTGCCAAAGCGTTTCCTGCCGATAGGGTTATAAGAAACGTAGCTATCGACAAGACCTATAGATCCAAAAAGACGCTGGGCATCATTGCCACGAAGCCGTGCAGACGCTGTAACAATGAGTGGATGAGCGCCCTTGAACAGCAGGTAATACCGTTGTTATTGCCGCTCATGCAAGGAACTCCGACCACGTTAAACGCTGAAGCGCAAAAGCGTATCGCGATATGGCTATTCAAAACCGCATTGATGTATGACCTTCACACCGAAAGAACCCAAGGCACTTATTTTACCGCTGAGGAGTGCCGCGCCCTGAAGGTTTCGCAAACGATACCCGCAGACTGCATGATGTTCTTGGGTCAGTACCGAGGCGAGCAATTAGAAATGATTACCCGTGAAGTCTCGTTTAGCCCCGACCCTCAAAAGCTACCGGAATCGCATCGCAATATGCTTGAGTTTGAGGCGTATACGGCGTCCTTTGCTATCAAACATCTTGCACTTCAGCTTTTTGCCTTCAGGAGGCCGAAACACCTCATCAACGAGATTCTTGACATCGAGATCGCGGACTGGTCTCCGGCGGAAATTCAAATCTGGCCAATCACCGAACGCTTCGCTGACTGGCCTCCGCCAAGACTTATGGACGATGTTATTTTTGATCGCTTCGCCGACCGTTGGAACGATCTGACCCTGTTCGGGCGGTAGCGCTTTTTTCCGCAGACATGCTTCTATGCTGGCAAGATTCCGCGTCACATCGTTGAGCGAGCCATAGGCTTCGCGCAGTTGTGCCAGTTCGGTCGGAGAACTCGCAGAGAAGCCACAATTGCCGACATCCTGCGAACGTAGCGCGGGGATTTTTGGTTGGCACATTAGGGATAATCTTGTTGCCTGACAGGGTGGTGTTATGACTTAATCTTAAATATGGAAAAGCATTGGTATCGCGTTGATTTCGTGCTGGAGGATTCGAACGATGTTAGACGGGGCTTTACGGCTCACGCCTGCGCCGCTAGTAGTGATGAAGCCGAGAAGATCGCCCAAACATCGTCTGAGTTTCCTCAGGGCTGGCATCCGAAAATGATAAATACTAGTCTGATTTTGCAACCACTGGAGGACAAAGAATTAGGTTGGGGTTATGACTCTCGCTAAACGGCCAACACTTAGAATTGGCCTCACGGTTTCCAAGCAACGGTCCAGCGTTTAGACGCGAGTGTAAATTACGGCCATTTAATCTTGTCGTCTATCAGATCCTCCACCGCACAGCCCGCAAGCCTCGCATATTTCAAAATCACAATCAGCGACGGTTCCCTAGCGCCACGTTCATAGCCCGATACTGCGCTGTAATCGACTTTCAGACCCAAAGCCTTGCACATTTCCGTCTGAGACACTCCCAACACTTCTAGCCGTAGCTTGCGTAATTTCTTAGGCAGATATTTCGGCTTCTCTCGCTTAGACGATCCCATCAGCCTGTAACCTCCTGATGGCTTCGTCTTGCGTCTATGGGCAATTGCCCATAGAATGTCGCTTGTCGCTTAGTTTGTCGTTTCGCCCAGATATACCGGGCGACGATCACGTGGCTATTTGCTCCTTATGCATTAGAACGGTTTGGCCCTCGCAAGTTCATTGACTACAGATTACCACGGAGTTGCTTATGGCTGAAAAATCACCCGAACCATCACCTATCGAGACTGAGGCGTGGCAAATCGCGTTTGCGCCTTACGCGGAAGACGCGGGCGCTGCTTATGACATGGCCCGACGCCTGATGGAAGTCAAACGCTACTTAAAAACCAAGCCGCCGAATGTGATCAGCAATGGAAGCGCTGGACGAAGCTTGCGAGATTCTGTTTCCCTTCACCGAGTTTCGCAAGGTTGCATTTGACCTGTATCTCACCGCCATCGATGGCCATCCCACGCGAGCGGAAGAGAACCTGATGGAAAGCTTAGGAATAAAATACTGATGGACCATGTTTCGCCCTATCGAGTCGATCTGATCAATGCTGCAATGGGAGCCCAGCGACTCTCTAACGAGAGGCTGGCGAAGAAAGCGGGCGTGGGGATAATGACTGTCTCTAAAATCCGCAATGGCCAGCCGCAGGTTGGATACCTCACTCTTAAAAAAGTAGTTGATGCGCTTGGCTTGACTATGGCTGAGATTGCGTTGCCCAGAAGCGACTCCTGATGAACCCTACAGAAAACTTTGGGGACTTCGTTCGCCGCATTCGCACAGAGAAGAATCTGTCATGTGCGGATGTCTCTAGGCAAAGCGCTCGCTTCGGGAAACGTATCGCGGGAAGTTATATCAATCGTATTGAAAACAATCCGCACCTAAGGCCCTCAGTAGACCGCCTGAGAGCACTCGCTTATGGGCTCGGCGTCCCCGTTGAAGAACTGCTAGCACGAGCCGCTGGTCTAAGCCCTTCCCGTACATCCTTTGATGAACTCCACTTGCTTACACGATTCCGAGAATTGTCGCCGGAACGGAAAGAGGATGTCTTACACATAGTCGGTTTATGGCACTCGCAGAAGTGTAGACCGTCTCACGCTTTCCTGAATCTTGCTCCGGGCCGTAACTTGAGCAGGACCGTGCAAAGCCGCTCTTGTGTTACTCGCTTACTACGGAGCCTTTGGAATTCCGATTGAGCAAATCATTGACGGTACTCAAAGACGTCCTAGTCTTCGTCGTCCTCATCTACCTCCTGTGAACATAGAGATTCTGAAACTACATCTATTGCGTTATCAACCGCCGATTGGCCCTCTTTGTTGGCTTCATCCTCCGGAACGTACACCGGCGCGGCAACGGAGGTCATAGGATGCCACGTATAAGGCTCGTCAAAACCCGGACTTGGACTGGCGCTGATACTGGCGCTGGCGCTAACGCTTACACTCTTTGTATGCTCCCGCAGACCTAAAATCTCCTGCTCGAATAACCTCATGGCATCATTGAACCGCTCTTCCGTTGCGTTTACATCAGGGGCGAGCGTGATAAGCCTGCTTAGTGTTTCATTAACGCCTCTGACTTTAGTCTCCAATTCCTCTACGGCCTCTTGTGGCTCTATCCACATACCCAATGTGGGACTGACGCCAATAACCTGAAACGGCTTATCAATACTCGTCGCTGTAGCCTTCCCAAACGAAAGCAAATGGAGGCCCAGCGTCATCGCTGTCGTCGCATCGGTTACGTGTCGGTATAGGCGTTTAGCTTCATATTTATATAGCGGCTCACCCCAACCGATCATGTCGTGATCTTTAAGTCGTTCAATCGTCGATCCCGCTAGTTTCCAGAGATAAATCCTGCCGGACTGCTTCTCTCTCAGGCAAACGATGAAATGGATTACCTTTTCATCTGGCAATGCTGGCCATGCGTCAACCTGTCGAGCGTTGAATAGGATAACTACGTTTTCGAGGAGCATCCTCGCTTCCTCTTCGGAAACGGGCTTTTGCCAGCCGCTAACCTCGCGTTCAATTGCGTTACCTAACGCGTCGATCAGTTCTCCGATGTGGCCAGCTCCTCCAAAACAAAGGTCGTAGAGATGTGCGTCTCTCGGTTCGATCTTGTCAACCGTCACGCGATAGTCGCCGTATGACTCTTGACTGTCGGCACAAATGATCGCACCCGGTTCCCCTTCAATCTCACACCTGAACGCAGCTATGAGTGTCACTCGTCGCCTCTTTCCGAGCCGGGTGCATTTGGGATTTGCTTTGCGAGGTGTCGGCTCATGCCATCTACTTTCCAGTAAAATTTGATACTCGCCCGGTGGTGCCGGGAGTATGTGCCAACTCAGTGACACAGAGCGATACTGAGAGACACTGATGGATTATAGAGCACTCGAATCCATGAATGAACAAGGCAGCATTCTGTTGAGAGGAACTGACGAAACGAGTTTGAGACTCGTAGTTGGAAGGCGAACTGAATAAAACGAAAAAGGACAAGCTCAGCTCGCAAGGTTCGCTTAGCGCAAAGTTCGCTTAGTAAATCCGGTTATAGTCCTCGGGGATCAGCTTGGCGTCTGTGATGATAGAGATTTGATTTGTGCCGCCTTCGCGCAGAGCCTCATCCCAATAGGGATTCAAGTCGGCAGTCGCTACTGACTGAAAATCGCTGGCCTCCATCGAAAACCGTAAAAAGTAGTTCGCGTCCAGCTCTATAGTTTCATCATCTGGCGTGCTGAGCATGAAGCGAACTAAATAAAAATCTGTCAATTGGTGGCCGTCCACTCTCATGGGTTCAAAGTCGTAGACGTCTATTTGATTTCCATTGTTGGTTACACTAAGAAGAGTAAACCACGTCCAGACGGCATCCGCGTCTCCACGTCGATGAAGGGCCACTTTTATCGTTTTCATGTAACGTGGAGCATCACCTCTGTTCTCGAATCGCAATTCGAGGGCGAGATAAATCCGCATCGCCCTCCCTGTTTTCTCAACCATGACTTTAGTGCCGGATTTCCAACGTTGATCAATCTCAAATACTAAGTTGTGTTCGATTAGTTTCTCGAATCGACGGTAATAACTGATAGCGTAAAGATAAGCGCCGTGAACGGCCACTATCAATAATCCGACCGCAACAATCGTTACCCACGTTCGCCAACCGAATGACGGTAAAACATAATACCTGTCCCAAAAAGCCTTGAAAGTACTTCCAAATCGCGCTGCGAAGTGGGCATCAATAAGGTCTGTGATTCCGATTACCGCCAGAAGAGAGCCCACTACCGTGCCCCATCTATTCCAGAAAACCGCCTTAAGAAGCTCTTTGACTGTAGGGCGCGGGAGCGGACTTTCAGGCATTCGGCAATCATTACCTACTTTCGATAGAGGGATCGGGAAATCCACGGTGCTGCACTAGCAGTGCTCGAACTCGCAAACCAAACAGAACAGAGCAGCACTCAGAGATACTCAGCAATTATAGACCAGCGAGGAAATGGAATGAATCAGCGCAGGAGCCGAACTACACCCAACTCAGAACACGCGCCGTTTGGTGCGACCCTTACGATCCGACATCTGAATCCTCGTTCTCAATTGCATAGCGTTCGGCGGCTATTATGTCCTCACCTTCATCTAGTGAAACAGCGGTAACCGTGGTAACCGGGTAACCGGGATTACCATTGCCTTTGCAGTCCCTCACTTGATCGGTTACCGCTGTATTACCGTTCATGGCAAGCGGCGGTGACGTGGAGTTACCGTTATGGTTACCGAAACCGTCAGCATTTGCCGCACCGTTACCACGGTTACCGCTGTTACCGAGAACGGAATATCCGCCTTTATCGTCTACCTCTAGCTGCCCATCGCGGCGCATGGTCCATAGCAATTTTTTGATGGCGCTGTACTCACGCCCAAGCAGGTTGGAAACGGCCTTCGGTGTAAGCGCTTCGGATTGTTCTTTCAGAAACTCAATCATGCTGCGTCGCTCATCACTCAAGCGATACTCTGCCGCATCACCTAACATGCGCCAACAGGTAAGGTCAGCATTCCAGCTCAAGGCGATCTCTTTGTCTCCAAAGTCACGGCCCGTTATGTGAAGGGTTGCGTCACACGATCCGCGCGAGCGCTTGAGCACTAGAACGCCATCGACCGCGCCCGTTAAACCTAACGTGCCCGAAACAAGGTCAAGTGGATCGTCACTTTCAGATTTGCGGGTGTGATAAATGATAAGGATGGTTACGTGGTATTTGCGAGCGAGGTCGCCAAGCGGTGCCACTGAGTCATAGTCGCTATCGTACAGGCGCGCCCGCATATTTTGCTGAGGGCGCACGCGCTTGAGTGTGTCTATCACGACAAGCCGAGTGTCAGGATGTTTCTGCATCCATCTTTCGATCGCGGTCAAGCCTCCGTCATCAAGGCGGGGCCATTCAACCGCGAAGAACAAACCGGGTGGAGTATCTTCACCACTTAGAGTAGTTCGCAAGCGGTCTTGTAGTCTCCGCCAGCCGTCCTCCAACGCAAGAAACAGAACCTCACCGCGCTCAACCTGAATCTGCCCAAGTGCAAGGCCCCCCGAAGCAACCGCGTTAGCAAGATCGATCCCGATCCAGCTCTTACCAAGTTTCGGTTTGCCCGCTAGGATGCTGACGCCTTCGGAAAGCACCCCAGGCACAGCCCCGCGTGGCTCAGGAAACTCGGTGCTTAATAGCCCCTTAGCACTAACAACATTGACAGATTTCGCGGTTGACTGTGGCTTGCTTGCCATTCAGCACGATCCGTTTCGCCTGTGGTTAAAAACGGGTTAACGATGTAGGTCAAGTCATAGAGTATTGAGTTGTACCTTACTCTGAATTGGGATGATCCGGTTGGTCATCAGTGTCTGAGGTCGAATTGGTGCCGCCCCGCTCGATCCATTTGCGCAAAGCATCAGGTGAATACCGAACCTGTCGGAAAATTCGTACGTGCGGCAGGGTGCCTTTTCGAGTCAGCTCGTAAATTCGTTGCAGGGGTAGACTGAGACTTTCTGAAACTTCCTTAGCTGTAAGTAACTGCATAACGGCACTCCTCTCACAATAAAAAGAACCTGTGAACATCTCTCGCAGGTTCAAACTATCATGGCAGTACAGGGGTAATTCTTGGTGTTAATTCCTCCGGTTCACTTTTGCTGCAAAGTAATTCCAGTTCACATGATATTCCTTATTCCATTGTCTGACCGTGCGTTCATCGATGCCTTCGGTCTCGAATTTTTTGTTGGCAAGAATAGCTACCCAAGCTTGCGTGAATCGGTTCCCCGCAGCGCGGCTTGCTCGCGCAGCCTCAGCTAGAAAATTTAGGTATTGCTGTGCCGTCTTAAAAAATCTTTCTGGTCCACTGTGTACTCCTTGGGTGTGTTTGATTTTCTGCTCCACTATCGCCGCATGTGATTCTGCTAACTCTTTCCAGTCTGTTTCGCCGATACCATGAGCTTCGGACGACTTTGCTATAGCCTCTCTAACGGTGAGCAATGCCATCGTTCGCAAACGGTCGGGAAGATAATAATTAAGATAGCCGATCATGTCGTGCATCCATCTGATCGTGTGTTCATCATCGCGGAATGCCGTGACTGGCTTATCCTCGTGACACTCGCCGAGCGCGCCATCACATGAGACGCGAACCCACAGCCTTTTGTGTTGCGCTTCGTCCTTTACACATTCGCCAAGTTCAATTTTCATCGTTAGCTCTGAACGTGGAGTTGTGTCAGGCACAGAAACATCTCGATCCGGGCGAGTTGCGGATTTCCAACGAATTCCATAAGACCCGTCTGATCCAACGTCCACACGGATCGGCCCGGCCTGCTCTAGCCGCTCTTTGCGATCATCCATTTATTAAACTCCTCCACACTCAACAATACTGAGACATAATAACCTGAATAAACTCTTGCAGGCTATAGACGCTGGGCGTATAATACGAGCATGATCAGGATCGAGATTGAGAAGTTATTGAATGGACGAAGCCTTTACTGGCTGTCCCAGCAAACAGGCATTCGCTGGGCGACGTTGGCCGCAATGGCTAACGGCAAGGCGCAAAGATTGAATCTTGAGGACATTGATTCGATTTGCGATGCGCTCGCATGTACGCCGGGCGATCTACTCACAAAGGTTGAGCGCAAACCTAGAAAGAAGGGCAGATAATGGCAGGACAGATAATCAAACGTGGCGAAAAGAATTGGATTGTTCGTATCTTTCAAGGCCGCGATGAGAATGGAAAGCGCAGATACGTCAACAAGACGATCCACGGCACAAAGAAGAATGCGGAGAAATACCTGACTGCCAAGCTACGAGATAAGGATCTCGGTATTAACATTGAACCCGCTTCTGAATCGCTGGACAAGTATTTAGAGAAATGGCTTGAGAGTGTTGTTCGGTCGCGGGTGAGGGAAGCGACCTACGATGATTACAAGTATCTTCTCGACCGCTACGTGAGTCTTACTCTTGGCGCGATTAAACTCTGTGACATTCGCTCGATTGATATTCAAAAGGTGTACGGAGACATGCTAGGCGAAAAGGAACTGTCTGCACGAACTGTGCGCATGACTCACGCCGTACTTTCTTCCGCGATGAAACAAGCCGTTCGATGGCACATGCTTCAACGAAACCCTTGTGAGTTTGTCGATTTGCCTCGAATGGCCCGTAAAGAAATGCAAGCTCTATCTCCTGAAGAGGCGAGCCGTTTTCTTCAGGCTGCACGGGAAGATAAACTCGGCATCGTGCTCTCTTTTGCGCTCGCAACCGGAATGCGACCAGAAGAATACCTCGCGCTGAAATGGTCGGATCTTGACATTCACGCCGGAACCGCAACAGTACGACGAACACTAATCTGGCGAAAGGGTGGCGGGTGGTATTTCGGCGAACCTAAAACTTCTCGCAGTCGGCGAACGATACCTATACCGAGATCGCTTGTGGGAGAACTCGCGGATCATCGAAGGAAACAGGCAGAAAGCCGATTGAAGAAAGGTGCGGACTACCAAAATAATGATCTGGTTTTTGCGTCGGGTGAGGGCACGCCGATACTCCTTCGGAATCTTGTACGCCGACACTTTCAGCCACTTCTCACACGCGCAAAGCTTTCCCCTACTTTGAGGCTTTACGATCTGAGACACTCATGCGCAACGCTTCTATTGTCCGCAGGGGAAAACCCGAAGGTTGTTTCTGAGCGATTAGGACACGCCAGCATAGTTTTGACTCTCGATACCTACTCGCACGTCCTACCATCCATGCAGCAAGCGGCCACGGAGAAACTAGAGAGGATTCTCTACGGTTGAAGATGAAGCAATTTTTTTGCGTTGGCACACTATAGGCACACAAATATCAAAAGGCGGTCAGTTGGCCGCCTTTACCATTGTGGTAAAGTATTGAACCAGTTTAGATTACGTGGAGCCGGCTGCCGGAGTTGAACCGGCGACCTTCTAATTACGAATCAGACGCTCTACCAACTGAGCTAAGCCGGCTAAGGCGAGAATTTCTGATGCCAGAAGGCAATTGCAC
>Ga0163162_10002788_pt1 | contig 16605 bp, 14 predicted proteins | sample S55metaG_FD_115310 | JGI IMG/M metagenome (GOLD analysis project Ga0163162, IMG submission 115310) | Switchgrass rhizosphere microbial communities from Kellogg Biological Station, Michigan, USA - S5-5 metaG | ecosystem: Host-associated > Plants > Roots > Rhizosphere > Soil | place: USA...
AAGCGTCAGGCCAATCTGTTCCTGACGATTCACGTTGTCGGCGTCATACAACTCGCTCGGGAACGGACCCGCGCCCACACGCGTGCAATATGCCTTCGTGATGCCGAGGATGTAATTCAGCTTTTGCGGACCCACGCCCGCGCCCGATGTCGCCGCACCCGCCACGCAATTGCTCGAGGTCACATACGGATACGTGCCGTGATCGATATCGAGCAATGTGCCTTGCGCACCTTCGAACAGCAGGTTGCGGCCGGCGTGGTTCTCGTCGTACAGACGCCGTGACACGCCCGTCACCATGAGCGCCAGGCGCTCGGCGTAGCCGAACATGGTGTCGAGCGTTTCCTGATAGTCCACCGCTGCCGCGCCGAGATAACCCGTCAGCACGAAGTTATGGAAGTCCAGCGTTTCGCGCAGGCGTTCTGCAAACACTTCGCGGTCGTACAGATCTTGGACGCGCAAGCCCCGGCGGCCAACCTTGTCTTCGTACGCCGGGCCGATACCGCGTCCGGTCGTGCCGATCTTCGCTGCGCCGCGACGTGCTTCGCGCGCCTGGTCGATGGCAATGTGATACGGAAGAATCAGGTTGGCGGCTTCGGAGATGAACAGGCGTTTCTGGACGTCGATGCCCGCCGTTTCCAGCTCGCCAATTTCCTTGAAGAGCGCTTCGGGCGACAAAACCACGCCATTGCCGATATAGCAAGCCGTACCGGCGCGCATGATGCCCGACGGAATCAGGCGGAGGATGGTCTTCTTGCCGCCGATGATCAGCGTATGGCCGGCGTTATGACCGCCCTGGAAGCGCACGACGCCTTGGGCGTGGTCCGTCAACCAGTCGACGATCTTGCCCTTGCCTTCATCACCCCACTGGGTGCCGACCACGACGACGTTGCGCCCCGGGTTCACATTCACTGCGCTGGCAGACATGTCAATTTGATAGCTGGTTAAAAAAGCATTTTACCTATGTTCGCCGAAGGTTCCGAGTTTTTCCCGGTATTTGCGAACGGATATCGACCTAAAGTCGATCGGACAGGACTGAAGTCTTGTCTGGGGTTTGCCTTCAGCAGCGCTTCCGACAAGCCCGGAGCCACTAGGAACGGGCCTCCACGACCCATGTCCCGTCGCGCTCGACCAGTACGCGATCGAACGCGAATTCGTCGAGGTCATGGTCGTGTCCAGGCAACGCCTGGATCACCACTTCGCCGGCATCACGCAATTGCGCGACCGCCGCACGCAGCGGTTCGTCGTGGTTCCAGGGCGCGAGGATCGCGCTGCCGCGGGCATCGATTGGAGAAATGCGCGCGACTTCACGCAAATCAAGCGAGAAACCCGTTGCCGGACGCGCGCGACCGTAGGCCTGGCCGACGTCATCGTAACGGCCGCCTCGCGCGACAGCGTTCGGCACGCCGTCCACGTACGCCGAGAACATCACGCCGCTGTGGTACGCGTAGCCGCGAAGATCGGCGAGATCGATCATCAGCTCGGCGCCGTGAGCCTGGCCTGCGAGGAACGCGAGGTCATCGAGCGCGCGGGAGATTACCGGCAGATTGGGCAGGCGGGCGCGGGCTTCATCGAGCACCGATGCATCGCCGTACAAAGACGGCAACGCGCGCAACGCGTCGCGGGCGACATCACCAAGCTTGGACGTGAGCTCGTTCAGGCGCGGCACGTCTTTCGCCCCGAGCGCGTCGTAAAGCGATTCGCCGAGCGCTGCGGCGGCCGGTTCGAGATCGAGCAACGCGGCCAGAACGCCCGCGTGGCACAAGTCGAGGCGCACTTTGTTCAGGCCGCTCAGACGCAGCGAATCAAGCATCAATTGCTGGATTTCCAGGTCTGCTTCCAGTCCCGCATGACCGTAGATTTCCGCACCGATCTGAATCTGTTCGCGCGTCGCGTGCAAGCCGCGTGGACGCGTATGCAGCACATTGCCCGCGTAGCAAAGACGCGTCACGCCCTGCCGATTCAACAAATGCGCATCGATACGCGACACCTGCGGCGTGATATCCGCACGCAGACCGAGCGTGCGGCCGGACAATTGATCGACAAGCTTGAACGTGCGCAGGTTGAGGTCGCTCCCCCCGCTTGTCAGCAAGGACTCGAGGTACTCGAGCATCGGCGGCATCACGAGCTCGTAGCCGTACGAACGAAAGCGGTCGAGCAGCCGGCGGCGCAATTCTTCGATCTTGCGCGCCTCGGACGGCAAGACATCGGCGATATTCTCGGGGAGTAACCAGGTGGACATCAGGGCGTTTCCTACGGAACGTTTTTGAGCGCGGCGGTGCGAATTGAACGTGGCATCGCCGGTCGGTCAGAATAATCTTTTGATCTATGGATGGCTACGGCGCGGCCGGTTTCGACGCAATTCAGGTCGCAATCAGCAGCAAAATGACGCCGAGCGCCATCGCGATCAGGCCGCCGATACGAATCTGGTGCGGCGGCCGTTGGCTGATCCGGCGGAACGTATCGCGCCAGGAATTGGGGAAGACGAACGGAAACATCCCTTCGATAATCAGCATCAACGCGATCGCGAGCAGTAACGATGCAGCCATATCCATTCGATAGATGACGCCGCGGCTCGCACCGCGGCGCTTGGCACTCAGCGCTTGCGCGCGAGTGCCGGGGTGGTGGCATCGGGGGCGCTCGGCGCAGCACCGTTCGGGCTGCGCATGAAGCGGAAGAAATCGCTGCTCGGATCGACGACCATCACGTCGCCGGCATTGAACGTCTTTTTATACGCTTCGAGGCTTTGATAGAACTGGTAGAACTGCGGATCGACGCCGTACGCATCAGCGGCAATCGATGCAGCGCGGCCATCGCCCTCGCCCTTGATGGTCTGCGCTTCCTTGTAGGCATCGGCGAGAATCGCTTCTTGCTGACGGTCCGCATTCGCCTTGATGGCGTCGGCGTCGGCCGTGCCCTTCGCGCGTTCTTCGGCGGCCGCTTGCTGGCGCGCCGCGATCATGCGCTTGTAGACCGAATCCGCCACCGCAGCCGGAAAGTCAATGCGCGTCAGCTGCACATCCACGAGTTCGACGCCGAACGCCGCTGCCGGCGCCTCGATCGATTTCTGCGCTTCCGTCCCGATAGCCTGCTGCTCGCCGAGCACGTCGGCAAGCGGACGCTTCGTAAACGATGACGTCAGCGCCGTGCGCGTGAGAGCCGCCAGCCGGTCCTGCGCAGTCTGCGTGTTCTTCTCGTTGCTGACAAAAAGCTTCAGCGGGTCCGCGACACGATACTTGATGACCGTATTCACGATCACCTCGTTCTTGTCCGACGTGTTGAAGCGGTCGGTGCCGGCTTCATCGATGGTGAGCGTGCGCGTGTCGATCAGCGTAAGCGTCTGGAACGGCGGCGGCAGCTTGAAATGCAGTCCGGGCGTGACGAGCTTCGGCTCACCGCCGCCGTGCGCAGTGATCACACCGGCATGGCGTTCGTCGACAACGAACATCATGGACGAGCCGATGAACAACACGACCACCACGGCAACCACGAGGGCAACGATTCGATTCATGATCGCGCTCCTCATTGCGTGTCGTCTTCACGCGAACGCGAACGGAACGCGTCGCGCGAGCGCAATGGGTCGCCACCGGACGACTTCGCCGAGGCCGACGAAGCAGCCGCTGCGCTTGCAGCCGTGCTGGCAGAAGCGGATTGCGCCGCCACTGCCGACGCGGCCTGCGCACTTTCGCTGCGCGCATCCTGCGTGATCGACGTACCGACGGCCGCGGGTGCCGCGCCCACCGGCTGGTTCGTCGTTCCAGCCGAAGCAGCCGGAACCTCCGACGCCCCACTTGCCGGCGCAGCTGCGTTTGCACGCTGACGGTTTGCATCGACGAGCTTGTCGAGCGGCAAATAGACCACGTTGTTCGAACTCTTGCTGTCGACGAAAACCTTCGTCGCCCGCGAGTAGATCTGCTGCATTGTTTCCAGATACATGCGTTGACGAATCACTGCCGGCGCCTTCGAATATTCTGCATAAACCTGTTTGAAGCGCTCGGCGTTGCCTTGCGCTTGAGAAACGGCCCGGTTGCTGTAGCCCTTGGCCTCATCGATCATGCGCGCCGCGTCCGTCTTCGCGCGGGGAAGCAACTGATCGGAGTAGGCCTTGGCGGTGTCCACCGCACGTTCGTTGTCTTGGCGAACCTTCGCTGCTTCTTCGAACGCGGGTTGAACCTGCGCCGGAACCTGCACGCTTTGAATGGTCACGCCGGTCACCTGCAACCCGGTCTTGTATGAATCGAGCGATGCCTGAATCCGATCGACCAGCTTCGCGCGCAACGCTTCGTGATCCTTGAAGAGCAATTCGTCCGTGCTGTGCGTACCGGCGATCTCGCGGATGGCGGCCTGGGCCGATTCCGTCACGTTCTGCTCGGGATCGAGATTGCGGAACAGATAGTCGGTCGCCGACTTGATCTGATACTGCACGGCAAAGCGAACGTCGACGATATCCGCGTCGTGCGTCAGCAGCGATGCATCGCGAACATTGGCTTGCGTAAGCGTGTTATTGCGGCCGATATCGACCGAACGGATCTGCGACGTATTGACGATCTCGTGCGATTCGAACGGATACGGCAGGCGCCAATGCACGCCTTGATCGGCCTGGCCTTCGTACTTGCCAAAGCGCGACACAACGCCCACGTTCCCGTCCTGCACGACAAACACGCCACTGCCAAGATAGATCGCGATCAGCGCGCCGACAACAATTCCCAGCCCGATTTTCGCGCTGCGGCCATTGTCAGGACGCGGTCCGCCGCCCGCCGGCTTCTTGCCGAACAGGCCCGCGAGCTTCTTGTTGAAGTCGCGCCACATTTCGTCGAGGTCCGGCGGTCCTTCGCCATCCTTGTCTTTCGACGGACGCTTTTGTTCCTGCGGACGCTTCGGGTCCTGGCTTTTGGTGTCGCCATTGCCGTCGCCCCGCCCCCAGCGCGGGTCGTTGATCGAAAAGACGGCATGCGAAAGCTGCCGGGTACTCCGCTCGTTGTAGTCGTTCACTCGGTGATTCACCATTAGACAGCCGGGTCAATGCAAATCGGAACAGATCAGTGCCCGTGCTCGGGGACCTTGCGGTCTTCACTTTCGTCGGCTGACCGGTGGTCTTCCGGTAGCGTGGTTCCGTCGTCGGATGTGCTATCCATGGACTCCGGCACGATTGTGCCGTCCGGAAGTTCCGTGTACTCGTTGTTATCTTTTGGTTCGGAGGCCGCAAATTCGGCGATTGCCGCGCGCAGGGCGTCGAGTCCCTGACCCGTTCGCGCGCTCAAAAAGACGCGCAAAATATTACCATACTCGTCCCTTTCAACCGGATCGTTACGGGCCGCGAGCTCAGGCACTGCGTCGATCTTGTTGAATACGAGAATTTGCGGAACACCATCCGCGCCGATACTGCTCAGCACCTTGTTCACTTCTTCGATTTGATCGAGCCGCACCATGCTCGAAGCATCGACTACGTGCAGCAGCAAGTCGGCCTGAACGGTTTCCTCGAGCGTCGCACGGAATGCCGCAACCAGTTGGTGAGGCAGGTCGCGAATGAACCCGACCGTATCCGACACCACCGCCTGACCCGCTTCCTCACCGAGATAAACCCGGCGCGAGGTTGTATCGAGCGTGGCGAACAACTGGTCCGCCGCATACGCCTGCGCCTTTGTCAGCGCATTGAACAACGTGGACTTGCCCGCGTTCGTATAACCGACGAGCGACACAGACGTAGTCCGGTTGCGCTCACGCTGCCGGCGCTGCGTGCCATGCTGGCGCTGCAGCTTCGCAAGCCGCGCCTTCAGCGCCTTGATCCGCTCGCCAATCAATCGGCGGTCGGTTTCAAGCTGCGTTTCACCCGGTCCGCGCAAGCCGATACCACCCTTCTGCCGCTCGAGGTGAGTCCACGCGCGAATCAATCGCGTGGACAGATACTGGAGCTGTGCGAGTTCGACCTGCAACTTGCCTTCGTGACTTCGGGCACGCTGCGCAAAAATATCGAGGATGAGACTGGTCCTGTCGATCACGCGACGCTCGAGCGCCGTTTCCAGATTCCGCTGCTGCGCGGGTGCCAAAGCGTGATTGAAGATGACAAGTTCCACGTCGTTGGCAACGCACGCGAGGCGCAGCTCTTCGACTTTGCCACTGCCGACAAACATCTTGGCATCAGGGCTGGAACGGCGACCGGTCAGGGTGACGGCGGGATGGGCACCCGCACTTTGTGCGAGCAGACTGAGTTCTTCGAGACTGGCATCGAAATCGATTTTTCCGAAGTCGACACCCACAAGCGCTGCGTTGATCAAATTGATGTTTTCATTTTGAAGCGACCGGTGAATTAGCAAGTTCATTCATGCTGTTGCACCGGACGCTGCGAGGTTTAGGGCGTTTCAGCATCCGGGTGGAAATTCACCGGACGCGCTGGCACGACCGTGGAAATGGCGTGCTTGTAGACCATCTGGGTCACGGTGTTACGGAGCAACACGACGTACTGGTCGAACGATTCAATATTGCCTTGCAGCTTGATGCCGTTGACCAAATAGATCGACACCGGCACATGCTCTTTTCGCAGTGCGTTCAAAAACGGGTCTTGTAACAATTGCCCTTTGTTGCTCATAGCAAACTCCGTATTATTTTTGCAGGTTAACGTGATTGCGACGAAGAAAAAGAGATCCGCCGTCAATCGCTACACTATAGCCGATTTTCATTTTCGCACCAGCGCGCCCCGCCCGTCCAAATCCGCCGAAACGCTTGATGCACGCGGGATTCAGGCCGGCATCAGCCCTTATCCGCGTAAGGATTCGCACTCGAACGAAACTCTATGCGCAATGGAGTCCCAACCAGGCCGAAAGTTTCTCTGAAACGTCCTTCGAGGTAGCGTTTATATGTGTCCGTGATCGCGTCGAGCGCATTTCCGTGCACGACAATGATCGGGGGATTCTGCCCGCCCTGATGCGCGTAGCGCAGCTTCGGACGAATCGGGCCACGACGGCGCGGTTGCTGGAACTCCACTGCGTCGATCAGCGCGCGCGTGAGCTTGGGCGTCGGCAGTTTTGCCATGGCAGCGGCGTAGGCGTCATCGACTGATTTCATCAACTGGCTAATACCGGTTTTCTCCAGCGCCGACACGTAGTGAAATTTAGCAAAGTCCAAAAACTTGAGCTTGCGTGTCAGGTCCGCCTTGGTGCGCTCGCGCACATGCGAATCCAGCCCGTCCCACTTGTTGACGCCAACCACCAGCGCACGTCCCTGCTCCACCACGAATCCAGCGATGTGCGCGTCTTGTTCAGAGATGTCTTGCTGCGCGTCGAGCAGCAGGATCACCACGTTTGCGTCTGAAATTGACTGCAGCGTCTTCACCACCGAAAACTTCTCGATTGCTTCGAACACCTTGCCGCGGCGACGCAAACCCGCTGTATCGATCAACGTGTATTTGCGGCCACTCCGCTCGAAATCAACATAGATGGAATCGCGCGTGGTGCCCGGCATATCGAACGCGATCACGCGTTCTTCACCCACCAAGGCATTGATCAGCGTCGACTTGCCTACATTCGGGCGTCCCACGATGGCGATCTTCACGCCACGCGCCGCCTTCTCCTCGGGATCTTCTTCCGGTTGCCCGGCGTACGCGATCTCGAGCGCATCGCCGATCATCTCCGTCACGCCGTCGCCGTGCGCCGCGGAAATCGCGCGCGGGTCGCCAAGGCCGAGTTCGTAGAAATCGGCGGCGACCGCGCTGTACTTCATGCCTTCGGCCTTGTTCACCACCAGAAACAACGGCCGGCCCGTCTTGCGCAGATAGTCGGCAATCGCCTTGTCTTGCGGCGCGAGTCCGTTGCGTCCGTCGGTGATGAAGACGACGACGTCGGCCTCCTCCACCGCCTGGCGCGTCTGGCGAGCCATCTCATGCAGGATGCCGTCCTTCGCGACGGGTTCGAAACCGCCGGTATCGACGACCAGATAAGGGCGGTCGCCCACGCGGCCTTCGCCGTAGTGACGGTCGCGAGTGAGACCGGGCAAGTCGGCGACGAGCGCGTCACGCGAGCGCGTCAGGCGGTTGAAGAGCGTCGATTTCCCCACATTGGGGCGCCCCACGAGGGCAATTACGGGTTTCATGAGATGGTGTTCTTGGTTGAACGCAAGGCGGATGATTCCGGTCCGGCGCGCGCCGGATGTCACTCCGGAAACGGCGAACCGCGATATGCGCGGTCCGGCGGTGTGTCGAAAATTAGCACGGTTCCAGCAGATCGATCGCAGGACGCAGCAATTCTCGCTGGTTACTCCCTGCTTATCGGCTTCTGCTGACCCGCTTACTCGTTGCGGTCGTCACGTTCGAGGCGCACTTGGAACGCGCGGAGCGCCCCATCGAGAACATGAATTTGCGCGTCCGGCACTGGAATGCAGATACCAGGGTGTTGCGCTTGCCGTCGTTATTGCTGCTTGTGCGCTTATTTGCCGCACGATAAATCCGTCACGTGCGGCATTGATGAATCGATTCTATTCGCACGGCGCGGACTCAAAAAACAAAAAAGTCCGGAGAAACACGAACGGCCGGCAATACCGGCGCGCTCGTCAACTCAATCTAAAGCTTCAGCGCGGACGGAAACCGTAAAGACCGCCGTCATGCGTCTGGATCACCAGCGTGTCGCCAGCCAGGACCGGGGCAGCCGTGATCGCGCTGCCGTCGGTTTTCGCGCGGCCAACAAATTCGCCGTTGGTCGTGGAAAGGAAATGCACAAACCCTTGATAGTCGCCAATCACAACCGCGCGACCCAGGATAAACGGCACGCCGACCGTGCGATTTTTCAGCTTGTCGTTCTTCCACAGCGGGGTTCCGTCGATCGCGCTGAACGCGTTGACCACCGACCAGTCGTCCCCTGCCGCCACGACTTCATTGTCCTGCGCAAGACCGCTGTCGCTCGAGAAGTTCTTTTCCCATTGCGCCCGGCCCGAGTTTGCATCGAAACAGCCGATACGGCCCTGGAACGTCACCGCGCAAGTCTCCGATCCAACCAGCGTCGGCGCGCCAGTCACGTCATTGATACGCTCGACTTCGGTCACGCCCTTCGGAAACGATACCGGCGTCTGCCAGTAAGCATCTCCCGTCTGCAGGTTGATGGCTGCGAACGTGCCGCCCGGGAAACCCGCCAAGATTGCCTGCGATGCCGCGAACGTCATGCCTGCAGCCACGCGCAGATTCAGCGGCACGGCGCGGGCCTGGAACATCCACTTTTGCTCGCCGGTCTGCGAATTGAACGCGACGATCTTGCCGTCGATAGTCCGGACAACCACGAGGTCGTTACCCACCAGCGGCGGCGAAATGATTTCGCCAGGCGCCGTAGCCGTCCACAATTGCTTGCCGTCGGGTCCGAGCACGTACACATTGCCCTTCAAGCCGCCAACCGCCGTCAGGTTGCCGTCGCTGCCCACGCCCGCCGACAGGTCGTCCTTGAGCTTGATGCGCCACACATCCTGACCCGTCTTCGAATCGATCTTCGCGACCGTGCCGTTGGCGCCTGCCGCGTACACGGCGTCGCCTACGGCAACCGGCGAGAACAGATACCGCCCGGCCTTGCCGACGCTCGCCTTCCAGGCCTGCTCCACGTTCAGAACGGGCTTGATCTCGACAAGCGGAGTCGGCGCCCGGCGCTCGTCCTTGGTGGCACAGGCCGTGAGCATGACCGACATCGCGCAGGCGAGCGGCAGAGCGTAGCGTTTCAGAAAATTCATCGGTGGACGCAACATGGAGAAAATGAAATCGGTTGATCGGTGTGCGGCGAAACTCAAGACTGTTCAGGTCCAACCGCTAAGAACCCGCGACTTTAACTCAGTGAGCACCGCACCAGCACAAAGACGATGCTGCGGCGCCGCGCATTTCGGCATGCGCAGCGTTAGCCGCCAAGCGCATCGAGCTTGAACTGAACCAGCTGACGTGCCGACGAGTCGGACTGTGGCAACGAGTCGAGCGCCAGTTTATAGGCCGCACGCGCATCGTCGCGCTTGCCTTGTGCCGCCAGCAAGTCACCACGACGATCCGATACCACGCCTTTGAACGCGTCGATGGGTTCGTCGGCGAGAACCTTCAGGCCGGCGTCGTAGGCTTTTTCGTCGAGCAGAATCAGCGACAGCCGCAATTTCGCGATCTGCTTATATTCAGCGTCCTTCGCGTGATCGACAGCCCACTGCAGCTGCGTCTTCGCCCCGGCGCTGTCACCACTCATGTACAGGGATTTGGCTGCGGCGAGCGCGGTCATCTGCGCATAGGCGGTGCCGCCGAACTTGTCTTCCATGTCCGACGAAACGCGTGTGATTAATGCCTTGTCACCCGCTGTCACCGCTTGCTGGACCTGATCGTAGAGTACGGCGGCTTCGGCCGCCTGCCTGCGTTGCCAGAAATTCCAGCCGTTCCAGCCTGCCGCGACCACGAGCACCGCGAGCACGATCCAGGTCGTGGAATTGCCCCATTTGGCCCACCAGGCCTTCAGGTTTTCAAGTGATTCTTGTTCTTCGTGATAGCTCATGCCCAGCGTATTCCTTGACTGCTTTTGTGTTCGCGTGCAATGCCGCGCGCCATTGTTTCGGGCCGCCGCGCGGGGGTTTCCGCGCGGCGCAGCCGGACAATCAGTCGGCGCTGTCGTCGGCGGTTGCCACCATCGCATTGATTAGAAATTCGGTCAAGTCTTCCACAGGCACGGTGGCCTGCTCGTTCTTTTGACCCGTCGATTCAAGCGATGAAGACCGCAACGGTTTCACGGCAACCATGCCTTGCGCGAGTTCGTTTTCGCCAAGAATCACCGCGAACGCTGCGCCGCTGGCATCGGCTTTTTTCATTTGCGACTTGAAGCTCGCGGCCGTGCCGTCCGGGCTGCAATGGAGGATGACGTCAAGACCGGTGTCGCGCAAACGCTCGGCAATGATAAACGCCTGCTCCGCCGCCGCTTCGCCCTGATGCACCACGTAGATGTCCGTACCTTCCGGCGCCGGCACGAGATTCTCTTCTTTCAGCAGCTCAAGAATCCGTTCGACACCCATCGCCCAGCCGCACGCAGCCGCCGCCTTGCCGCCAAGCTGCTCGATCAGCGGATCGTAGCGGCCACCGCCCGCAACCGTGCCTTGCGAACCAAGCTTGTCGGTCACCCACTCGAACACGGTCAGATTGTAGTAATCGAGGCCGCGAACGAGACGCGGGTTGATCGTGAACGGCACGTTGTTCGCTTTCAGCAAACGCTGAACGCCTTCGAAGTGCGCGAGCGATTCGGAGCCAAGAAAATCGACGAGCTTTGGCGCGTTCTGTGCGATTTCCTGCATGGCCGGATTTTTCGTATCGAGCACGCGCAACGGGTTCGTGTAGAGGCGGCGTTTCGCTTCTTCATCGAGTGCGTCGACATGTTGCTCGAGATACGCAATCAGTTCCTTCCGGTGCGCGGCGCGCTCTTCCGGCTGGCCAAGCGAGTTGAGTTCGAGACGGATGCCGGTCAGCCCGAGGTCGTCCCACAGGCGCTGGCACATCATGATGATTTCCGCGTCGGTGTCAGGGCCGGCAAAACCCAGTGCTTCCACGCCAACCTGGTGAAACTGCCGGTAGCGTCCACGTTGCGGACGCTCATGGCGGAACATCGGGCCGACGTACCACAGCCGCTTCGGGCCGTCGTACAGCAGATTGTGTTCAATCGTCGCGCGCACCACCGCCGCGGTGTTCTCCGGACGCAGCGTGAGTTGCTCGCCGTTGAGCGCGTCGGTGAAGCTGTACATTTCCTTCTCGACGATGTCCGTCACTTCGCCAATGCCGCGCGTGAACAGTTGCGTATGCTCGAGAATCGGCGTGCGGATCTGCTGGTAGCCGTAGGCGCGCAGCATCGACTTGACGGTACTTTCGAAAAATTCGTACAACGCGGCATGTTCCGGCAGGATGTCATTCATGCCCTTCACGCCGCTCAGCTTTTCAAGCTTTTTCTTGACTTCAGTCATCTGTCTTTAGATTGTTTCTGCCTGCGCGGTTTCGCGCTTGCCGTAAGTCCGCGTGACGTACTCGCTGACGATTTGCTGGAACTCCTGGGCGATATGTTCGCCACGCAGCGTCTTGACCTTCACGCCATCGATGAACACCGGCGCCGCCGGATTCTCACCGGAACCAGGCAAGCTGATGCCGATATTCGCCTGCTTGGATTCACCCGGTCCGTTCACGATGCAACCCATCACCGCGACATGCATCTTCTCGACGCCCGGGAACTGATCGCGCCAAACGGGCATTTCATTGCGCAGATATGTCTGAATCTGCGATGCCAGTTCCTGAAACAACGTGCTCGTCGTGCGTCCGCAGCCGGGGCAGGCGATAACCATTGGCGTGAACGATCGCAGACCCATGGTCTGCAAAATTTCCTGCCCGACGATCACTTCGCCGGTCCGCGCGCCGCCTGGTTCAGGCGTCAGCGAAATCCGGATGGTGTCGCCAATGCCTTCCTGCAAGAGCACCGACAATGCCGCCGTCGATGCCACGATGCCCTTCGAGCCCATACCCGCTTCGGTCAGCCCGAGGTGCAGCGCGAAACTGCAGCGCTTCGCCAATTCGCGATACACCGCGATCAGGTCCTGCACGCCGCTGACCTTGCACGACAAGATGATCTGATCGCGCCGCAAGCCGAGTTCGACCGCGCGTTCCGCCGAGCCGATCGCCGATTGAATCAGCGCTTCGTACATCACGCTTTGCGCTTCCCACGGCGTTGATCGCGCGGCGTTTTCGTCCATCATGCGCGCGAGCAGATCCTGATCGAGACTGCCCCAGTTCACACCGATCCGAACCGGCTTGTCATAACGCGCAGCCGCTTCGATCATCTGCGCGAACTGCGTGTCGCGTTTTGCGCCGGCGCCCACGTTGCCCGGATTGATACGATATTTCGACAACGCTTCCGCGCACGCAGGGTAGTCGCGCAGCAGCGTATGGCCGTTGTAGTGAAAATCGCCAACGAGCGGAACCGTCACGCCCATTCTGTCCAGCTGTTCGCGCACGGCCGGAACTGCTGCTGCCGCCTCAGGCGTGTTGACCGTGATCCGCACCAGTTCCGATCCGGCTTGCGCCAGTTCCTTGATCTGGATTGCCGTACCGATCGCGTCTGCGGTGTCGGTGTTGGTCATCGACTGGACACGCACCGGCGAATCCCCGCCGATAGTGACAAGCTGGCCGCCCCAGCGCACATCGACGGCGTGCGAAGACCGTCGTTTCAACGATCCGCCGAAAACCGGTTCCGACGAACAAATCTTGCTTTCAATTAGGGGTTGTTGAGCTTCGGATTGCATCTAAGTGACCCTCTGCGTTGCCGGATGCCGCACGGAGACGCGTTTCTGGAATGAATGAGACTCAAGGACAAGGACCGGCGTTTAACAATTCGCAACGCCGAAGCGAAATCTTCGCACGATTTCGTGTCAAGCCTGAGGATCGAGGTGAAACGCCACGATCCGGTGCAGGTTATCCCGCGAGTTCAGGCATACGCTGCCGGAGCTCGCGATATGAGCGTCACGGGAGTGAAAAACGCGCAACATTACCTTTGGCTGGTCCGAACTTCGCGGCTTCGACCGGTTGTCCGTCGAACGTCAGCGAGTCGAGACCCGCGCGGTTGCCGATCGTGATCTTGAACGGCGCTTCACCCGCTACCCGCTGCACCGAATCGGCCTTCACCAAGCCGGAAAACACTTCCTTGCCATCCTTTTGACGCACGCTGAACCAGCTGTCGGCCGCAACCTTCAACTCAAGCGTATTCGAACCGGTGCCGACAGCAGCCGCGACAGATGCGGGCGCTGGTGCTTCAGGCTTGGCCGCGTTGGTCAGCGGAACCGCCGCAGGAACGCTGGCGCCCTTGGCGGCCGCACCCTGAACCGCTGAAATAGTCGACGAAGACGCCGGAAGCGCATTTGTGCCCAACGGACTTGGCATTGGCTGAGCGCCGGCTTGCTGCGTGGTCGCGCTGTTCGTTGCTGCGCTGCTGGCTGCAGCAGTGTCGGCGGGTGCCACCGAACCCGCGTTCGAGCTGGACTCGTCAGATGCAGTTACCGACGAACTCGCGCTTGTTTCGCCACCAGCCGATTGGCCAGCGCCGTTGGCACTTGCTTTCAGGCGGGCGAGCCACGCGGCCGAGTCGCCGCCGGTATGCCACATGGCAAGCGCGATCACCGCAACGACCACAGCGGCCACACCCCAAAGCCACGACCGGCGTTTCGGTGAACTTCCAAGCGGAACAGACACCCGGCCACGCGGCAAGCCCGCACCGGATGACGCCGGCAATGACAAGTTTTGCTCCACCGGGCCGCTAGCCTGACGCAGGGCAGCTGTGAACGGCGCCGGGTCGGCACCCATGATTTTTGCGTAACTTCGCACGATGCCAGCCGCGAAGTTTCGATCCGGAAAGAGGCTGAGATCGCCGTTTTCAAGCGCGCGCAATTTTAGCGGGGATACCTTCAACCGCGCGGAGACGTCATCAAGCGACCAGTTCTTCGCCTCGCGAAGCTGCGTCAGGCGCGCGCCTACCGCTGCGACCGATTCAAGGCTTGCGCCCTGGATTCCGCCCTGCGCAGCGCTCGTGGCGCGCTCAGGCTGGCTGCCTGGTAAAACTTCGGCCTGACCGCCCGACTGGCCACCTTTATGAGCGCCAAAAGGCGTCGGGTGCTGCGGCTCACTCATCCCAATTTCCTCGCATCGATTCTTTTTTGTCGCTGCCCAGCTTCGTTGCCGAGCACGGCACTACCGCACGGACTTACCGCGCCGGCGTTGCAGACCGCTTTATAACAAAATGCACGGTGTTGTGCGCCGACTTTGATCGTTTATTGCCTAATTTTCCCATTTCGCAACCGAATGACACGCATCGGCCGTACGGTGCGCCAGCCGCTTCACTGATTTGACTTGGCAAGCCCGCTTAGACAGCACGAACCTCAATAACCTTGGACGCCTTGCCCATGCGCTGCGCAAGTCGTGTACGGTCTTGAACCTCGCCGGCGAGCTGCCCGCAGGCTGCATCGATATCGTCGCCGCGGGTCTTGCGCACCGTGGTCACGACACCGGCGTCCAGCAATACCTGCGCGAAACGCTTGATCTGCTCGTTACCTGAGCGCTTCAATCCGGACTCGGGGAACGGATTGAACGGAATCAGATTGAATTTGCACGGCACGTCACGCGTCAGCGCAACAAGTTCACGTGCTTGCGCTTCGCTGTCGTTCACACCGTCGAGCATGCAGTACTCGAACGTAATGAAATCGCGCGGCGCCACTTTTAAATAGCGCTGGCACGCGGCCATCAGCTCGCGCAACGGATACTTCTTGTTCAGGGGCACGAGCATGTCGCGAAGCGGATCATTCGGCGCGTGCAGGGATACAGCAAGCGCTACCGGCAGGTCGGCGCCAAGCCGGTCCATCATGGGCACGACGCCCGAGGTCGACAAAGTCACACGCCGACGCGATAAGCCGTACGCGTTGTCGTCGAGCATCAGCCGCATGGCGGGCACTACAGCGTCATAATTGAGCAGCGGTTCGCCCATGCCCATCATCACGACGTTGGTCACCACCCGATCGGCTTTGCCATTGTTTGGGACGCCATAAGTACCGCTTTTGGACGCACGCAGTGCGAACTCCGCCATTCTCAGCTGGCCGATGATTTCGCCCGTGCTCAGGTTGCGCGAGAAACCCTGCTTGCCGGTGGAGCAAAACCGGCAATTGACCGCACAGCCCGCTTGCGATGAAACGCAAAGCGTGCCGCGATTTTCTTCCGGAATGTAGACGGTCTCGACCGCGTTGCTGTTCCCTACGTCGATCAGCCACTTGCGCGTGCCGTCGGTGGAAACGTGGTCGCGGACGATGGCGGGCATATCCAGACTTGCCCGCCCCTTCAATTTTTCACGCAGCGATTTCGCCAGATCGGTCATGCCGTCGAAGTCGTCGACGCCGAACTGGTGAATCCAGCGCTGCAATTGCTTGGCGCGAAACGGCTTCTCCCCCAGGCTGCCGCAATATGCGACAAGCCCGGCGGCATCGAGATCCAGAAGGTTGACGGTGGAAGCTGTCATTCGATTTGTGCCATTTTCCTGATGAGCGAAACCGGAAGCGTTTCAAGACACGCCGCAGTCCGCCTTTCGGTTCGCTTTTCCGTATTTCGCGCCAGTTCCTGCGATAAATCTACTCTCGAATTAACGCGAATAAACGTTTACTTCGGGGAAGAAGAACGCGATTTCCTGACGTGCCGTTTCAGCAGCGTCGGAACCATGCACTGCATTCGCGTCGATGCTGTCCGCGAAGTCAGCGCGGATCGTACCCTTGTCGGCCTTCTTCGGATCCGTTGCGCCCATCAGGTCGCGGTTCTTCAGGATGGCGTTTTCGCCTTCCAGCGCCTGGATCATCACCGGGCCGGAAATCATGAATTCGACGAGGTCCTTGAAGAACGGACGCGCTGCGTGAACTGCATAGAACTTTTCTGCGTCAGCACGCGACAGGTGAACCATGCGAGCCGCAATGACCTTGAGGCCAGCTTGCTCGAAGCGGCTGTAGATCTGACCGATCACATTCTTTGCCACTGCATCCGGTTTGATAATCGACAGGGTGCGCTCGATCGCCATGAAAAACTCCAAAAAATTAACGGGTTACGAATATAAAGAATCGACA
>Ga0163162_10002789_pt1 | contig 16603 bp, 14 predicted proteins | sample S55metaG_FD_115310 | JGI IMG/M metagenome (GOLD analysis project Ga0163162, IMG submission 115310) | Switchgrass rhizosphere microbial communities from Kellogg Biological Station, Michigan, USA - S5-5 metaG | ecosystem: Host-associated > Plants > Roots > Rhizosphere > Soil | place: USA...
CGCCATGCAAGTGAAACACCTGCTGCTGATCGCCATCCTCGCATTGACCGCTGCTTGCTCATCGAAGGAAGTCGTAGACGAAAACCTCAGCGAAGCCGAGCTGTATCAGCAGGCTCAGACTGACCTGGACAACAACAGCTACACCAGTGCCACAGCCAAGCTGAAGGCTCTGGAGTCGCGTTATCCGTTCGGTCGCTACGCCGATCAGGCACAGCTGGAGCTGATCTACGCCAACTATAAGAACGCCGAGCCGGAAGCTGCAAAGTCCGCCGCCGAGCGTTTCATTCGTTTGCATCCGCAGCACCCGAACGTGGATTACGCCTACTATCTGAAAGGTCTGACCTCTTTCGACCAGGACGTCGGCCTGCTGGCGCGCTTCCTGCCGCTGGACATGACCAAGCGTGACCCGGGCGCCGCCCGCGACTCGTACAACGAGTTCGCACAGCTGACCAGCCGCTACCCGAACAGCCGCTACGCGCCGGACGCCAAGCAGCGCATGATCTACCTGCGCAACCTGCTGGCGGCTTACGAAATCCACGTGGCCGACTACTACCTGACCCGTCAGGCGTATGTAGCCGCTGCCAACCGTGGCCGTTACGTGGTGGAAAACTTCCAGGAAACTCCGTCGGTCGGCGACGGCCTGGCAGTGATGACTGAAGCCTATCAGCGTCTGCACCTGGACGAACTGGCGACCACCAGCCTGGAAACCCTGAAGCTCAACTACCCGAACCACCCGAGCCTGCAAGACGGCCAGTTCGTGCCACGGGTTGCCGAAGCCGACAACCGTTCGTTCCTGAGCAAGGCGACGTTGGGTCTGATCGAGTCGCGTCCACCGCTGCCGCCGGGCGAAACCCGCGCCAACCAGGACGTGCAGAAGCAGTTCCAGGACGCGAAAGACGCGATCCCGAACGAGCTCAAGCCTAAAGACGAAAACGGCGACGTGATCGAAGAGCCAGAGCCTGAGTCGAGCAACACCGACCGCTCGCGGTTCAGCTACATGACTTTCGGCGTGTTCGACTGATCACACCGGATGTACAGAAAAGGGAGATCTGCGGATCTCCCTTTTTTATTGCCGCGCGTTAATAGGCTGTGCGCTTGTCGGGAGCTTGGCTAAACTGCCGGATCATCAGTCGGAAAGCCGCTCATCATGCTTCGTTTATTGTTCTGGATCGTCGTGATTTTCGCCGCGATATGGTTGTGGCGTAAATTCAAGACGCCTGCCGCGTCCAACCCATCCAATCGCCCAAATCGCGAACAGGACGCGCCGCCGATGGTGCGTTGTGCCCACTGCGGTGTGCATCTGCCGCGTGATCGTGCATTGAGCGTGCAACAACAGTGGTATTGCAGCCAGGCTCACCTTGAGCAAGGCACGGGTGCCAGTGATCGCTGAGGCCACCCCTGCCGACAGCAAACAGGCGCAGCGCCTGCTGCGCCTTTATCATCTCTACCGCTTAAGCGTCGGCATCACCCTGGTGCTGCTGATCTCCAGCAACATGGACAACCGCCTGCTGACGTCGGCCAATGACGAATTGCTGCGCGGTGGCAGCTGGCTGTACCTGATCCTCAACATTCTGTTGGTGGTGTTCTTTGAGAACACACGACGGCCGGCGCAACTGTTCAGTCTGGCACTCGTCGATGTCCTGCTTTTATGCGGTTTGTTCTTTGCAGCAGGTGGTGTTGGCAGTGCGCTGGGCAATTTGCTGATTGTCTCGGTGGCGATCAGCAACACTTTGCTACGGCGGCGTATCGGCCTGCTGATCGCCGCGATCGGTGCGCTGGGCATCGTCGGTTCGAGTTTCCTGCTGGGTTTCAACCATCCCCTGAGCGCCAATGAATACCTGCAAACCGGCACCCTCGGCGCCCTGTGTTTTGCCGCGTCGTTGCTGGTGCAAGGGTTAATCCGTCGCCTCGAAGTCAGCGAAACCCTGGCTGAGCAACGCGCCAGCGAAGTGGTCAGCCTCGAAGCACTCAATGCGCTGATCCTGCAACGCATGCGCACCGGCATTCTGGTGCTCGACGAGGCGCGTCGGGTGCAACTGGCCAACCACAGCGCGCAAACCCTGCTCGCGCAATCGCATCTTCAGGGACATCTGATCGATGACTATTCGACGGCGCTGGTTGATCGCCTGCAACTGTGGATGAATAACCCGACCCTGCGCCCACAGAGCCTGAAAATCCCCGGCAACGGCCTGGAGCTGCAACCGAGTTTCATCGCCCTCGAACAAAGCCCAAACCAGCAAACCCTGGTATTTCTCGAAGACCTCGCGCAAATCGCCCAACAAGCTCAGCAACTGAAACTCGCTGCGCTGGGGCGACTGACCGCTGGCATCTCCCATGAGATCCGCAATCCGCTGGGTGCCATCAGTCACGCCGCACAGCTATTGGCTGAATCCGAGGAACTCGATAGCGCGGATCGGCGTCTGACACAGATCATTCAAGACCACTCCCAGCGCATGAACCGAGTCATCGAAAACGTCCTGCAACTGTCCCGCCGCCAACAGAGCGCCCCGCAACGACTGGATCTCAAACCGTGGCTGGAGAACTTCGTTGTTGAAAGCCGTGAACAGGCCAGCGAGCGTCAGCAGATTCACCTGCGAATCAATTCGGGGGATTTCACCACGTTGATGGACCCCAACCAGCTCACGCAAATTCTCGACAACCTGTTACGCAACGGCTGGCGCCACAGCGCCCTGCTGCACGATCAGGCGCAAGTCTGGCTGGCCCTGTTCATCGACCCCGACAGCCAGTTGGCGGTCCTCGAAGTGCAGGACAACGGCCCCGGCGTGCCTGCCGATGAACAGACGCATCTGTTCGAACCGTTTTTCACCACCAGCAGCCAGGGCACCGGCCTTGGGCTTTATCTGTCCCGTGAGCTGTGCGAAAGCAACCAAGCGCGCCTAGACTTTCAATCACGCCAAGGCGGCGGCTGCTTTCGCATCACCTTTGCTCACGGACGGAAACAAAGTTGAATACGAGCTCACGGCAAAAAATCCTCATCGTCGACGACGAACCGGACATCCGCGAACTCCTGGAGATCACTCTGGGACGAATGAAACTCGACACCTTCAGCGCGCGCAATCTGGCCGAAGCGCAGGCACTGCTGAACCGCGAGAGCTTCGACCTGTGCCTGACCGACATGCGCCTGCCCGACGGTACGGGCCTGGAACTGGTGCAGCACATTCAGCAACGTTATCCACAACTGCCCATAGCGATGATCACCGCCTATGGCAGCCTGGAAACGGCCATCAACGCCTTGAAAGCCGGGGCTTTCGACTTCCTCACCAAACCGGTGGACCTCACCCGCCTGCGCGAACTGGTCGGCACGGCCCTGCGCATGCCGGCGGCAGGAGGCAGCGTTACAACAATAGAACGACGCTTGCTGGGCGATTCGCCGCCGATGCGCAGTCTGCGCAAGCAAATCGACAAACTCGCTCGCAGCCAGGCGCCGGTGTACATCAGTGGCGAGTCGGGCAGTGGCAAGGAACTGGTCGCTCGCCTGATTCATGAGCAAGGGCCGCGCGCCAGCCAGCCGTTCGTGCCGGTCAACTGCGGGGCGATTCCTTCGGAGCTGATGGAAAGCGAGTTTTTCGGCCATCGCAAAGGCAGTTTCACTGGCGCGGTCGAGGACAAGCCCGGGCTGTTTCAGGCAGCCAATGGCGGCACGTTGTTTCTTGATGAAGTGGCAGACTTGCCGTTGTCGATGCAAGTCAAACTGCTGCGGGCGATTCAGGAAAAAGCCGTGCGTAGCGTCGGTGGTCAACAAGAGAATGTGGTGGATGTACGGATTCTCTGCGCCACGCACAAGGATCTCGACGCGGAGGTGGCGGCCGAACGCTTCCGTCAGGATCCGTATTACCGCTTGAACGTGATCGAACTGCGCGTGCCGTCCCTGCGCGAGCGGCGCGATGACATTGAAGTGCTGGCGGCCAATATGCTCAAGCGTTTGGCCAAGGACACGGGGCAACCGGCAGCACGACTACATCCGCAGGCGCTGGAAGCGCTGAAGAACTACCGGTTTCCGGGAAATGTGCGGGAGTTGGAGAACGTGCTCGAACGGGCGCACACCTTGTGTGAAAACCGTACGATCGAGGCCGAAGACTTGCGCCTGAGTGACGGCAACTGCGCGGCGGATGGTGGCATTGCCGATCTGACGCAGATCGATAATCTGGAGGATTATCTCGAGAACGTCGAGAGGAAGCTGATCTTGCAGGCGCTAGAGGAAACGCGCTGGAATCGCACAGCGGCGGCGCAGCGCTTGAGTCTATCGTTCAGGTCGATGCGTTACAGGCTGAAAAAACTCGGCCTGGATTGAGGGCCCCTTCGCGAGCAGGCTCGCTCCCACAGTTGATCTTTGTCGTTCACAAAATCCAATGTGGGAGCGAGCCTGCTCGCGAAAGCGATCTGCCAGACGCCAGAGAAATATCTGACTAAATCCGGCCTTCCGGTGCATACGGCGCAGGATCAATAATCGGCGCCCGCCCCAGCATCACATCGGCAAACAACTGACACGACGCCGGCGCCAGCACCAGCCCATTGCGGTAATGCCCGCAGTTCAACCACAACCCATCAAACCCCGGCACCCGGCCAATGTACGGAATGCCCTCCGGCGACCCCGGACGCAGCCCGGCCCAGTGCCCGACCACTTCAGCCTGCGCCAGCGCCGGCAGCAACTCGACCGCTGAAGCCTTCAGGCTTTCCAGCGCCACATCGGTTGGCGTCTTGTCGTAGCCTTCGTGCTCCAGCGTACTGCCGATCAGAATATGCCCGTCGCGACGCGGGATCGCATAACGGCCCTTGGCCAATACCATGCTCGGCAAAAAGTCCGCCGCGCACTTGTAGAGAATCATCTGGCCTTTGACCGGTTCGACCGGCAGCGTCAGGTCCAGCGTCTTGAGCAGATCACCGCTCCACGCCCCCGCCGTCAGCACTACCTGATCGCCCTTGATCACGCCCGTGGATGTCTGCACGCCAACAACCCGCTCAGCCTCGCGGACAAACCCGCTGACTTCGCACTGTTCGTGAATGGTCACGTTCGGCAGTGCCTGCAAGGCCGCTTTCAGCGACTTGACCAGGCGCGGATTGCGTACGTTGGCGACATCGGCCATGTAGATCGCCCGGGAGAAACCGCCACCGAGCACCGGCACCGCATCATGCGCCGCCGAGATATCCACAGCCCGCAACGGGCGATTTTCCCGCTCGGCCCAGGCCAGCGCTTCGGCCTCATCGTCCAGAGCCAGCCAGTACAAGCCAGTAGTGTGCACTTCAGGATCCACTCCAGTGTCAGCGAACAATCGCTCGCCGAGCTGTGGATAAAAGTCCTGCGACCAGTGCGCCAGCGCTGTGACTGCCGGGCTATAGCGCCACGGATACAGCGGCGAAACGATACCGCCGCCCGCCCAGGACGATTCCTGGCCGAGGTTCGAGCGATCGAGCAGCACCACGCTGCGTACTTCGGAAGCGAGGTTGTAGGCGGTCAGCAGGCCAATCACCCCGCCACCGACAATCACCACTTGCTGTTGCCTGGTCATGTTTGTTCCAACCGTAAAAAGACAGTGAGCGCAAAAGGCACTCGAAAAGAAAGCGCCTCAGCGGCCCCAGCAATCCTTGGTGGTCAGCCCCGTGGTCGCGTTGTTCATGCTGCGGACACCGGTGTTGGTCAGGGTGAAATCCCCGCACTTGTCGGTGGCCATGGACGTACCCGTCTTGCGGGTGGCGGTCAGCAGGAAGGTTTGGTCAGCAATGGTCGGGGTGATGGTGTAGAAATCATTGCCCGTGCTCAGACCGGTGATGCCGGTGTAGACATTGTTTTTGGTGTAGAAACGTTCGAGGCTCTGTGCCTGCTCCGATAGCAAAGACACCACTTCAGCGCGACGGCCCTTTTTCAGGTACTCGGTATAGCTCGGTGCGGCGATGGTGATGACGATCCCGATGATCGCAATCACGATCATGATTTCGATCAGGGTGAAGCCTCGGTTGAATCTGCGCATGCCTCAAACTCTCACTTACTGTATTTGCCGCCACATGATACGACGGCTGCCACCGCCGCCCTTTTCCACAACGGTTGTGATGGTGCCACTGGTGTCGCCCACAAGCTTTTCGGTGGCATTTGCGGAGATGACGTTAAGGGTCGGAATGCCACCGGTGAATATCACGCCACTGGATATCGTGTCATTGCTGTCGACCAAACGGTCAGTATTGGTGTCGATGACGGCATAGTTGAGCATCTTACCGCTGAACGCATCCAGTTCGATCAGTTTGCCGGTACCAAAACTCGCACAGGGATCGGTGGTATCAACACTGGCCGTGGTAAAGACAATACGGCCCAGCACGATACTCGCCTGATTGATCACCCGCTCGCCGGGCAGCACGTTGTTGTACACCAGCGGCAGATACCAACCCTTCTCCGCCGGATACGTCGTGTCATTCTGCGTTGTGGTCAGAAACTGTCCAGAGCTGCCGGCAAATGACCCGGTGATCGCCTGCGGCTGCAGACTGCTGACAGTCAGTTGACCAGAACCACCATCGGCGTCCCATACGGAATAGAACGCCTGCAAATCCTTATTGGTCTTGTCGGCCGTTTCATTGAACTTGCCGGTACCGACGAAGATCTGTTTGCCGCCCAGCGCATTATCCGCCAGTAACGGCTGCGCGGTGATCGGTTGAGTCGCCCCGCCCGCCGTGGTGAACAGTGGCTTGCCGGAAAACGCCACGCCCCAACTGTCGGAGGACGTGGCACTCAGGTCGAACTTCCATAACCGCCCCTTCAAGTCGCCACCGTAAGCGGCCTGCACCACATTCGAAGAGTTGACCTTGAGTTTCACCGACGACAAACCGTTGCTGGTTTCCGTGCTGTCGATAACGATTTTCCTGATCAGCGAACCATCCAGCGCATCCAGTACATATAAAGCTGCAACGCCCGAATTGCTGCCGTAGCCGTTGGCAATGAATGTCGCCCAGCGACCATTGGCCAAGCGTGCCACTTCCGGACGGGCGTAGGCGTAACCCAGATCATTGAACGCGTTCGCCGTGTTGGCAGTGACCGGCGCACTGGCTTCCCACAATGCCCTGATGACATTGCCCGCCGAGGCATCAAACAGTTGCAGTCCATAAAAGGTTTTACCGCCGGCCCCAGTGCCACCAATGGCTAGAGTTTTCCAGTTGGTGCCGGCCTGCGCATCGAACACGCCGACCTGACCATCCACCAGAAACTTGTGGCTGACGCCGTTGACGTAGTTGGTGTCCGCGATCAGACGCAACGACGGCAGCACGCTGGAGGGCATGTACGCATAACGACGTGTGCCGTTCGCCGAATTGATCACGTTGACGAAACCGTCATTGGCGTTCACCACCAGACTGGCATTCATGTTTGCAGCCTTGGTCGTCAGGTAGTTGGTGTAACTGCTATCGCCCGACAGATCAGAGGCGCTCTTGTCTGCAGGCGACGCGAGTACCAGCGGCGAATTGATAATATCGCCAAGCAGCACACCGCGTACTTTGAGCCCGGTCTTGTTAGTCCCTTTGCTCCACTCCACAAGATCATTGCCGTTGATACCGGTGGGCAGGCCCTGATTCAGCGTCGTCTGCTGGGCTAGGGAAAAGTTGCCGAATGCCAGGGCTATCGGCACATTGCTCACGGTGTTCCATGATTGAAAAGTCGGTGCCGTGGCAGAGTGCACGATGGTGGTGTCGGTCGTCCATTGCACAGCCGAGGTATTCACCGTGCCGGTCGCGGTAAAGCCGAACGACCTGATCGTGCCGCGCCAATCCTTGGGATCGTAAGTGGTTTGATAAAAACTGCTGCCAATGGTCAACGTGCTGCTGCTGGCGACGCCGGCACCACCAGAGCCAGCCTTGGAAGTGATATCACTCAACGCCGACGACAAGGCGGCATTGAGTCCCGTGCTGTCAGTCGCTTGGTAATACCTGCCCTGCCCATAACTGGCCGCGTCCGACAGCATGTCGTTATCGGCGGTGAAGCCCACGGTGTAGGTATTCATGTTCTGCTTGGGAAAATCCACCGAGTTCCAGCTCTTGCCTGCCGCGTCAGTACCAGTTGAGCGCATATCGATATCGAAGGCGAACTTGGCGATGTCATCCAGATACAACGTGTCGCCTTCGTTATCGCCATTGAGGTTGTTGCCGTCATTGTTGACGCCGTCCCAGTTCGGCAAACGGCTGCCGCCCAATGGGTCGTTAGTCGGGAAAGTCCGGTCGAAAGTCGGCAAACCGTCGGTAATCACCACGCCGTAGTTTTTCTGGCAGCGGTACTGAATCGGGCTGGTGTAGGTACTCGGCGTGGCGTTGTAGTACGGCGCCATACCGCGCATGTAGCGGGTGATTTCGTAATAGGTTTCCGCCAATGGCGTGTTGGCCACCGCGCTCAAGCCGTTGATCGAGGAGATCAGTGCGTTGTAGTTGGTGTCGGCCTGTGCCTGGGTCACGCTGCCGCTGACCGGCGACAGATCGCTGATCGAACGGGCAATGAATCCGCCATTCCCCGAGTTGTTGCTGGTGGCCGGATTGAACGTCGACAGGCCAATACGCAAAGTGCGGTTGCTGCTGACCAATGCCGTGGAGACGTTGCGCGCAACGTTGATGCGGTAGTCGTTGGGAATCGCCCCGGTGGTGAAATCGCGGGTGCCGTTGTTGATGGCCAGGCCGAATACGTAGGAAATGTAATCCCCTGAGTAACGCGTATTGCCGCTGCCGACCGGATCCGGCAGCTTCAGGCACAACGGCGCCAGACTGTTGTTATAGAACGCATAGGCGCCGCCGGAGCAACCTGATGTCGGCAGGCTGGACAGAAAGATCGTATCGCCGGTAATCGCTGTCGAACTCAGGCACAAGCCAAGTAAGGCGTTGCATTGCCGGGCCGGGGTGAAATTGTCGGTGGGGTCAAAACCGGTCGCATAGATGATGCTGTTCATACTCCCCGAATCGTCGATCAGTAGCATGACGTTGGGTGGTACCGCTGCCGCACTCAACAGCGGCGAATCAGAAGGCGTGAACGCATACGCCGGCGCGGCCAGATAAAAGCTCAGCAGCATGCCGATCCATAGTGATATGCAGCGCTCAATACTTCGCATAAACACTCTCCACCACGCTACGCGAAGTGCCGGCGATGCCGACCGCTGTAACCCGATACAACGTCGCAGAGGTATTGTTCGGTACGTTCACGGCCGTCAGAGTCGTACCGATGTTCTGTACTCCATAGAATCCATTGCCGGCCGCAATCCAGGTCACCCCGGAAGTCGAATTGAGACCCGCCGCGCTGACCACCGACGACTCCGCCGGCGGCGCGCATTGCGTACCGCTGCATACAGCCAGCGAATAACTGTCCAGTTGCACCGCACTTTCGCCAATGCGCAACGCCGCCTCGGCAGTCTGGAACGACTGATTACGCAGGCTCACGCTGCCGGCCATTTTTTCCTGCAGGTTGGCGCTCTGCATCGACGACAGACCAATCAGGGTCAGCAACAACAGGAATACCAGACTGACCAGCAAGACCATGCCGTGCTGCGCCTGACGGGTGTGAAGAGTCATCCTCATCGCCGCGCCCCTCACTGCAAGCGGTTGCGCAAAGCGGCAACCACGTTGAAGGTTTGACTGCGCACCCGGTTGTTCGGATCGTTGAGGGTCAGGCTCAGGCGCACACTGCGGATGCGCGCCGGATCACTGGGGTTGGCGCTGTAAGTCGAAGCGGCCACATCCGTTGCCGAACTGGCCAGACCGAACATCACCGTGAACGCACTGACGTTGTTCACCAGCACCTGCTGCGCAGGATTGCCGCTGCCGGTGCCCATGAGAATCTGATTGTTACTGAAGCTGTAGATCAGACGCCGGATCGGAAACGCGATCTGTCCGCTCGCCGGAGATCGCAAGCCGGTATAGGCCGTTGCGCTATTGCGGCAATCGGAGACCACGGTCCAGGTTGGCGTGCCCCCGCCGCTGCCGATATCGGCGGTGACCAGCGTCAGTTTGAGGTTGGCATTGTCCCAGTTGATCGGCGTGACCTGCGCAGCGTTGAAGTCGCCCGCACTGCTCGAATCGGTAATGGTGCCAAGACAGCCGAACATCCCGACCATGCGAATTTCCTGAATCATTTTGCTCAACACGAACCGCGCGTCTTCCTGCATCGCGGCGGCGCTGTTCTGGCTGACATAGGTATTTTTCGCCGCGATGAAAATCTGCACCACGCCCAGCACCACAATCAGCCCCAGTGCCAGGGCGACGAGCATCTCGATCAGACCAAAACCACGCTGACCACGCCTCATGGTGTAGCCACCGGATCGACGGCGGCGCGGCTGGTCAGGACAAAACTGCGTTGAGCACTGGCGCTGTTGGCCGCTCGCGCATCGCTCCAGTTGATGGTAATCGTGTAAACCCGCTGATTGAGGGTGATGCTGCCTGTCGCGGTCGGGCCGCCGAAGTTGACGATGTTGGTGGTGAAATCGTAGAGATCCTGGTCGCGCGCAACGCTGAGATTGCCCGAGGCCGGCGGCGTGACGGTGTAGTCGGCGCCGGAATTGGCGCGGATACGGTCCATCATGTCGTAAGCGATGAAACTGGCCTGACTGGTCATCCGTGAGCTGTCGGTGTACTTCAGCGCATTCAGTTGCACCGCCGCCGCGCCCAACAGGCCGACCGTCAGAATCAGCAACGCGACCAGTACTTCGATCAGCGTCATGCCCTGCTGTACGTGTTGACTCCCTGCCCTCATCCGCAAGTTCCACCCAATTGAATTCGTCCGTTCAAACACACGTTCAGCGTCCTGCTTTGCGTTCCCAACGTGTAACTGATGACCACCGCCGTCGACGGTGCTGCCAGACCGCCGAGGTTGTTGAAATCCAGTGCGGTCACTCCTGAGGGTAGCGTCAGAGGCGCGCCGCTGCTCATCGCGGGAACAACCCGCAACACATTGGCCGGATTGCCAGTACTGTCGTAGACCGCCAGTTCCCCGGTCCATACGCTGCCGCCAGCGGTCGGGCGCAGGCGCAGAGGGGTGCCTCGGTTGATCGCTTCGAGCCTGGCGAAATTGATCGCCCGTTGCAGGTCGCCCATTTCGGTATCAGCCTTGCTGCCCTGTACCGAGCGGGTGAACGCCGGCACCGCCAGGGTGATCAGAACCACGAAGATCGCGATCGCGACCAATAACTCGATCAGCGTGAAACCTTTTGTACGAAGATCCATCAATGCCCTCCGTTGCCGTCGGCTATACCTGCTTCTACACGCTAGAACATTCAACCGGCCCGCGTCGGTTGATTTGCCCTGCCCGGCGCACGGAGCGCGCCGTTCTTCACACTCCATGGAGGGAGTTTTCATGCCGCAACAGGGTTTCAGCCTGATAGAACTGCTTATGGGACTGGCGATTGGCGCAATTGTTCTGCTGTTGGTCAGTCCGGCGTTTGCCACGCTCAGAGAATCGAACCATCGGGATCAGGCGGCGCAATCCTTGCTCGATGGCCTTCGCAACGCGCGCACCCTGGCCATCACGCGCAATCAGAGCGTGGTGATCCATGGCATCAACGGCGATTGGAGTCAGGGCTGGCGGATCATTCTGGATATCAGCGGCAAGGGGCCGAAAGACAGCAACAATCCGCTGCTACAAGAAAGTGTGAGCGACACGCAGGTGCCGATTGTCGGCAATTGGTCGGTGAGTCGTTACGTACGCTTCAGCAGTCTGGGGCAACCACTGATGCCCGGGCGGGCGTTTCAGGCAGGGACATTACATGTCTGCTCGGCTCGCGAGCCGGTCAGCCAGCGTCAGATAGTACTGGCGGCGACCGGTCGCGTGCGCCTGAACAGCCAAGAGACTGAGCAGGCGCTGTGTCAAAAAACCGAAAGCGTCAGATCGAACGTACGCGCAGCTCTTTAGGCATCGAGAACGTGATGTTCTCTTCGCGCCCGGCCAGCTCATCGGCACCGGTGGCGCCCCAGGCCTGTAACTGCTGAATCACACCGCGCACCAGCACTTCCGGAGCGGAGGCACCGGCGGTGATGCCAATACGTTCGACGCCCTCGAACCAGCTCTGCTGCAAGTCTTCGGCACCGTCGATCAGGTAGGCCGGCGTGGCCATGCGCTCAGCGAGTTCACGCAGACGGTTGGAGTTGGAGCTGTTGGGGCTGCCGACCACCAGCACCACGTCGCACTCATCGGCCAATTGCTTGACCGCGTCCTGACGGTTTTGTGTGGCGTAGCAGATGTCATCCTTGCGCGGGCCACCGATGGCCGGGAAACGCGTGCGCAAGGCGTCGATGACGCGACTGGTGTCGTCCATCGACAGCGTGGTCTGGGTAACGAAAGCCAGTTTTTCCGGGTTGTGCACCTGCAACTCGGCAACGTCTTTCTCGTCTTCGACGAGGTAGATCGCGCCACCATTGCTGGCGTCGTACTGACCCATGGTGCCTTCGACTTCCGGGTGGCCGGCGTGGCCGATCAGGATGCACTCGCGACCGTCGCGGCTGTATTTCGCCACTTCGATGTGCACCTTGGTCACCAGTGGGCAAGTGGCGTCGAACACTTTCAGGCCACGGCCGGTGGCTTCGGTACGCACAGCTTGGGAAACGCCGTGGGCACTGAAGATCACAATGACGTCGTCGGGCACCTGATCCAGTTCTTCGACAAAGATCGCCCCGCGACTGCGCAGGTCTTCGACGACGAACTTGTTGTGCACCACTTCGTGACGCACGTAGATCGGCGGCCCGAAGACTTCCAGGGCGCGGTTGACGATTTCGATCGCCCGGTCCACGCCGGCGCAGAAGCCACGGGGGTTGGCGAGTTTGATTTGCATGCTGTGCCTCGTGTCTTGCGCGCGAAAACAATGAATTACCAACTGGGTGGGAGCGACGGTGCGACGATTCGACCTGCTCGCGAAAGCTGACTGACATTCAACATCGATGTCGCCTGACACACCGCTTTCGCGAGCAGGCTCGCTCCCACATTTTTACAGCGCTTTAACGTTGATGATTTCCACGTCAAAGGTCAGCGTCTTGCCCGCCAGCGGGTGGTTGAAGTCGATGGTCACTTGCGTGTCATCGAACTCTTTCACCACGCCTGGCAGCTCAGTATTGGCCGCATCATTGAAGATCACCAGCAAACCCGGCGACAACTCCATGTCGACGAACTGCGAACGCGGGATGATCTGCACATTCTGCGGGTTCGGCTGGCCGAAAGCGTTTTCCGGCTCGACGGTCAGCGTGCGCTTGTCACCGGCCTTGAAGCCGAACAGCGCCGCTTCGAAACCCGGCAGCAGGTTGCCATCGCCGACCTTGAAGGTCGCCGGGGCTTTGTCGAACGTACTGTCGACGGTGTCGCCGTTCTCCAGGCGCAATGCAAAGTGCAAAGTGACTTCCGTGTTCTGGCCGATGCGTTGCTCAGCCAATACCTGTTCAGTCATGAACGGCTTCTCCGGTCTTTTTACTTTTGAACATATCCAGTGCCAGCATCACCGCGCCAACGGTAATCGCGCTGTCGGCGAAGTTGAACGCCGGGAAGTACCAGCGGTTCTGCCAATGCACCAGAATGAAATCGATCACATGGCCCAAGGCAATGCGGTCATACAGATTGCCCAGTGCGCCGCCCAATACCAGCGCCAGCGCGACGGCCAGCCAGGTTTCGTTGCGGCCCAGACGCTTGAGCCAGACCACCAGCACCGCACTGACCACAATCGCGATCAGGGCGAACAGCCAGCGCTGCCAGCCGGAGCTGTCAGCCAAAAAGCTGAAGGCAGCGCCGGTGTTGTAGGCCAGGGTCCAGCTGAAGTAATCGGGAATGATCACGATCTGCTGGAACATTTCGAGCTTGCCTTCGAAGTAGAACTTGCTGGCCTGGTCGATGACCAGAACCAGCAAACTCAACCAGAGCCAGCTCAACCGTCCGAAACGGCCAACGGCATTAGGCATAGTGACGAACCTCGCCAGCGCCGCTGATGTTGTCGACGCAACGGCCGCAGATTTCCGGGTGCTCCGGGTTCACGCCGACGTCTTCGCGGCAGTGCCAGCAACGGGCGCACTTCGGGAAGGCCGATTTGACGATCTTCAGCTTCAGACCGCTGACTTCGGTGGTTACTGCGTCAGCAGGTGCCTGAATAAAAGGCGCCACGCTGGCGGTCGAGGTGATCAGAACAAAGCGCAGTTCGTTGCTCAGCTTGGCCAGGTCGGCGCTCAGGGCGTCTTCGGCGTACAGCGTCACTTCGGCTTGCAGGTTGCCACCGACAGCTTTCGCTGCGCGCTGGATTTCCATTTCCTTGTTGACCGCTACTTTGACCGCCATCACGCGTTCCCAGTAGTCGCGGCCCAGTTCAACGTCGGCCGGCAGTTCGGTCAGACCTTCGTACCAAGTGTTGAGCATTACCGATTCGTTACGCTCGCCCGGCAGGTATTCCCACAGTTCGTCAGCAGTAAAGGCGAGGATCGGCGCGATCCAGCGCACCAGCGCTTCGGAGATGTGGAACAGCGCGGTTTGCGCCGAACGGCGGGCCTTGCTGTTGGCGCCAGTGGTGTACTGACGGTCCTTGATGATGTCGAGGTAGAAACCACCCAGCTCCTGCACGCAGAAGTTGTGGATCTTCGAGTAGACGTTCCAGAAACGGTATTCGCCGTAGTGCTCTTGCAGCTCGCGTTGCAGCAGCAAGGTGCGGTCGACCGCCCAACGATCCAGCGCGAGCATTTCTTCAGCCGGCAGGATGTCGGTAGCCGGGTTGAAACCGCTCAGGTTCGAAAGCAGGAAGCGCGCGGTGTTACGGATACGACGATAGGCGTCCGCACTGCGCTGCAGGATCTGGTCGGAAACCGCCATTTCACCGGAGTAGTCGGTCGAAGCGACCCACAGACGCATGATGTCGGCGCCCAGGGTGTCGTTGACTTTCTGCGGTGCGATCACGTTGCCCAGCGATTTGGACATCTTGCGGCCGGCTTCGTCAACGGTAAAACCGTGGGTCAGCAGTTCGCGGTACGGCGCGTGATTGTCGATGGCGCAACCGGTCAGCAGCGACGAGTGGAACCAGCCACGGTGCTGGTCGGAACCTTCCAGGTACAGATCGGCGCGCGGGCCGCTCTCGTGACCCATCGGGTGCGAACCGCGCAGGACGTGCCAGTGCGTGGTGCCCGAGTCGAACCAGACGTCGAGGGTGTCGCTGATCTTGTCGTACAGCGGCGCTTCGTCGCCGAGCAGTTCGGCGGCGTCCATCTTGAACCAGGCCTCGATGCCTTCGACTTCAACGCGTTTGGCGACTTCTTCCATCAGTTCGACGGTGCGTGGGTGCAGTTCGCCGCTTTCCTTGTTAAGGAAGAACGGGCTCGGCACGCCCCAGTTGCGCTGACGCGAGATGCACCAGTCCGGACGGTTGGCGATCATCGAGTGCAGACGCGCCTGGCCCCAGGCCGGCACGAACTTGGTGTCTTCGATGGCTTTGAGCGAGCGCACACGCAGGGTGTCGCCGCTGGTTGGCTCTTTGTCCATGCCGATGAACCACTGCGCGGTGGCGCGGTAGATCAGCGGGGTCTTGTGACGCCAGCAGTGCATATAGCTGTGTTCGATGACGGTGGTGTGCATCAGCGCACCGACTTCGGTCAGCTTGTCGACGATGGCCGGGTTGGCCTTCCAGATGAACTGGCCGCCGAAGAACTCCAGCGACGGCACGTAAACGCCGTTGCTTTGTACTGGATTGAGGATGTCGTCGTTGACCATGCCGTATTTCTTGCAGGTCACGAAGTCGTCCACGCCGTAAGCCGGAGCAGAGTGAACCACGCCGGTACCAGCGCCCAGTTCGACGTAGTCAGCCAAGTACACCGGCGACAGACGGTCATAGAACGGGTGACGGAAGTTGATCAGTTCCAGCTGTTTACCGGTGGTGGTCGCAATGACCGAACCTTCCAGGCTGTAACGAGCCAGGCAGGCTTCGACCAACTCTTCAGCCAGCACCAGCAACTTGTCGCCGACATCAACCAGCGCGTAGTTGAATTCCGGGTGAACGTTCAAAGCCTGGTTGGCCGGGATGGTCCACGGGGTGGTGGTCCAGATCACGATCGACGCGGGCTTGCTCAGCGACGGCAGACCGAACGCGGCAGCCAGTTGGGCTTCGTCAGCGATCGGGAAGGCCACGTCGATGGTCGAGGATTTCTTGTTCTCGTACTCGACTTCCGCTTCGGCCAGGGCCGAGCCGCAGTCGAAGCACCAGTTCACAGGCTTGAGGCCCTTGAACACGAAACCGCCCTTGACGATTTCGGCGAGGGCGCGGATTTCACCGGCCTCGTTCTTGAAATCCATGGTCTTGTACGGGTTGGCCCAATCGCCGAGCACGCCGAGACGGATGAATTCGGACTTCTGCCCTTCGATCTGCTCGGTGGCGTAGGCACGGCACAGCTCGCGGGTCTTGTCCGCGCCCAGGTTCTTGCCGTGGGTCACTTCAACCTTGTGCTCGATCGGCAGGCCGTGGCAGTCCCAACCCGGAACGTACGGCGCGTCGAAACCCGACAGGGTTTTCGAGCGGATGATCATGTCCTTGAGAATCTTGTTCAGTGCGTGACCGATGTGGATCGTGCCGTTGGCATACGGAGGGCCGTCATGCAAAACGAACTTCGGACGATCCTTGCCAATCTCGCG
>Ga0163162_10002792_pt1 | contig 16596 bp, 8 predicted proteins | sample S55metaG_FD_115310 | JGI IMG/M metagenome (GOLD analysis project Ga0163162, IMG submission 115310) | Switchgrass rhizosphere microbial communities from Kellogg Biological Station, Michigan, USA - S5-5 metaG | ecosystem: Host-associated > Plants > Roots > Rhizosphere > Soil | place: USA: Michigan...
CGACCCGTACGACCCGGCCAAGCACGTCTGGCTCGTCGAGCATCTGACCCATCAGATTCTCAAGTTCACCAACGACGGATCGAAGCTCGTGATGCGGCTAGGCGAAAAAGGCGTTCCCGGAAACGACCGCACCCACTTCAACCAGCCGACTGACATGCTCTTCATGCCGAACGGCGACTTCTACGTGACCGACGGATACCGTAACAGCCGTGTCGTGAAGTTCTCGAAAGAGGGGAAGTACCTGATGGAGTGGGGCAAGCCTGGATCCGGCCCCGGCGAGTTCCACACGGTGCACGGCATTGCCATTGACGCGAAGCGCCGGATCTATGTCGGCGATCGCGAGAACGCGCGGATTCAGATCTTCGACGAGAACGGACGGTTCCTCGACCAGTGGCGGAACATCCCGCATCCCTATTTTCTCTACATGTCGGAGGACCAGCATCTCTGGGTTGGCGATGGCCTCGTGCACAAGATCCTGAAATTCGATCTCAATGGCAACCTGCTGTATTCGTGGGGTACGTTCGGACGTATGCCGGGCTTCTTGTGGGGCCCGCACCAGTTGAGCGTCGATCGCGCGGGTAATCTCTACGTCGCCAACGCGCAGGGCAACAACGTGGCGAAGTTCCGGCCGAAGAAGAACGCCGACCCGGCGAAGCTCATCGGCCAGCCGTTCGTGCTGCCAGCGGAGAGCCGCTAGTACTCGCCTGCGGGGTACAGGTTTCTTTTCCGACTACGAGCTACATCGCCCCTAAATCGAAGCGAGGATGACTTCCGTTAATGGCTCATAACGCGCACTTGTGCGGCTTGCGCGTTACACGGCAAATTGCGGAAGTACTAGCTGTGAGATGAGGATGATCATGGCAGCGTCACTTCGACGGCTTACTGCCTACGTGCGCACGCTGATTTGTCGACTTTCGCGTCCGAACGCACAGAGTGGGACGTAGTTCCTCGGGATGTTCACGTAGGTACGTTAACAAGCGGCGACGCTTTTCCTTGCCGCGTCCGTTTACCGGAATGTCGGGTGGCAGCGAATTGGGATACAACTCTGGCAGGCGGTCCTTCAGCCGACGGTAGATAGAGATCCACTTTTTCTTCACGGTCGGAATCGAAATTTCTAGCATCGCTGCCAATTGTTCATCTGTCACGCCTGGAAGTGCGTAAGTTAGCAAACGCTGCTCGCTCGGATTCAAGCCGAGAATCGGCGGACGATAGTCAAATACAGCGCCAATCCAGCTTGCTCCCCAGTCGCTTTGCCGCTCGAGCTCCAAATCCCGCGTCACCCCCGTAATATGAGGTCTGGCGACAATTTCGTTCAAGTCTGATCTCAACTCTGAAGTGTAGCCGCCCGCAATCGAGTCCCAAAGATAGCCTCCCGTTCTGAGCGCAAAGTCGAGTTTGCCTGGAGTATCGCACTGTACAGCAATCACTTCTTTCCAGAGATAACCCCGGTGATTTTGAATGAACACAGACATCAGGTACCGCTGTACTTCACCCTGAGCCTCGTATTCAGGATGGACGCAAGCCTCCCAACAGATCATATTTAATCCGCTGCGTGAGTTCGCCTCCCGCAGCTGCTTGCCTGTTAGCAATGGAGGCTTTCCGTTCATGATCCGTCTGGTCAGTTCCGGGCCGACCCAAAAATGCGGGAACGATTTCACGTCGCGCAGAAAATCTTCGTTTACAAATACGCTAACCCCGAAGAGGCAAATCGGGGCATCTGGACTTTCGCCGTCTTGAGCCACAAAGGCGAACTTTGCGTCATATTGCAACAAGCGAAGCCATGCCTCGGGTAAATGCTCAATCATCGGACCATATCGCGGACCCAAGACGGGATGGTTCGCGACGATACTCACACATTTGCGAATATCCCCAGGTTGCATGGCACGGTGCCGAAGGTGCATAGTTACGCTGAATAGTTTTATTTCGGTCCTTTTAGGACCGTATCATTTTCCGGCGGCCTCTGGCAATATATGCTGGAGTGGGCGAAGCGTTGAGGCCCCTGATCAACATCCGGTGATCGATAGTTCGCACTTCTTCTCTAATCGTTTTAGTAGACGAACGCCGAGTCGGTGCACGTCATGGAGGACCTTAGGACCAGATTGTATGACTAATCACTATCCTACCCGGCGTTCAGTGCCGAAATGTCCTGCAGCGCCCTGCAAGTATTTACCCGTGCTGTTGGCTGCGCTACTCATAGCTAGCTTTTGCACCTCCGCCTTGGCGCAGCCTCCTGCTTCATCTCATAGCTTTTCTTTGTCCGGCAGTCTTCATGACGCTCGTGTGGCCCACACCGCGACCTTGTTGAACGATGGCCGTGTACTGGTCGCCGGAGGGGGCCAGGGACCGGACTGGCTCGACGGCTATGACAACGTATCTGGCGCCGAACTCTTCGATCCAGCGAGCGGAAGTTTCAAGCCGGCCGGCACGTTCGCCCGCCAATCCCACACGGCCACGCTGCTGCATTCAGGAAAAGTTTTGCTCACGGGTGGAGAGGGAACCCTCTTTACGGCAACTACAGAATCGGAACTCTACGACCCTAGCTCCGGCCAATTCCAGCAAACCGGCAACCTGGTTGTCGCGAGGGAATCCCACAGTGCCACTCTATTACAAGACGGGAGGGTTCTGATAGTCGGCGGAACTTACTCGGCAAATAACAACTGGGTATCGCTGGCGCAGGCCGAGATCTATGACCCCGTGACCGCAACCTTCTCGCTGACTGGCAGTTTAAATGACGCTCGTTATGGCCATTCGGCCACTCTTTTGCCGAGCGGAAAAGTGCTCATTACTGGAGGCTTCAGCACCCAACGTCTGGACGGCTTAGCGTCCGCGGAACTTTACGATCCCTCCACCGGAGTTTTCACGCTAACGGGCATGAGCGTCCAACGGTTCTCACCGGCGGCAACGCTCCTGCTCGATGGTCATGTTTTGATCACTGGAGATGAACAGACTCCTGAGCTTTACGATCCCGCAACGGGATCCTTTCAACTCACCGGCAGTATGCTGGTGCGACGTTATTGGAACACCGCCACCTTACTGAATGACGGCACGGTGCTTATTGCGGGCGGCTATAACGCCGCCAGAATCGCAGAGGCTCAATCTGAGATTTATGATCCCGTTAGCCGCACCTTTACCGCCGGACCATATCTGCATTTCCCGCGTATCCTTCAAACTGCGACATCGCTCTCAGATGGAAGCATCGCTATTATAGGCGGCGCGAATTCGACGGACGGTATCTCTCTTGCATTTATCAATTCCGCGGAAATCTACGGAAGGGCCGGCCCCATTTCAGCCTCCCCAAACCCTTGTCTGCTGGCAGGACCCACTTGCACAACCTTTCTCACATGGTCCACTAGCGGCGTTTCCAATGCCCAGGCTTGGGTTAGGGTGGGAGATGGCCCGGAAATACTTTTCGCAAATGCTCAAGCCTGTGGAAGTACGGATTGCCCGGCGCCATGGATCGAGGGGAATGGTGCGGTGTATACCTTCACACTTTACAATTGCGACGGTGCCGACTGTACTTATACTGACCACGCCAACGCTCGGCCGATCGGCTCCGTGCAAGTAACAGGAATAAGCGGGTCCGCCACCGCGCAGTGAATTTCGAGGCGTCAGATGAATAACGCATTTGCAAAATCGAGGATGTTTATTTTCCTTACGCTTTGTCAGAGCTAGCAGGGGCCGTAGTTGGCCAATCAGTAGGCACATTCACAGCTACCAGTAAAATGACTACTTGGCACGGCTGGGGGAGGTTCGCAGCTCATTTCGGAGCAGTGGGTGTCATATCTTCGCCTAGTGATCCCGCCGTAGCCTCGGCAGGCGGAAACTGCATGACCGAATTTTGCGGCCAGCCCGCAGCCTTTCCAGAAAGTCAATAGCAGGCAACTTTCCATCGCGGGATCTTCTGAGTGGCTCCTACGCCATTTCGTCAGGATGATGACGCTGCTTCATTGCGAAGCCAAATTCACTTTACCGATAAGTCGCCAAACCGTATAAGTGGATCGCGGGAGCCACATCGGCCCCAAAACGGCGCAACGACGACTTCCGTTAATGGCAAATAACAGGGCCGTGGGAGATTATTGGCCGTACTTCACACAATCCGACTCGTTTCCCAATGCGCGAACTTCGTCGAACGCGCCACGCTGAGTACGTTGCGCGTAGTATTCAGCGTTTAGCGCGGTGGGCACATTCGCGGCGCCGGCGCGCATTCGCGTGAGAGGCGCTATAACTATCCGATTTGCCAGCTGCATCGCCCCAAGGCGGAGCGGCCGAAACAGGGATTCGTTGTAGATGGGGAGATTTTTCCTTACAGATTCGGATGGCGATGGCGGCTCTGGTTCTCCGACTCAATCAGCTCGCCGAGGCGTAAGATCGTCGCTTCGTCGAACCACCTCGAAACCAACTGAACGTTGATGGGAAGTTGCTCGGAGCTGAAGCGGAACGGTACCGACAAGGCCGGCAGTCCGGCCAGGTTGAAAGGCACCGTCGCCCGCATCATATGTGTCGACGGCACCTTTTCGCGGTTGACCACATACTCCTCGAGTCCCGGCGGCGGCGCGGTGAACGGAATCACCGGGCACAGCAGCAAATCGTAGCGCTCGAAATATCCGGCGAACGCCGACTTGAGTTGATCGACTCTAATCTCCGCATCAATATAGTCTCCCAAGGGCACGTCAGGGAGTGACGCATAGATCTTCCCGATAAAATGCAGCTCTGCTTCCCGGCCCGCCACGAACCTTCGAACGTATCGCGCCAGTTCGGCCCCGTACAGCACGAGGGCCGGCTCAAAGTAATTGTTCTGTTCGAGGGCCGGGATTCGTACCGGCTCAACCGTGCAGCCCGCGTCTTTCAGCAGATCGGCGGCAGCCGCTACCGCAGCCGCAACCTCGCGATCCACCGGTCCGAAGCCTGGCTCCACCAGCCAGCCGACGCGGACTGATTTCCCGGCCGTTGCGCCGTTGGCGGGTCCAACAGTCTTCGCATGGACAGCTAGCCCGTCCACACCGTCCGGCCCCTGCATGATCGAGAACGCGGTGGCGATGTCGCGGATACTGCGTGCCAGCGGGCCGATATGCCAATACCGGTTCAGCGCTTCGGGCCAATGACCCGTGTAGGGAATGCGTCCGTGAGTCGCCTTCAGCCCCACAATGCCCGTCAGCGCAGCAGGGCCTCGCACCGAGATCGCCACGTCGCTGCCAATGCCAATCGGCGAGAGACCGGCGGCGATCGCAGCCGACTCTCCCCCGCTCGAACCGCCGGGTGTGCGGTCGAGATTCCACGGGTTTCTAGACAAACCTGTCACCAGATTGTCCGTTTCTTGCCATGCGGAAAACTCGGGAAGGTTGGTCTTTGCGAGCGGGATCCCGCCTGCAGCTTTGAATCGCGTGACGACGGTCGCATCCTTTGTGGGAATGTTTCCAGCAAAAATTCTTGAGCCGCGTTGTGTCAATACGCCAGCGGTATCGATTGCATCCTTAATGGTGAATGGCACGCCGTGGAATGGGCCAAGCTCTTGGCCGCTCATCACCACCACCTGAGCTGCGTCCGCCGCTTTGAGGGCATCGTCGGCCATCAAGGTAACGATTGCGTTGATTTTCGGATTGACCGCGCTGATGCGGTCGAGATGGATCTGGACAATCTCCGGCGAAGACATCTGTTTGGTCCGGATCAGTGCGGCCAGCTCCGTGGCGTCTTTGTAGTAAATCGCGCCGGCGTCCTTCGGCGAATCCGTTGCAGTTTCCTTCTCGTTGGCAATCATGATGTTTCCTCTTTCCTAGCGGGCTTTCCGACCGTTTAGGCTCTCAAGCGCTCGAGACTTTGTGGGGGACTCGTCACGAGCACGTGATTCTGCGCGATTTTTGTAACGGCTATGTCATCTTCGAGTGAAGTCAGCGGCAGTTGCACCGCGGTGACGTTCAACCCCTTTTTGTCCAGAAGCAAAATTACTTTGCTCCACCATGATGCGTCGGCCTATGCTCCGTGCACCAAGCACGACGTTGATCTTGGCTCCCATTTCTCTCTTTTTAAAAAGATCAGTCGTTCTCGCTGCGAGCGTGGCCGCGATCTCAACCTCTGCGCACGTTTAGTACCGTCGGCCTGGCTCGCGAAAGGCGTTTGGCATCTGCAGCCCGAGTCCGCCTACGAGAGGTTGTGGTCACAGTAAGTAACCAAATGCGGTCGAATGTGACGATGATGGTCACGGTTGGAGGAGCGTAGCGCCGCCGGTCGAAATAGTCCTGCTCTCTAAATGACTATGGATCTCCAAGTCCATCGGCGCGAGAAAGAAGGAATTCAGATCCTGGATCTGCAAGGGCACCAGCGCAGCGGTGACGACACTGGGCAAGGTGATGCTAGAGCCCGACACGCCACCAGCAACCCGAGTAAGGGCTGCGGACAGCATCTTGGACCACACGATGAAAACAATCGAGATCGAAGGCCTTGAGGCCCGCGGACAAAACACCGGCCACGGGAGGGCCGCGTAGAGTTCCGATAATGGCTGATATCGGTCCGGTTGATTTATTCCGCACCCGCTCGTTAGTCGGTAAGGAAGTCGCCGCCAGGCGCTCGATTCAGTCATTGGCGTGATACCAGGCCGCCAGAGAAGCTTCCGACTCGAAGGAAGATACTCGCAGACTCTGTCCTCCATGGAGCTGTTAATAAAATTCCAGCGATAGCTATCCTTCGATAAGAACACTCCTCTGCCATTTGCCGATTGATCCAATCGGGACGCACTCCGTAGACTAAAGGCATAGGGCGCAGGCTTCACCCGGCGTTCTAGTCACCAGCGTAGGACACCCAAAGCTTACCCTTTCCCTGCGCTGGTGCCTCCCTTGTTGTTCGGCAAGGCAGCAAGGACTAGGGTCGCCGTGAGGCTTATTGGATTCAAAGGTGGCAGTGATTTCTCGATATCATGGAGGTCGCTGGGCTCGTGGGAAGAGCAGAGAAATGAAGTGGGGATGAGGATGAAAACTTCACGGCGCGATTTTCAAAGTATGGCTACGCTGGGCTTAGCCGGCCTCGCCCTTCAGATGCAAGGATGGACCGGAAGGGCGAACGCACAAACACGCTTGGGATCCAGATCCATCGTCAGTGGAGTCCAATTTGGGATTCAGCCCTTTTGCTATCACGATCTGGATATGACGATAGCAAACCGCCCGGAGTTGTTGCGGCGAATCGTGCAGAACGGCTTGGGAATGGTCGAATTGCACGCAGTGTGGTGCGAGCCCAGCTTTGCTACAGGCGCAGTGAGCCGTCAGGCTGCGCGCGAGATGCTGCGCGAATGGCGGACCCAAACGCCACGCTCCTACTACGAGGGCATCCGCAAGGAGTTCAATGACCAGGGTGTCGATATCTTTGGGTATTGGACGGGAATCAACAGCACGTACACCGAGGCCGAGATCCACGCCACCTTCGACGCTGCAAAGGCACTCGGGTGCCGCGGGGTGACGGGTTCACAAGGGCTGGCTATGTCGGCCAAGCTGATTCCCTACATGAAGGAGCACGGAATCTTCATGGGCCTGCACAATCATGACAACCTGTCCGACCCCGACGCCCTTAGCAACGAGGCGAGCTTTGAAAAAGGCTTTTCGCTCTCCGCGCTGTTTCGAGCAACCTTGGATCTTCGCCACTTTGCGGCAGGAAACGGCGACGCCGTTGGATTTCTAGAGCGCCACCACGACCGAGTATCGAGCGTTCACGTGGGCGATCGGCGGAAGAACAACGGCCGCAGCACCCCGTTTGGCGAAGGTGATGCGCCCATTGTGGAAGTGCTGCGCTTGATTCGCGATAACCAGTGGCCCATCGTGGCGCTGCTGGAATTCGAGCACGGCACTCTTCGTAAAGAGGTTGATGAAGTCAACTTGATGTTCGATTACTGCAAGCGGGCGTTGGCATCGTAAGGAGATCCTCCATGAAATTTTGGACATTGGCGCTCGTTGGCGTCTCGCTGGCGGCGCAATCCGTTCCTAAGGAACAGTACGACTTCGCCTATATCGGTCAACCGCTGCCTGATCCCATGCTGCAAAAGGCGAAGGAGACCTATGTTGTATTGGGCTGCGCCTATTGCCACGGGTTGAATTTGGTGCCACGCGGCGAAGCTCCGGATCTGAAGCGTTCAAAAGTAGTAAGTCAGGACACCGATGGTAAAATGATCACCGCCTTACTGCGTTCCGGCATTCCTCAAACGCCGGCGCTCTCGCCCATGCCCAGCTTCAGCGATTTGAGCGACCAGCAATTCGCCGACTTGGCGCGCTGGATCCACTATGCCCGGGCTGAAGGTCATTTGAAGGAACTCACCGAGGTAGGAGATCCGCCTGCTGGTAACGCGGGTGCGGGCGAGGGGTATTTTAAGCAGAACTGCGCATCGTGCCATTCCGCCTCCGGTGATTTGGCCGGCATCGCTCAGAGGCTCCGGAGCCCGGCGCTTAAGATGGCGTTTCTTAAACCCAAGCTGGTTGGCGAAACGCGTTCTTGGAAGATTGACCAACTGCGCGATACGAAAAAGACCGAGGCCCGGCAGCGCCATCAGCATCTGCTGGAGAATTACACGGCTGAAGAAGTGTCGAATTTGACTGCTTACCTCGCCAGTCTGAAGTAAGCCACCTCCAAGTACGGCTCCACAGTGCTAATCAACTGTGTAGATCTAGGAACGACCGTCGTGGGGGAAGGTGCAGTCCGACCGACGGCAACAGAGTGCCAACCGATAATGATGATTATCGGGGCGTATGCAAGTACTCTTTAGCGAGTGGAAACTTGATCAATTCTGCGGTTTGCGCGTTTAAGTTCAAAGTGGTTATTTCGCGAGTGCCGGCAGCGTCGTATAAGTGTGCGCGGCGCTGGTGGGAATACGAATCCCCAGCGCGCCGATTTGCGCGCCGGCGGGAGTATCGAACTCGATGGTGCCGCGGATCGTCAGAGCGCCCGGATACCGATCGGTCCCTAGGGTGAAAGCAAAGTGCCCGTTAGCGGCCATGGCGATCGCATCGGTTGCGATTATAGCTCCGGCGTCGTCGCGCACAGTGATCGGGATGTTCACCGGCTGCGCCGACACGGCGTTCACGGCCACACCGGTGGCGGTGCCTGCCGTATTATCGAAAGCCACGATGTAGGCGTTGGCGTTTCGGCTCTCCAATGGCACCACTGCTTCCTGGCCGTTATGACGGAAGATCACGAACCCACTGACGTGTCCGGTGGTGCTGAGTTGCGCCGAGCCGGTGAGCAGATTCGGCGCTCCGGCGCTGACAATCACCAGAGTCGCGCCCGCCGCTAAGCTTGGGGTGACCGAGGGAGCCGTCCTGTTCGAGATGTTGCCTTGCGGGAAAGAGAGCGGTAGAGGTAGCGGGGCACCCGTTTGGTCGGCGAAGAAGCTGAGCGTCGCTTGCGCTGTACTAGTTCCCGTGTTGACTAGCACGAAGGTGGTTTGCCAGCCGTCGCCTCCCGAAGCGAGATGCGCGATGCTTCCTCCGCTTGTTCCGATGTTGGCCAGTGCCGGGATCGTAGTGAGAGCATTATTGGGCGGAGTGAAGCGCAGTCCAAGGACGCTGATTCGCCCACCTGCCGGAGTATCGAACTCTATGGTGCCGCGTTTATTCCCTGTGACGGGGAATCCCATAATAGGATCGGACAATACGAACGAAGTGTGACCATTGCCCGGCAGCGAGATAGAGGCTCCGGGGGCACTTATTACCGCGCCGGTATCGTCGCGAATCACGATTCCGATGACGGCGTTCTGCGCCGAGATGTTTTCCAGTGCTACGCCCAGCTCCAGCCCGTTCATATTATCGAAAGCCAACAAGTAGGAACTTGCATTACGAGTTTCCACGGGCACCACAGCTTCCTGGTTCGTCACGATCTGATGGAAGATCGCGAAGCCATCGACGGTGCCCGAAGATGCTAACTGGGCCGAGCCCACCAGCACAGGTGGGCTTTGCGCTCCCGCCGTGTTGATAATCAGCGAAGCGTTCGCTGGTATGGCCTGATCGAACGAGTCAGTCACAATGGGGCCTGGCGAGGCGGCTTGTTGCGGAAAGGTCAGGGGCAGGACCAGCGGACCATAGCCACTCGGATCGTTCACATCTCCGAATAAGCTCAGTTGTGCCCTTGCCGAACTGTTGCCCTTGTTGACTATCGTAAATGCCGTGGTCCAATTTTCCTCTGCAGCGATGTGCGACATCGATCCTATCAAGCTCAGGTTGCTTGAACCGATACTTAGGATGAAACTTTGGGTGACGCTCGTCAATGCGGCATCCGTCACTTTCGCCGCGAAGGCGAGGATTCCCGCCGCCGTAGGCGTACCGGTGATGGAGCCAACGTTTGATAGCGATAATCCCGACGGAATCGTCCCCGAAATCAAAGACCAAGAGTAGGGCGGTAAGCCGCCACTCGCAGTGAGGTCCTGCGAATAGAAAGTCCCAACCGTCCCCGCTGGAAGGCCAACACTTGTAGTAATTGTCAACCCGCTACCGGTAGTAAGGCTAAACGTTTGCGTGGCGGACACGGAAGCCGAATCAGTCACTCGTGCGGTGAAATTGGAGGTTCCTGCTACCAAAGGAATGCCAGTGATGCCTCCCGTACTAGATAAAGACAAGCCCGATGGGAGTGCTCCTGAAATCAATGTCCAAGCATAGGGTGGACTTCCTCCACTAGCCCCTAGGGATTGCGAGTAGAAGACTCCTGACATTCCCGATGGGAGGGCGGGATTGGTGGTTATTGCAAGGGGCGGCACAATCGTTATGCTGAAGGTCCGCGTGGCGAATGACGAAGCAGCGTCGTCCACGCGTAATGTAAAGGTTGAGGTTCCTGCTGTCAACGGGGTCCCTCTGATCAACCCAAGGATATCGACCAAAAGTCCCGATGGAAGAGACCCCGAAACTAACGACCACCTGTAAGGCAACAATCCACCCACGGCCGAAAGTCGCTTCGAGTACTGAGGACCGAGACTTCCCTGCGATAGAACTGGAGCGGTGGTGATGGCAAGGTTGGGGGGTGTGCCAGGCCCGATCACGGATATAAACGCATCGACGAGACCGGAGGAACCGATTGGAGCTCCCAGAGTGTCCTGCAGGGGGTCGCTTGTAGGAAAACTTACTGATCCTGTTGTACCCGTTACATAAGCATTGCCCGCAGTGTCAACGGCGATGGCAGTGCCACCGCCATTGCCTAGATAGGTGGAATAAACTAATGAGGAACCGGAGGCGCTGATCTCCGTTACGAAGACAGCCTGGGAAGAATCTCCGAAGGCTTGGAGAGGGTTGCTGACGGGAAAATTGAACGAACGGTCTGTAGATCCGGTCACATAGGCGTTGCCGGCGCTGTCCACCGCAATCCCGTTGCCCACATCCCGACCGTTGCCGCCCAAAAACGTTGAGTAAACGAGGGCCGAGCCCGATGCATTGAATTTGGCGACAAACGCGTTCGGGTAGACTCCATGACTCCCTTGCGTCGGCTGCAGAGGATTGCTGGTGGGGAAGTTGGTCGAATGTACGAACCCTGTCACATAAGCATTCCCGGCACTATCCACCGCAATGCCATACCCGCCATCCTGGTTGTTGCCGCCCAGGTAGGTAGAGTAAACGAGAGCCGAGCCCGCCATGTTGATTTTCGTCACGAACCCATTGGTAGAACTGCCTCCTGCGTAGGTGGCCTGCAGAGGGTTGCTCATAGGGAAGTTGGTCGAAGAGGTTAAACCAGTCACGTAGGCATTGCCCCCACTATCCACGGCGATGCTGTGGCCCTCATCCAGCCCGTCGCCCCCGAGATAGGTGGAATACACCAAGGCCGAACCTGCCGGTGTAATTTTGGCCACGAAAGCCTTCTGCCTTAAGAGGGGCAAAGGTGCGGTTTGCAGAGGATTCTTGGTGGGAAAGTTGATCGAGTATGTATAACCCGTCACATAAGCATAGCCGGAACTGTCCACGGCAATGCCGCCGCCGAAATCATCCCCAGTACCACCCAGGAAGGTGGAGTAAATAAGGCTAGAACCCGAAGGGTCTAACTTAGTTACAAACGCATCATTGCCGGCGCTCCCTCCTATACTGGCTTGCAGAGGATTGCTGGAGGGAAAGTTGGCCGAATTTGTGTAGCCCGTCACATACGCATTGCCCGCATTATCCACCGCTATACCTGTGCTAAAGTCATCGCCGCTACCGCCTAGGAAGGTCGAATAGACCAGAGCAGATCCCGACGAATTGATCTTAGTCACGAACACGGTCGCGCTGCTGGGTGGGGTCTGCAAGGGATGGCCGGTAGGAAAATCGGTGGAGAAGGTGACACCCGTCACGTAAGCATTGCCCGTACTGTCCGCTGCGATACCCACACCGCTATCGTTTCCGCTGCCACCCAAATAGGTGGAGTAGATGAACATAGGATCAATCAAAAGCGGCTTAGTTCGATCATAGGCTGCAATCTCGAACCCGACTTCGTTCCCTCGCACCACATACCCACCTGCAACCGGCTTCCCGTCTTGTAGAATGACGGGCCTCACCTGGCGCAGAGCGGCCGTTAATACCAGGTCTCCCGCAGCGTTCTTGCTGATGCGATCCGCGCCTTCCCATTTAGTCCGAATCTGCCTGGGGTCCGCGCCCGGCGCGAGGACCCAATCGTATTCTATTTGTCGCTCGTTACTGTAGAAGATCAGATCGATACCCGGATACACCTCGCGCAGCTCTACACGTCCATAATGGGGAACGTTCGTCCGCCACTTCGAAGGATCATTGCCAATAAAATAATTGGTGATGCCAAGTTGTTTTTCGAGCGGCTCAACGTGAGTCTTGCGATTGGCGCCGAGCAGCTTCATTCGCTCCACCGAGCCATCTCGCCCCGCAAACACCGCTTCTTCAGCCGTGATAAACAGCGTATATTCCGCTGTGCGGGCTATAACTTTCACAGTTTCATTGGTCTGCCCTTGATTTAATTCGAAGCCCAACGGTATTCTGCCGTAAACATTAGTATGTGCCGCCGGGATGCCGACTGGACTGAATTTGCCCGCGCTTAGTTTCTGAAACGAGGGTGCCCCATCAAGATCTGCGCCGCTACCGCTAGAACCAGGCAGCTGCGGCATCGGCTGGCTGTGCCCAAAGGATTGGGCGGTCAAGTGGCCCGCGTAGGCGCATACTACGAGCATCAGGAACAGTTTTACAATCGAACGCACGCATTGTCTCACTCGTAGTCAGGCCCCGATCCGCTTCGCGGTTCTGCAGTAGATTATATAGCAATACTAAGATATACAGCTTTTTACGGGACGAACCGGTCCTAAATCACTCTCCTAAATCTCACGAATGTGAATCATGTAAAACGAAGCAAGCGTCCGACGAATTTTACCGATCCGTTCCGCCCACTCGCCAGTCGCTCTATTATTCGCCGAGGGAAAGCCCAATCCAACGGCGTCGTGGGGCAACGACGCCTCCGATAATGTGACACAACGTGCAAAAATCCAGAACTGAAAGCGAACTACGCGGTGCTCCGCTGGAGCGCTGGCAGAACCCGAGCGGGAGTCAGCGGGTATTCGCGTAACCGAACTCCCGTTGCATCAAATAGAGCATTGGCAATGGCGGCCGTTGCGGGACCCATCATCTCCTCGCCGCCTCCGCTAGGTTTCTGATCCAGATGCTGGACTACGATCGGGGTGACCTCCGGACATTCTTCGAAGCGCAAAATCGGATAACTGTTCCAGTCCAGGCTGGTGACAGCGGTCGTGCTGAACGTCACCTCTTCTTTCAACATCCGACTGGCGGCCTGTACCAGCATGCCGCTGATCTGGTTTTCCAGGCAACCGGGATTGACGCACAAGCCCGCGTCGATCGCGCCATACAAATGACGGACTACAATTTTGCCGGTCTCGCGGTCAACTTCGATATCAGCAACCGCCGCCGCGTACGATGCCGTGTGTGTGCCGAGAGCGATGCCACGCCCGTTGGCGACACGGCCTCTGGCCTGGCTCCGGTCGCGTGGCCGGGGAGTCCACTTGGCGGTCTGCGCGACCGCATCCAACACGCCGAGCCAATGCTCGTCCTTGATGTTGCGGCGACGGAATTCATAGGGGTCCAGACCGGCTAGAACGGCGAGTTCGTCGATAGTCTGTTGCTGTGCGAAAGAGAAGGAAACATCTAGCGGCGAGCGCAGATTCGATCCCTTGAGGTAACGGGCGCCGTCGACGCGGTGATTGACCAGGCGCAGATTCGGAATCGTATACATCGCGGCCAGGTTAAAGTTGCTGACCTGCTGCGATCCCGTCCCGGAGCTCTCCGCCGCGGGCGTTCCGACGGCCAACTGCTCAGAGGTCTCAGTCACGTTCCACTGGTGCTGCCAGCCGTGGTACTCGTAGGCCGTGATTTTGCCAGCCCCATCAATCCCCACGCGAATCTCGCCCACGTGCGCGGGACCATGATTGCCCCAGCCATGTTCGTCCCAGCGCATAAACTGGACGCGCACAGGCTGGCCGGCAGCTTGCGACAGAATCGCGGCGGCCTGCGCCGCATCGTCGTAGCAACTACGACCGTACGTGCCGGAGCCCTCGTAGTAGCGCACGGCGACTTTTTCGACGGCCAACCCGAGAACTTGCGCGACCTTCCGGCGCGTTTCGTAGATGTTTTGCGTCGAACACATAACCTGCGCGGAATCTGGCTTCACATCTGCGAATGCGCAGTTCGGGCCGAAGGGGGCGTGAACCTGATACGGGCACCTATAGGTTAGCGAGACGACGTGTGAGGAGGAGGCAAATGCCGCCGCAGCATCGCCATTGTCGATGACAATCCGGTCCGTGGTTTTCGCGGCGCGCATCTGGTCGTAAAGGCCTGCCGTACCCGGCAGGGCGGCAGGCCGGTCCCAGGACACCTTCAACTGGCGGGCGGCGCGGACGGCATCCCATTCGTTCGTCGCGACTACCCCGATAAAATCGCGTTTGCGGATGACGCGAACGCCGCGGATATCGGCGATCGACGCCTCGTCTACGCTCAGGACACGTGCACCGTCCCCATAGGCGCCCTGGCCAGCCGGGCGCACAATACGCCCGTGCAACATGCCGGGGACGCGCACATGCTGCATGTGAACGTACTTGCCAGCGGCCTTTTCCGGAATATCCAGGCGAGGAATTCGCTGCCCAACAACTTTGTAATCGCGAAAAGACTTGAGCGGGGCACCGCCGGTATACGGCAGGTTGAAGGGCTTGTCGCCGACGAGCTGGCCGTAGGTGATCGATTTGCGTGGATTCTCCGCACCGGAAACCACGCCTTGATCGACGGTCAGACGGTCCACTGGCACATCCAGCTTCTGAGACGCCATCTTAAGCAGCGCTTGCCGCGCCTCGGCTGCCGCGGAACGAATGCGCGGTCCACCCCGGGCGATCGCCGCGCTGGCGACGGTGCCACCCTGGTTGGGCATCGTGTGTGATTCCAGGCGAATCGACTTCACCTGGGACATGCTCAGATCCAGTTCCTCAGCCGCCATTTGCAGCAGCGCGGTGGTGCAGCCTTGGCCCAGCTCGACGAAACCGATGAAGATGGTGGCTGTGTTATCGGCGTGAATGGCGATCCACGTATCCAGCCGGTTGGGATCGGGCTGGTCCGGGCCCGTCACCATGGCGACGCCTTCTGGGCCCTTCCCGCGAGCCGTATCCCGGATGGCGAACCCGATGAGCAGCGCGCCGCCAGCCTTGAGTAGGTCGCGCCGGGGAAACTTCAATGTTGCGACGGCGGGTTTCATCGGCCGGCCTCTTTCTCTTGCCGCACGAAGGAATCTTCATGCACGGAGACCTGAGCCGCCCGTTGAATCGCTTTGATGATGCGTGGATACGTGCCGCACCGGCAAAGGTGGCCATTCATAGCGGAGCGAATCTGCGCTTCGCTCGGTTGGGGAGTTCTGGACAACAATTCCGATGCCTTGATGGTCATGCCGTTATAGCAATACCCGCACTGAATCGCCTGCTCGTCAATGAAGGCCTGCTGCACCGGAGTCAGCGTGAGTGGCTTTCGGAGTTTATGTTGGCGGGCGTACCATGCAGGCAGACCTTCGAGAGTAGTCACGACCCGATTCCCGATCGCTGATAGAGGCGTAACACAGGATCTCGTTTCCACTCCATCAACGAGCACCGAGCAGGAGCCACACTGCGCCAGACCACACCCGAACCGTGGACCGTTCAACTGCAGTTCGCCCGAAAGCACATAGAGCAACGGCGTATCGGGAGCTGCGCTAACAGTTCTTGTCTCCTCGTTTACCCGAATGCGTACGCTTGTTGACATATTATTCACTCCCTCGTCGAGCAGCTCAGTTACACAGAGGATTCAACCGCTGGATTGATGCTAGTACGGTCGGGTGCAGGAAACAACCTGCGTGAGATTAAGACAACGGGAAATAGCGATGCACTTAGACGGAGTTACCTTCTATCCGCTAATTTCGATCGATCCGAGCCAGAAAGTCGGCTTCTGGGAAGCTTCGTACCAATAAACGCGCTTGGTAAGTTACGGATTGCGCCCGGAATGACTACCGATAATGGCGGACATCAGGCAGGGAATGCGACGGTAGCAAGCGCCTCTGTTACTTACTCGACCAGCGCGAAACTGATGACGTTCGATCCGGAGGCGACTGCGATGTGTTGCTTGCCATCGA
>Ga0163162_10002793_pt1 | contig 16594 bp, 22 predicted proteins | sample S55metaG_FD_115310 | JGI IMG/M metagenome (GOLD analysis project Ga0163162, IMG submission 115310) | Switchgrass rhizosphere microbial communities from Kellogg Biological Station, Michigan, USA - S5-5 metaG | ecosystem: Host-associated > Plants > Roots > Rhizosphere > Soil | place: USA...
AAGAAACTCTTCACTGAAGCACACCGGCGTGTATGCTTGTGCCAGTGTTTCGAGGACGCCTTGAGACTGAGAACACTTTTGGGCCGAATGGATTTTCGAGGGGTTCCAAAACTCTAGTCTCCAGTTCACCAATAACAAAAGACGTGAACTCGTGTTGGTGAAGGATGACACGCTCAAGCAGTCTAGCGTGCCGGATTGGCTGAAGGAAAGCCGATTGCTTCAGCTACGGATAGAGTGAGTCTTTTTTGTTTTCTTAGCCCAGAAGTTTTCCCTGGACCTGAGTGTGGGAGCGCCCAGGTTGTGCACTCCTTCACTCCCGGCAGCGCGAGGCCGATCTTCCGCACGGTGTCGAAGTCGAGGTGTTCCTGGGCATTGGTCACGACATCATAAGACCACATGAGGCCCCGCCCAAGCAAAGATTGGACAGGACCCATGTGGATAGATATGGTGGTTGCTGCCAACTACATTTCCGGCGCCAAAATAACTTCGCGGGCCAGCCGAGTGCCCATGATTTCACGGATTGCCAGGCGATCTTTGTAGCCTTGCATTTGTTTCTCGTCGGTGCCGACCACCTTCTGACCCAGAGCGTCCGCCTTTTTCTCGTTGGCCTCCAGGGTTGACAGATCTTTGTATTCGGTCAGTAACATCAGGTTCCAGTCGGTTGAGCTGTGGCCTTCGGTCGTCAGTACTTTGTACGACAGCGTGATCCCCGCGGCTTTCAGGGCATCCTGCTCTTTTTTCCAATCCGTGGTCAGATAGTTCAAATAGGCAACATCCATGCCCGGCTTCACTTGGGCAAACGTGACCGTCCATACCGAGCCGTGGTGGTAGGGGCGGGCCATCTGGGCATAGAGCGACAAACCCAGCAGCAGGGTACAAAGAATCAACAACGGCAGAAGAATACGTTTCTTGTTCATAGTTTCCTCTCTTGAAACTTGGGATACGTGCTTGCTTGGTCGGGATACGGATCGAGATTTGATTGAATTGCTAAGCGGACGGAGTATGGGCCTATATCTCCGCGGAGTCAAGCGTGAGCGCGTCGGTCACACCCAATTAGAGGGCATTGCTGTTTCTATCTCTCATACGCTCACTACCGCTCTTGGTTGCGATGTGCAACTTGAGTGTTATTCCATCTTGAGTACGCTGTCCTCATTCGACAATCCGAATTCGCGGTCTCTGACAAACGAAATAGATATGTGCTTCTTCAAGTTTTTCTTGATGTTCGGGCGAGTTTGCGAGGGCATCAAGCTCAGCTGGCTTGAGCAGAATTACGCCTTTCGTAGCTTGGAGTACCGCTGCTTCCGAAAGATATTTCTGCCCGAACTATCTATTGGGGGTGAGGTCGTTCTTCGACTTCTTCAAATGTTCTATGTCACTGCTGCGGCCAACAGCTGACTTATTGGCGATGAGGTCTTCGAGAGATATGAAATGGACCGGAACACTAAAGAAGCTCCCGGATACTCTTTTCTCCCAGGCATTAGAAAACTGCACACCAGTGATTTCTGTCAGGATTATCGATCCGTACAGGGGCAACTCCAATTTGATAGACAACTTGCTTGCCGCTGAATGTCTGATCGGAAATTCCATCATTCTCGAGCGGCGCACCGAATTTCCTGAGAGCTGACACCAGGCGCACGGAATCTTGGGAAAAGTTATGTACCCATACATCATTTGGTGTAGCGCGGTTCGCCGTACTTCATGACCGCAAACCCGCCTACGATTAAATATTCGACCTCAAACTCGTTTAAGATTTGTAACAGTTCTTTGTAGTGTAGGTGTTCTGCCATGCTTGACTTCCTCAGCTAGTACCACAAGCTCCCAAGCCGCCGCAAAAATAGCATCGTCTCCTTGCCCCTGCCAAAATTCGATATCGAAAGAGCGGTCTGGAAACCCATCTTCGACCAATCGTGTTTTCCAATTCGAGTTTTCGCCTGTGCTCATTCTTGCCCCTCTTTTCGTTTCGCGACTTATCGAAATATGCTGTTCAAACGGCCAAGTTTCGCGTGTTTCCCATAGTGATGGAATCGTTTTAAGTATATAAGGTATACCCAGGGCGCCTATGTTCAAACGAAGCACCCGTTGGTTCCACGATTCAGCGTAAGCGCCCCCTTCATCCGCCATTTCACCAACGACCCGGCGGGGCCTTGGCTGTCGTTGCATTTCGTTCGACGTTCTTGTTTTCACAACCCACAATGCAACGCATAATAGGACTGACTTGCACGTGCTTCGAGGGACTTACGCAGCCGTCCGCAACCTGCAAGTAGTTGATTGTGTAGGATAGTCATCAGACTGAAATGGCTGGCGTCGGCGGTTCAACTCCTCCCTGGCCACCACTGTCCAAAGCACTTAACCCACTTTCCAATTCTCATATTACCCGCAGTTTACCCGCAAATCTGACTGCTTATATCCAAACCTTGGAATCGGGTGACTTCCTCTTGCCCAAAAAGTCCGAACTCGAATTTTCAGTGGGATAAGCAGGTGGAGGTCCTCCTCGATTCATTCGTGCGTAATTGGGGATCGCTATTAGCTCCGATCCATCCGCCCACTTGCCTACTACAGTCATGACACCGCCGAGAATGTCAGGCCTCCAGTGAACCTGCAATGGACTTGTTCCCAATTTTTGATCGATATTCTGATCAGCTCGTTCCACGTTGTAAATGAGAGGTCCATATTTCAGCGCAACTAGGTCTTGATCAGCCGAGATCTTTCTGTCCGCAGCAACCCGCTGCGGCTCCATAGGCAATTCGATTTCGATGGAGTCGCCCGCTTTCCACTCCCGTGTCACTACGGCATAGCCCTTTTCAATGACTGGAGGTGTCGTTTGTCCGTTTACCAGCAAACGGCTAAGTCCGCGCACAGCAGGCTGCTCTTTGTAGAGCTTGCTGGTGGTGCGATCCGGATTGCGGACGTGTACCGAGAATCTTTGGGCTTCAGCTGGATTTATAGTGATGGCGACTTTGCCATTCCAGGGGTAGTCGGTTTTCTGAACCACCTCAACTTCGGTTCCAGCAACCTTGCCAACCTGAATTCGGCTACCCACAAACATGTTGACGAAGAGTGAATCCCTGCCTTTCACATAGGACCAGGTAGGGATCATCAGCAGAGTGCGCGAAAGATTACCAACACAGCACGGACACACATGCCACATCGCCCGTTCCGTATCAACCAACGGATTGGTATAGGTGTAGCTCTTTCCATCCAGGGCAACGCCGCCGAGCAAAGCGTTGTACATGGTCTGCTCGTACAGATCGGCGTATTTCGCGTCGTGGTAGGCAAGATTTAGCTTGTACTGGAAGAAGACGAGTCCGCAGCTCGAACAGGTCTCGCAGTACGCTTCATTGCGAAGAGAGTAGTTCGGTCCAAAACCTTCCGATGTTTCGCCACTTCCAATACCACCTGTCAGGTAGTACTTCTTGTTGACCATATTGTCCCAAAGCGAGATGACGGCACTCTGGTAGTCGGGGTCGTGTGTCTCGGCCGCGATGTCCGCCATGCCCGAATAGAAGTACGTCGCGCGAACCGCGTGTCCTACAGCCTCGTATTGCTGTCCTGGTGGTAAATGGCTCTGGTCGTATTCCGAACCGCCGCGCCGAGAATCGAGAAGGAACTTTGCGAGTGCGATATAGGCGTCTCCTTTTCCATTTCCCTCCTGATCATTCACGAAACGACCGAAGCGAACCAGCGCCTGTTCCATCTCCTGGTGACCGTCGAACCATTCCTTTTTGCCTGGACCAATATTTGCAACCCAGCAATCAGCCAGTTTCTTGGCCGCGTTGTATAGGCGAAGATCTTTTCCATCAGTCAGCGTGTAGTGATTGATGGCCGACTCAATGAAATAACCGGCGACATATCCTTCGTGATTGCCTCGATGATCTGGCGACCATCTTTCGGGCCACGATTCGCGATCGGCGAGCGAGTAGGCGGTTTGCAAATATCCATCGGACATTTGGGCCGATAGAACGATCGGGATCCAACGTTCCAGGGTCGAACGCATGAAATCTTGTGCTTGCGCGACCTCCTGGTCCCCTTGCGGATCCACCATCAGGGCGATGCACATTGACTCGACTGTCTGATGAACCCAGGCATTCGAGAAGACATAGCCTTTGTGTTTACCGTGCGGTTCACCGCGATTCGCTTTGGCCGCTTCGATGAAGTTGTCAATGCCACCATCGCCGCGCATCGCGGGAATATCTGTTCGCTCGCACATCCGGACGCAATGGGGAATCCAATTCACGATCAGGGTTTTCGCACGTTGATTCCAGAATTGGCTGTCGATGGAGTATTTCCGCGTGTAGACCACATCCAAGCGATCCTTGGGCGGCTCTTGTTCCACGTGGACGGCAATTGCATGCGACTGGTTCTTGGAGCCCGAAGCTGTAAGCGCGAGCCTGTAATCGCCCGGGGCAGAGAACTTTGCCTTCGTGACCGGAGCTGCTGCATCTTCAAAATTGACGGTGCCAGGCCCCGATACCTTTACCCATCGAGCCGCATTTTTACGCGAATCTTCTAGCCAGATCACATTTCCCGCAAGGTATGTTTGGGCATTGAGTACAACCGAACGATCAACTCCTGCCTCGATTACCGGTGGGAAGGAGGGAATAGAACCGAAGTTATAAACTTTCCATTCGAGAATTCCCGCCGAGTGCCCATCTTGTGGGGCGACTTCGAGACGTAATTTGGTGGTCTTAACAGGATCAAAAGTAGTGACATTGAAAGTATTTGGCGTTACACGTAAGCCCTCAGGCTTTGATACCGGCACGAAGTCACTTCCGTTCCAGTAAAGAATGCGATAGTTCTGGGGTACATTCCTTCTCGTCCCGCCGCTTCCGGGAAGCGCACCAGGGCGCGGCCGATCCATGGCCCAGTAAACCTCGACCTTGTTAATGCTGACTGTCTTGCTCCAATCGTACTGGACCCATAATTCGCCTTTTGGGGTCTCTTCGTCTACAAACAATGCATAGAGCCCATGAGAGCGATCCGACGAACTCACAGGTGTGAAGCCATCATTTAGCGAGGAAATCTTGTTCTCGCTCCTGAGCCTGGAACTTGAAGCAGAAGCGACGCGCGCGATGTTGACGGGGTTACTTGCTACATCGGCTCTTGCCATGATTCCGTCGAGAGCAAAAAGAGCCGCAGTTCCTGTAAGCCCTGCCAGAAATCCTCGACGGTCCGTTCCGTACCGCAATTGCTCTGCGCCTGCACCATCACCCGTGGGTATTTTATGAATGTTCTGTTTCTTTTGCATAAAGAGCTCCAACTCCGGTGTGTCTTGATGCTTGCTCCGCTCTTCGATAGATGAACGTGACACGGTGTTGCTGTGATCCGACACCCATACGAAACTCCGAACGGTTTCCGAATGACGTCAAAAGACTATTGTTCTATTTCCTGCGTTGTCTAGGGTTCACATGAACCACGGTCCGGCAAAACAGAGACTATACAGCTTAGCATCAGAGGTACCAAACTCCGGCGCCTGTCGTACGGCGTCCATGAGATTTTGAGCCGCTCCACCATCATCGTCGCACTGAATGCGTCAGCCATCCCGGTCGCAGCAGGCCCCTTGTTCGATGGGGAGCGGATCTGCCATGAGCATTGGTACCGTCGCAATGGACGAGCGAAGTCTCCCTTGGGTCCAAGTGCTCGCTAGTGGCAATCGGTGCAGGTCTCACCCTTGAGAGCCTCGCGCCCTTCCTGGACGATGATGGGAACCATAGCCAAGGCTCCGACGGGGTCCGCCCACCACCAGCCCAGCGCAGCGTTCAACAATAATCCGCCTAGCAGAATGGCGGACAAGTAAGCACAAATTGACGTTTGCCGCGAATCCGCGTGCAACGCTGCGCTATTCAGTTCCGCCGCCGTCCTGCGTTTTGCCCTTGCGAGCAGCGGCATGACGATCAGTGACAGCACAGAAAGGACAATGCCGAGAATGCTGCGCTGTGGTTGTTCCCTTGTGACCAGAGTCTTGATCGCGTTAAATGTCACGTAGGCAGCAAGCAATAGCAAACTCGCGCCGACGAGCTTAAGCGCCGTTTGCTCGGCTCGTTCAATATTTTTGCCAGTTTGCTCCGCTCGTAAGCGCCACAGTAAAACTGCTCCAGAAGAACTTTCGATGGCAGAGTCAACGCCGAAACCAACAAGTGCTACGCTTCCGGCAAGGAGCCCGGCGAGCACAGCAACCGCTCCCTCAACAACGTTCCAGCCAACTGTGATGTATTCGAGGCGAATACCGCGGCTGACGATATTCGTTCGTTGAATTGGGCCTTTGGCCACGAACCGATGCTAACAGGAAGTCACAAGTGGGCAAGAAAAGTTACCCGCAGTTGGGTCAAGGGGCGCAGGCGAAGTGGCCTGCGCTCCAGGATTTTTGTAGTGAAATGTAAACTGACTTTGTGGAATGCATCCGTTTGGATGATGCATTCCACCCGTCAGCAGCTACAAGAGACGCTTCTTTATTGCCCGTTCCCTTCAGTCAACTCGGTAGCAGTCAAGTAACCAAACAAGCCTCCGGAGCCGTGATTCGGGCCGGCGGTGAGTACATCTCTGCCGCAGGCGCGGCTGCGGGATCGTCATTAGTCGGACTGACATTTCCAGGGCTGAGAGACCAGCTGCCATTGATGGCCAGCGGTTTTCCGCTTGCATCCTCGAGCAGTCCGTCAAATTTTCCAGTGGCCAGGTCGTATGCGGCGATGAAGCCACTGGATTGAGTATCTCCGCCCCCGGCGAACTGCCCGATGAGAAGGTTATGGCTGAAGCGTCCAAAATGAAGCGGAGCCAGAGCTACACCCCAGGGAGCATTCAGCCAGTCACCATTTTCGACACGCCGCAAGAGGCGGCCGGCGAAGCCTAGGCCTGGGCCATCGGTTTCAAAGCGCGACCCTTCTTCGTGGAGCGCATATGTGACCACAATGTCGTTACCTATAGCTTGCACGTTGAAAGGCACGTAGTGGTCCGGCAGGAGTTTATTGACGAAGGAATTTTCGGAGAAGGGTCCCTTATTCCTATCATCATTATTATTATTATTATTATTGCTGTCATTCCAGCCCGAATGTTTCTCATTCGGCGGCTAATCAGTATCTTCGGCGAATCGTCCCGTGAGCCATTTCAAAATTGGCAGGAGAAGCCGGCATTTGCGACAAGCTCATGGAGGGAGCAAACTTCTGCCGAGGCGGTTGCCCGCAACCGGGCTCGAACTTATTGATTCCAAGCGTCAAGCACAAAGGGCTTGCGAACAGGCCGCCGATCTCCTTGCATACAACTTGTAAAATGACTATTATGACCATAATTAATTGTTTTTGAGTCAGGAGGCGGCCATGAGCACACAGATGTGGACAGTCGCGGAGGCGAAAGCGAAATTCAGTGAATTAATCGACAAAGCGAAATCGGATGGGCCGCAAAAGATTACCAAGCATGGGCGGATGACGGCTGTTGTGGTTGCGGCCGAGGAATGGGACAAAAAGAGGCGCAAAGGCAACCTGGCCGAGTTTCTTAGATCATCTCCGCTCCGTGGATCAGGGCTCAAGCTAAAGCGGCTTCCGGTGCGGCTGCGGAAGGTTGAGCTATGAATTTTCTGCTGGACACTAATGTGATATCGGAACCAATGAAAGTGCGACCCAACGCCGGAGTTCTCGACTGGCTTGCACAGACGGACGAGGACAACATTTTTCTCAGTGTGGTGACCATCACAGAATTACGTTATGGAGTCGAACGCTTCGCTACTGGCAAATGTCGTGACCAACTGGACAAGTGGCTACGCAAGGATTTGAATTCGCGATTTCAAGAACGGATTCTACCGGTGGATCTGGCAGTAGCCGATGCTTGCGGCAAACTTGTGGCCAGGAGCGAATCCATGGGGAGACCCATTGAACCTCGAGATGCATTCATCGCTGCCACAGCAGAAGTGCACAGTTTGACCTTGGTAACTCGCAACGCGTCTGATTTTGAAGCGACGGTAAAATCGATTGTGACGCCGTGGACCTAGTCTTGGCCTGATTCTTCCAACCTTCTTGGGCAAGCTTCCTTTTCGTGGCAGGCGTCTCGGCCTCGCACCTCGTTGTTCCCCTCCTGCCAACTCATCCTTTGCAGAACCCTCTAGGAGATCATTTATGCGCCCTCAAGGCCAAACCAAGCTGGGTTTTTTCCCGCTTCCGATTACGGAAGCAAAGCGCCTCAGGAATTGGTTGAACTTTCCCGCAGAGTATTCCGCTGTTGATCCGTGTGTTGGTAACGGCGATGCATTCTTGACGCTGCTCGGAGGCAAGAACGTTCACGGGTATGGCGTCGAGTATGCGCTCGCTATCGTCGCCAAAGGTCATCGAAGAGGCAGAAAAAGTCGCGCAACAGATTGTACGATCGTACTCTGAGCCAAATATGACATTTGCCGACCTTAGTCCAATGATTACTGCGAAAGCGATCGATCCTTTACGAGTTTCTCGGAATCGTGTCGCGAAGAATTGGAAATGCTGAAATAGGCTTCGCTTCGATCAGGACAACTCGGGGTGGCTTCAGCAGACTTTGAGCTTTTTTCAAAACTGGGGAAGGATGGGGCAGCCATTTTTTTAGAGCGAGGACGAGAGAAACCAAAACAAAAGTGCGGCAGCCAGTGGGGTAGTACCATTGTGGTCTCAAAAAGTCACGGGCTTCAGAGAGGACTCAATGTTTGCGGATTGGAAGTTCGCATACGGTTAATTGCTGAGCGTGCCCGGCGTTTGTTTTAGAAGTGTTCGATCCTGGCTGATTTCGACAACTGGCCAGTGTTTTACAACTTCTCTGTATTCGTCTGGGCCCACAACAAGAATCGGCGCCAATGGGCTCCCTAGGCTGGCGCCTCGATTGGACGAAGCCGTTTGCGAACGGCAGAATGCGCAAGGGCGTTGGCTTCGGTATTGATCTGACGAGGGATGTGCGAAATGGAAAAAGCAAGAGAGCGGGCCAATTTGCGGCAGACCCAGTTGAGAGAATAGAGACGGGAACTGCGACAGATATAAGCACCCTTCATTTGCTTAACGACTACTTCCGAATCTGAATAAACGTGGAGTGCGGCGGCGCTTAGGCGTAGGGCACATTGCAACGCTTCTAACAGGGCCACATATTCGGCCACATTGTTGTCCTGGTGGCCAATCCATTTCGCGACTGTAATTGGCTCTTCTTTCCAGCCCCGAATAATGACGCCAATACCGGCTTGCCCCGGGCTTCCCAGGCAGCTGCCATCAACGTAGGCGACAAGGTCCGACATGTTGTCTGAGAAGAAGATGCGTGATTAAAGTTTCTGCGTCAAGACTGTTTCTTGGTTCCATCGCAATTGCCGATTGCTGTGCAGACGATGTGGAAAACGTGGATGCAATTCATCAGACGTTCACTAACCTGTAACGATTCAACACATTGCAAATCTCCGGTTTGTGATGGGTCACAATGGCGATTGCACCGAAAAGCGGCGTTGACAATTCGCGCGTAACTATTTAATTTGCAACCCGTCGACGGCTGAAAGGTTTAGCGAAAATAAATCGTTGCTGATCCGAAGTAAGCTGAGTGATTCGCTTGGAAGGGTAACCGGACGAGCGACCAGACCCGAAAAAACCGACTGACTCTGCGAGGAGCAGTTGGGGTTTGGAACTGCGAAAGCAGTGATCGCATCAAAGGGCTGCGATGGTACATGCATCCACGCTGTTGGCTTCCTCGCAGGAGCTGGCGGCTAGAGCATAACCAATGTCGCAGCCTTTTCCTTTTAGTCGATTCGCACGACAATCAAATCCCTCTCGCATTTCCGCTGACGATTTCAAAAGATTTGTGAAAAACCTCTCGAGAGATGGCTTGACACCCGCTCTCCGTGCCGCTTTCACCGCTTTGCACCAAAGATGATTCGTCAACCACTACTTTGCAATAATACCCATGAGATGCCGGTGCACATCGAACTTCAGAATACGGGTGATACTGTTGCTCGCGGGGAAATCTCGGCCGCGATCGAGCACGCACTCGCTGATCGTCCCGGAGACTGGCGAGTTTCCATCATCGGCTCCCGTGCAACGGACAATTGGGAGATGAGTGTGCACGGGCCGAAGGGATTTGAGCGATCTTACGTTTTGGCAGGAGCTGCGGGTGAGCACGAACCCCACGTGATTCGAAATTTGCTGCTGAGACTTCTTCCAGTTCCTCAAACCTAAAACTTTACTCCAACAGCCTTTCGAATATCCTTCCCTCCGCATGAAGGTGATGCAGTGACATCCGTGTCTTCACGATCTGCATCAGAGAACCATGCAGTTTCGAGCGCTTTATTCAAGAGCACCGGGCGCTCCGCCTATTCCGCGGCCTGAGCCGGTACCTGCGCCAGATCCAGAGCCACAGCCTGGATCAGATCCGGACGTAATTCCTCCTCCGATAAACCCGGAACCCGGAGGAATTCCTGGAATACCTGAGCCCGAGCCCATGCCGATTTAAGGCAGTTCTGCCTTGGCAAATTCAAAATGATCCACCTAGCCGATTTTCCAGGTAAGAACCGGCTGATTGGGTGATGTGCTTTCTGCGGCCAGGCCTCATTCTGATCCTGCGTGGAGAAAAACGGCCACGCGAAAATCAGCGTTCGGGAGAACATATGTCTTCGGCAACCCTACAGAATTTATCAAGCGACCTGGCGGCAGCTGCGGATTCAGTCGGCCCCTCGGTCGTCGCAGTTCACGCGCAGCATCGAATCCCATCGAGTGGCATCCAATGGCGCAAGGATGTGATCGTCACCGCTAACCATGGCATTCGACGCAGTGAGGACATTAGTGTCCTGCTGGGCCCGGGAAAGTCCGCGCCAGCGACGCTTGCGGGACGCGATCCTTCGACGGACCTCGCGGTTCTTAAGCTCGCGGGTGACGCGAAACTTCCACTGCCCGAAGTCGTCGATGCATCTGGTGTAAAACTTGCGAACTTGGTGCTTGCGCTCGGCCGAAGCTGGCGTGGAAATCTAGTAGCGAGTTTCGGAATTGTGGGTGGGTTAAGTGGAGAGTGGCAGACGTGGCACGGCGGAAAAATTGATCAGCACATACGGCTTGATCTAGAGGTCTATTCAGGTTTGTCTGGCGGCCCGTTGGTCAACGCGCAGGGCAAGGTTGTAGGCATCAACACTCGGGGCGTCGCGCGTGGCAGAGCAGTCACCATTCCTGCGGCCACGGTAAATCGGGTTGTTGACGAGTTGCTTGAAAAAGGACACATCTCCCGTCCATATCTGGGTCTAGCGATGCAGCCGGTTGCAATCCCCGAGTCTATGCGAAGCAAATTCAAGTCTGAATCGAGTGGCGGCTTAGTCGTTGTCCATGTGGAGCCGTCCGGCCCTGCAGATCAAGCAGGAATTCTCTTGGGAGACGTCCTTGTCGAGTTGCAGGGCAAGTCCCTCGAGAGTCTCGAGAGCATTCAGCAGATATTGTCGTCTGCAAAGGTGGGCGACAAAATTCCTGCGACGATACTACGGGGAGGATCACCGAAAGAGTTAGCTGTCACACTCCTGGATCGACCGACGCGGTGACTTGATGAAAAAGAAAAGCGGTGAACGGCCGATTCGTGTCGTTGTGTCAGCGAACTCTGCTGTAAGCCGCTCGGGACTTGAGTCAATCGTCCGGAATTCAGGGTCTTTAGAGCTGTCGGGTAGCTTTGCCGGATGGTCCCAGCTTGGGTCCCGGCTGCGTGACATCCAGCCTGGGGTCGTCCTCGCTGAACTCACCCGTGATGAGCTTGATGCGTTTGGGGGTTCTCAAACTCCAGGTTCGATAGATTCACCAATCCCGATTGTGATTCTGATGGACCGAGGTGAATCCGCATGGATTGCCCACGCGTTACGCCGGGGTGTGAAAGCTATCCTTCCTCGAAACGCATCTGCGGCTGAGATTATTTGGGCCATTCAAGCTGCCAATGCAGGTCTCTATTTAGTGGATGGGGAGACGGCGGAGCAACTCACAGCTCGCTTTGACTCCGGGCCTTTGCCTGAACGTACCGAGTTGGTCGAGGAGTTGACTGAACGGGAACTCGAGATCCTTCAAAAGCTCGCGCAAGGTTTGGGGAACAAGCAAATTGCGTCAAGTCTGGCGATTTCAGAGCATACGGTCAAGTTCCACATCAGCTCGATTCTCGACAAACTTGATGCTTCGAGCCGCACAGAGGCAGTAACGATCGGAATTCGAATGGGGCTAGTGCTTTTGTGACTATGAGCAGGGCATGTGCTGATCAACCCTCGTAAGGCGGTCCAGCGGCGCCCGCTTAAAGTCGAGGAAAAAGCCTCTGAGCAAGGAGACCTGCAAGCCACGCCACCAATCCCCGCTCGATAAACTGTCAACAATTTACCGACCGCCATCGCCCCTCGGGGCGAACAATCATGCCGATCGTCTGTTGGCTTTGCTTTGGCTCGCCGAAGTATTGACTTCTTTACGGATGATGGGTGCAACCCGGGTTCCTAACAGTTCAATTGACTGCAACATTTTCTGGTGCGGCATGGCGGAGACTCCCATCTGAAACGTGATTCGAGCAAGGCCTCCGAGCACCTCGTTCACATAAAGGAGTTTATTTGCGACTGTTTCGGCGTCACCAATCAGGAGCGCTCCTGTCGGACCACGCAAAGCGTCAAACTGGGCCCGAGTCGCAGGCGGCCATCCCCGCTCCTTACCGATCTCAGTGAATGTGTGGGCATATCCCGGGTAGAACTCGTCTGCGGCACTCTCAGTTGTGTTTCCTACAAAACCGATGGCATGAAGGCCGACAATGAGTTTGTCCGCGGGATGGCCTGCACGACGTCCGGCCTCGCGGTAAAGGTCGATCAAGGGCCGAAATCTCTTCGGCTCACCCCCGATGATGGCGACCATCAGTGGAAGACCGAGCGTACCGGCACGGACGAACGATGCGGGAGTTCCCCCAACTCCAACCCAAATCGGTAAAGGATTTTGCAGCGGACGAGGATAGACCGCCTGTCCTGTCAGAGCTGGGCGGTGTTTGCCGCTCCAGTTGATGTGCGTTGTCTCGCGAAGTTTTAGAAGGAGATCGAGCTTTTCAGAAAAGAGGGCATCGTAGTCGTCCAAATCGAAACCGAAAAGCGGGAACGCTTCGACAGATGAGCCTCGGCCAGCAACGATCTCAGCGCGCCCATGCGAAATTAAGTCAAGAGTTGCAAATTCCTGAAAGACCCGGACTGGGTCAGCCGCGCTAAGCACGGTTACCGCACTTGTGAGGCGGATCTTCTCAGTACGTGTGGCGGCCGCAGCCAAAATAACTGTTGGGGCCGAGTCCACGAACTCACCGCGATGGTGCTCGCCGATACCAAAAACATCGAGTCCTACCTGGTCAGCCAGGACGACCTCCTCCAACAAGTTTTCAATGCGCTGCACTGCCGTCAGATTGATTCCTGCCGAAGGTTCCGAAATAACTGCACCGAAGCTATCTACGCCGATCTCCATGATCACTTCCTTTCCTATTTCGACTGAACCTCACTACTCAGACTTTCAGCCGCGAACAAACCCAGTTTCTTAAGCGATTCGTATAGTTGTGTCTTGTCTTTTTCGCTGAGGATCGACGCAACTTGCTCTAGATCCTTGGCATGCTTTTCGAAGGATGCGGTTGCCACTCGTTTGCCCTCAGGCGTGAGTTGCACAACCCTCGCACGTCGGTCCTTTGCGGTCGATTTCCGCACCACAAGCCGCATCTTCTCCAGACGGTCGATGGCTGCGGTCATGGAGCCGCTGGCCAGCATCACCTTGTCCTGGATCTCCGTGATTGTGAGCGGGCCCTTATGCAACAGAGCTTCCAGCGCGCCGAAATCGCTCAGGCACAGTCCCGTATTCGCGATGCTACGTTCGGCGAGGAGTCTTAAAGAATGGTGGCTCCTCGCTAGTACCCACCACAGCCGTGGTGCGGTGATTTGATTCTCGGTATTCTTCATATGCTTGCATTATGCAGTTTGTAGCTGAGCGGACTGCTTTGCCCGCGATGACAATAATCTGTCGACCGAAGCCGCTCCGGCTCCGCGAATGATCAACAACACGGTGGTTGCCAGGATGAGCAGGTGATACTCATAGCCCTCGCCCCTCTGTGCTCCTGTCCAGTTCATGAAAAAGCCAAATTGGCTGTGAACCATTGCTATCGCCACGACCATATTTGACAGGATTCCGAAGGCCGCGACTCGCGTCAGAAAACCAAATATAAGTCCCAGCCCGCCAAAAAATTCGGCGATGATCGCCAGGAAAGCAAATATCGCCGGTATGTGCAGGACACCAGTAAAGAACCCCATTGTGCCGGTAAACCCGTAGCCTCCGAACCAACCCAGCAATTTTTGGGCGCCATGTGCGAAGAAAACTACTCCTAAGACCAGACGCACAATCGCCGTGGCAATATCGTTGTCGGTACGAAACAATTTGTTAGTCATAAGAAACCTTTCCTTCAAGCTTCGCTCAATTTGCCCTACAAGATCAGATGAACTATCCTGATATAAGGATTCTTTGTGTCGAGATAATATTGTCGCCGGCTCATGGTAGGCGCCTTCAGAGGCAAGAGAAAAGCCCGGTCACGGCGCGCTGGGCGGCCGAGAAGCGAACAGGCTCGATGCGACATTTTGGTGGCGGCTTATAACCTCGTGCAGGCGAAAGGATTTCAGGAGGTTGGTTCGCACGAGATCGCGAATACTGCGGGCGTTAGCAATGCCACGTGTTATAGGTGGTGGGGCTCCAAGGGAGAGATTTTGTTGGATGCATGCTTCGAACATATGAAACCTGTCCTCGCGGTTTCCGGCAGCGGCTCAGCCTTGGCACGCCTGCGGCGATATGCTGGTCAGGACTCCTGCAGGGTTCACTGCGAGCCTTGAATCTGCACTACTTACTGTCTGCTGCCATGTTTTGTGATTCTTGTAACAAAACAAAATTACAGATCGAGTCTTTGGGCCGAGCTCAAACAAACCATTACAATTGCAGAAACGAGGCATCGTAGTGGTTGAGTCTAAGCCGATCCGTATCCTGAGTGTAGAAGAGCTGTCCAAGCCAGCTCAAAGCCCACGACGCGATCAACCCTATTTCGGAGGCGGCTTCCACCACCCTCATCTTCGAGGAACAACAGTTCATGACTGGCCGCTGAACGTGTTCAGTGACGAGGATGCAGCGACCCAGCTATCGATACTTCGGGCCATCGCGTCCAGCGATCTGCACAATTTGGTTTATCGCGCGAACTATCGAATTGTCCCTGCGGTTAATCGCACTAAGAGTTCGTGATCGACTGAATCTTGATTATGCCTTCCGCTCAAAAACTCGACACTCACCACAAAGCGCTCACCCTGAATCTCGATCCATCCACCTTCGGCTCCTTCGCCGAAATCGGCGCCGGACAGGAAGTCGCGCGCTGGTTCCTACTTGTCGGAGGAGCGTCCGGCACTGTCGCCAAAACGATTTCCGCCTACGACAAGGAAGTCAGCGACGATCTCTACGGTTCCGGATCGCGCTACGTATCCAAACAACGGCTCGAGGCGATGCTGGACAACGAATGGACCCAGCTCCTCACGCAATTAAGCAAATCCCGTGGATCGCAAACTCGGTTCTTTTGCTTTGTTGATACTGTCTCCGCCCGTAACTTCGCCGGAACCAACGACGCACATGGCTGGATCGGTCTCCGGTTTCAGTCGCAGCCCGGCGGCCCTCCCAATGACGTCCTGCTGCACGTCAATATGCGCGATCCTTCCAATGTCCTCCAACAGCAAGCCATCGGTATTCTTGGCGTCAATCTTATCTACGCCGCATTCTATGAAGTGCAAACCCAGGAATTATTTCTGGAAGGCTTGGCAGTCGACGTAGTTGCCGAGCGAATCGAGATCGACTATGTAGATCTTCGCGGGCCGGCATTTGGGAGTTGGGAACGTCGTGCCCTGCTAGTTCACTTGGTCCGTGCCGGACTTGCGGAAGCTGTGTATTTCTCCTCTAACGGCTCCAGCGTTCCCCCTACCGAGGTTCTCCATAAGAAAGCCGTCGTGCTTGCTCCGGGATATTTTGGCCACACCGATCCAGTTCACTCGCAAGTTCACTTGCGAATGTTGGCTTCGGGCATTCAGGAGCTACAGGAGGAACTTGGCGAAGCGAAGTCGGCACCCACTGGTTTTTTTTGCCTGACGGTTGCTCCGTTCATGCCAAACGAACCAGCCCCCGAAATTCCGGACTTACTGCGTCGCATCGATGCGCTTCTGGCTGCTCGCGGCGACGTGCTGCTTTTTCGCCAACCCGAGCTTTTCCACATGACAGCTCTGGTCAACCGCCATACGAAGGCGCCTGTACGTTTTGTCGTCGGTCTTTCCCTGATGATCCGGGCGTCTGAAGACGCGTACGGCAATCTTGAAGGTAGACGTCTGGAGGCACTGGCCCGTCTCTTCGCCCAAAATGTCCGCATCTACGTTTATCCGATGACCGCCACCGATCTGGGGGAATGGTTAAAGAGTGTTTCCATTACCGGTTGGGAGTGGACTGAGACGAAGGGATGGGTTTCTGCCGGCCAACTGCGGTGCGCGCCGCCTCTCGGACATCTATTCGCCTATCTCCTCGCCAGCAACTTTCTTGTTCCCATGCGAGTCCCGTCGGAGGCCTGAAACCGAAAAGAGAATCCAACCCAC
>Ga0163162_10002797_pt1 | contig 16588 bp, 10 predicted proteins | sample S55metaG_FD_115310 | JGI IMG/M metagenome (GOLD analysis project Ga0163162, IMG submission 115310) | Switchgrass rhizosphere microbial communities from Kellogg Biological Station, Michigan, USA - S5-5 metaG | ecosystem: Host-associated > Plants > Roots > Rhizosphere > Soil | place: USA...
CGCCGACCTAACAAAATTGTTTGATAAGTATAGTTTGAATAATCATATCAGAATTAATTACGACACCAAATTGTATACAGGCAGATTGAAATAATCAATAAAGGGTATTGTTTCACACTTGCGGAACGGAATGCAGCGCTACCCGGTTTCCTTCTGTATCAATAAACACCGCCATAAAACCGTATTCCGGAGAAATCTGGGTTTTTGGTACCAGGATACGCCCGCCCGCTCCTTCGATTCTGTCAAGGACAATTTGTACATCCGGATTCGCATTCAGATAGATGAGGGGACCCTTATCTTCAGAAGGAACATGAAATCCGCCACTGGTACAAATTGCACCGCCAACACCGTTCATCATATCAGTTGTAGGGAACATACGCATTTGGATTTGCTGCAAATCCATCGGGATCATTTGAAAATCAAAAATTGATTCATAGAATTTCTGGGCACGTTGAATGTCAGTGGCCGGAATTTCAAACCAGCTGATGGCGTTTTTAAAGATCATGATTTTATTTTTTACTGTGATATACGAATTTGTTTTCTGTGAATATCCTGATAGACCTGTCAACCATATCCGGCTGGTCTACCCAGACAAATAACCGGGCATCCGGAATTTTTTCTATGGTAAAGTAGTTATTGGTGCCGGCATTTGTCCATTCATCCCAAAAATATTTTTTGTCTGTGGACGCGGGGTGACTCGTAAAATATTCATCATTAAAACCCGGCACCAGCACCAGAACGGGAATTTTAATATTCATAAACTGCGTTGAAACATCCGTTGTATAAAATTCACCCAGGTACCTGGCCATTGCCGGGATTAAAACGGTTGTGGTTTCCCAGTATAATCCTGAACCCAAGGCTGAATCGTTCGTGTACTGATAAGGTTGAAATAAATTTTTTAACCAGGTTTCCCTGCTCATTGGTTTAAATATCCTGGGCATGGTATAATAATCAATATTGGGCACCCTCTCCACCATAGAGACCGGGGTTTTACCAGTGGGATCCTTTGGAGAAGGCCAGCTTGCATATGGCATTCCGCTGAATATGATCACCCCACTTATTTTTTCCGGATAATTTATGGCGGTATTTAAGGCAAGCCAGGATGCAATCAGCAGGTTGCCGGCAACCACCGGCCGCACTATTTTTTCATTTTCTATCAGGTTCAATAATGCCGTTTGCAGGGTTTCCAAACCTGTCCTTTTCCCGTAACTGGTATTTTGGGCGGGCATGGGCAGGGGCGGTGAACCACCACTTCCCGGCAGAGTAACCGCATACATGGTGAACCGTTTTTTATTCTTTTTCATAAAACCCTTGTAGATATCCCATCCAAAACCAACGTCTGCAATCAAAATCATTTTAACCGGGCCGTTTCCTGACTTCTCAATATGTCCGAAATCTCCCGATGTATTCAGGGCAGTCCCTTCCGGGAATTCCAGATTATTCGCCTGATCTGCGCGGGCTGCGGAAAGGGACAATATGGATAAAAGGCAAATCTGCAGGCTTACCAATTTCATTTTCATGGCTTTAGTTTGATAAATTCACGTTGATACTTTTGACAAAACCTAATTTTTGAGGAAATTAAATGGAGTTTTGTCAGCCGGGGACCATTATTATAATTCTAGACTACATAAACTATGTTCTGGTCATCCTTATTTGCAATTAGTATAGCGCAGGGATTGTTTGTCTTAACCTTATTATGGTTAAAGACCCCGGTTAACCGGGCTGCCGGCTATTTGTTCATGACCCTGCTGGGGATAATGATCATTACAAATTTTGATTTTTTACTGACTTCAACCCCTTTGTACCTGTCGATTCCCGGTGTATTTGGAATTTCATTTGGCATGCGGTTTTTAATAGGCCCGTTGCTTTATTTCTACGTCAGAACGGTCACCGACCCTGAATTTCAATGGAAGCCGAAATACTTTTTGCATTTCATACCTTACCTGATAAACCTCTCCCTTAATATTCCTCTTTTCTTAATGGATCATGAAACGAAACTGTATTATATCAATATATTTCTTGCCGGATCATTGCGGTTCAGAACAATTGACATCATTCTGATCGCGGCTCAGAACCTGCATTTATTCATATATATTTTTCTGAGCCTGACCTGGATAAAAAAAGTACTTCTTACTTATGGGAACGTGCCCTATCTGATTGAAATGAAAAAAAGGATAAACTGGCTACGCTCGCTGATTATCTGTTTTTCCGTTCTTCTGGGGGTAATATTTACGATCGTTCTTTTTATCATAGTACACAAAAGGTATATTCCGGTTGCGAATAAATTGTATACCATTATTACTACTGCCATCATTTATTTTATTGCCTATAAACTGATACTCGATCCGGGACTTATTAGTCCGGATTTTGTAAAAAAGTATAAGGCTGTAAAACAACTTGAAAAGGATCAGGATGAATTTATCATCCATTTGAAAAACCTGATGGAGGAGAAAAAAATATTTACCAATGCGGGTCTCAAACTTTCTGAACTGGCCCTGGCGCTTGAGTTAACGCCTCATCAACTTTCACGTCTTATTAATGAGAAAGTTTCGAAATCATTCAACGATTTGGTGAATGAATACCGGGTGGAAGAATTTATCAGACGGATCAATGATCCTAAATATAAATCCTATTCCGTGTATGGAATAGCGATGGATGTGGGGTTCAACAGCAAATCATCCTTCAACAGTATTTTTAAAAGAATTACCGGAAAAACACCCAGTGAATATAAAAGCCAGCCTTCACTCTGAGCGTAGGCTCGCTTCGCCAGCCGAAGCTCCGCTTACGCCGAGGCTTCAGCGGATAAGTCACTCTGAGCGTAGGCTGGTGGCCGGATTGGCCACTGCCGCTTTGATTGCCTGGAAACTGATAGTCGCCAGCGCTACTACAAAGGCAGCAAGACCCGCCAGCGCGAAAACCCACCACTGTATATTGATGCGATAGGCAAAGTCCTGTAGCCAGTTATGCATAATCCACCAGGTAAGCGGCGTAGCAAGAATAAATGCTACCAATACCAGTTTTAGAAAATCTTTCGAAAGGATGAAAAGAATATTTTGTACAGACGCTCCCAGTATTTTCCGTATTCCGATCTCTTTATTACGCTGCAGAACATTAAAGGCCGACAAACCCAATAATCCAAAACAGGCAATCAGGATTGCCAGGAAGGAAAACAGCCCGAAAACCTGACCGAATTGTTTGTCTGCTTTATACTGGCTGTCAAAAAGTTCATCCAGAAAATAATAATTAAAGGGATCCGCGGGAAAATGTTTATTCCAGGTGTCTCTGACAGCATCGATGGTAGACTGAATATTGCCGGTAGCTATTTTTAAAGAATATGCCTGCCGGTCATTGGGCCTTAGACGGAAAATCATATGATCGATCGCTCTTTGCAGACCCTGATGATGATAGTCGGCTACAATACCCAGAATGCTTACCGTGTCTCCTCTTGAAACGATTTTTTCTCTCAGGGCCTTATTGAAATCTTCAAATCCCAGCAACCGGGCTGCCTTTTCGTTGAGCAGGATTCCTTTGTCATCCGTCTTGAATTCTTTGGAAAAATTTCTGCCTGCCTTAATGCCTAACCCGAAAGAAGGAATGAAATCATAGTCCACCCCGAGATTGTAAAGGGTGACGGCGCCCTTATTTCCTGCACCAAGTCTGCGGGCTCCATTGGTCCAATAGATTTCACGGCCCATGACACTCGTCGAGACGGCGACATTTTTCACATCCGAAATTTTCAGGAGATCATTCTTAAATGGCTGGAAGGCGCTTTGATACATGGAATCAACAATGGAATTAGCGCCGTCCATCACCAGTGTCTGGTTAATATTGACGCCCAGATTCTGTTTGCGCATATAACTCACCTGCTGGAAAACAATGATGGTGCCGGCTATCAAGACTACCGAGGTGGCAAACTGACCTACAATAAGTCCCTTCCTTAAGGCAATGCCTGCAAAACTGCTCCTGAACAGTCCTTTTAAAACATATATTGGCTGAAAACCGGACAATACAAAAGCAGGATAGATGCCGGATAAGAAACTTCCTCCGAGGAACATGGCTGTAAAACCCACCCAATAATTTCCGGGTAAATGAAAGCCCGGATACATACCGTTTTCAGTCAGCTGATTGAAGGCGGGCGTCAGTAAGTACACAATTCCCATTGACAATATGAATGCGATAAAATTCAAAATCAGACTTTCTACCAAAAACTGCCCGATCAGATTTTTTCGCAGCGCGCCCAATACTTTCCTGACTCCGACTTCCTTTGCCCGTTCTACCGATCTCGCGGTAGAAAGATTAATATAATTGATCCATGCAATGGAAATGATAAAAAATGCGATCAGGAACAGGAAGGATACCGATCTTCCATTACCATTTGCTTCTGCTTCCTGGTTATAATTCGAATAGAGATGAATATCATTAAGGGGTATTACATGAATTTCCGTGCGGTGCTTATTCGTTTTTGCCCATTCTTCGTTATTCATGTATCGGTCACAATAAGCCGGTAATTTTTCTTCGAATTTTTTTAAATCTGTGCCTGGTTTCAATTGCAGGTAGGTATAGAAATCATACCAGCCGAAACTTGTTTCAGTAGAGTTGGACGTATCACCGTCCTGACGAACGAGGTCAGCCAGCGTCGCGTAGGAAGCCAGGTGATTGATGATCAGGTGCGAGTTGCCCGGAATTTCTTTGAACACCCCCGTTACTAAAAAAGATCTTGTAAAAGGTGGATTGCGGAAAACCAGTTTTTTACCCAATGCTTCTTCACTGCCGAAATATTTTTTAGCTGTTTTTTCTGACAGCAGGAGTTTATCCGGTCCCTCCAGCGCATTTTTTTGATTGCCACTCAATAACTGAATATTGAACATGGAAAGAAAAGAGGCATCAGCATAATATCCTTTCTCTTCCTTGAATTTTATATTTTTTTCGTCATTGGATAAAACCATGTCGGCATCATGAAGCCGGCAAAAATTTTCCACCTCGGGAAAATCTCTTTTCATGGTGGGCCCGAAAGCGGGATAAGAAGTAGCAGATTTCCATTGGAGTTCACCGGCATGGTAGCTGTCCAGCCTCAACCTCACAATCTGGTTTGATTTATTTTCAAATTTATCGAAGCTTCTTTCAAATGCGACATATTGAAATATGAGCAGGCAGCAGGTAATTCCCAGGGCCAGGCCGAATATATTCAGCAGGGAATATCCTCTGCGCTTGACCAGGTTCCGGAGGGCTAGTTTTAAATAATTCTTGATCATAGCAGCAATTGCGCAATACAAATGCCACTATGCTATCCTTATGATTATCAAAAGATAGATATCATTATTTACCTGAGGCTGTCCGGTTTTGATACAGGCGGATGTTCGCTTTTACCGAGTAGGATAGCGGTAATCATCTTCACGAAAAAGTACCAGGATCATTGTTAGTTGAGCCAGTATACCAGTTTCATGGTAAAACTATAGCCCTGAATGGTATAATCGGGCGTTATATAGTTGGATGAATATACCAGAAAGATGTCCGAAGCAGGCTGGAATCTCCATTGAAATTTTGTATTGATATTGAAGTTATGGATATCAGAATTGTATTGGGAGAACGTCGTCAGAAACATATTCCTGTTAAATGCCAGTTCTATCGTCGGACTGATGATCAGTGGATTTACTTTTTTTCCTTCCACTTCGATATGATTATAATTGATCATTACTCCGAAGTTTCCCCAGGGTTGAATACGTTGCAGCACCTTGGCTATAACAGAGAACCGGTCTCCATTAAAATATTTCCCAATCTCTGTGTTCACGCTCCAGGAGAATGGCTTTAAGAAGTTGGATTCATAATCCAGCTGAAAATAGCCAAACCGGTAAGGTCCCGGTTGGAAATAGTCAAGACCACTGAATATACTGGTTTCAAAAGGGAGGTTGATAAACTTTTGCACCCAGCCTAAGTAGACAGTTCTCCGGTTGGCGAAAAGGATGGTGTATTTAAATGCCAGGTCAGCTTCATTTAAACTCCTGTCTGATGAATTTATAAACACGGAGGGATTGAATTCTGCCACAAGCATATTAATAAGCGCTTTATTTTTTGGGTAGATATCATATTCCACATGCGTGCTGTTTTCATAGTAACCCATCCGGATGGTTTGCTTGCTGGCCGCGTCATAATTATATAATCTGGGAGTAAAGCCCATGGCGGGAATATAGTTTTTGCCGATCTGATTAAATTGACTGGAAAGGTTCAGGTGTGTAGAATAATAGTCTACATTAATATTGGTGAATAAATTATCGCCGGATACAGAAGGCGAAAAGGCACCTGAAAACTTCGCACCGATATCAAAATTTCCCTTCGATGCAACATAGGTGAATTCGGTGCCTGCTACCCGGTTGTATTTATCCGCATGTCCGGCCTTAAAACTGGAATCTCCGAAAAATTCGCTGTCAGTATAATATAAGCGGACGTTGGATCTTTTCAACACCTGCCTTTCGATAACGGTTGTAAAATAATTCTGGTAAAAACTATTTTGTTGTTTGCCCGACTGCATGTCCATAACCTCAATTCTGGTTTTTGTATTCAGATATCCGTTTAAACGGGCCCCGGCGATCAATGGTATGGGCTGACCATCGTCTGTTAAACCGATCTTCCGGGAAAAATATGGTCTTATGTTGACGGATCCGAGGTTGGTATACAGATCGCTGTTCTCCAAAAAAAACAATCTTTTTTCCGGGAGTGAAATGCTATACCGGTCAAGATTGATCACCTGCTGATCCACATCAACCTGTGAAAAATCAGGATTGATGGTAGCAGCGAGGTTGAGCGAAGAATTGACTGCTATCCGGGCATCCAGGCCCGCGTGAAATTTGATCCGGTTCGAACTATCATGTGTGACATTCGTATTTATATAAGGAATAAACGAGTTGTTGTTGGAAGGTTTCCGGGGCACTCCATCAAAGAGTGCATTGCCCAGGCAACCCAGGTTGGCACCGAAATATTGAATGGGAACACGGTTCCAGGTGGAAAAACAATTGTTCCGCATATCGTTACGGATAAAATTGACTCCCCAGCCGGATCTGTCTGCTGGAAAACGCAGTGATTTAAATGGAATTGCCAGCTCAGCCGTCCAGTATTTTTCAAATCGCCGGGTTGCGGAATACCATTTGCTGTCCATTTCAAAAGACGCATTGTTATATTGCGCTATCCCGTCAAATTGTGCACCGCTTGCATTCACTCCGAATGTAAAGCCGGATGCTTTCTGACCGGTAGGATCAAGTACAATTGAAAAACCCTCACTATAATATGGATTTATATCCCGCTTTAAAGATTGTATCACCAGGTTGTCGTCCTGAACCTGCATGATGGCAAAAACATAGAGGAATTTTTCATCATAGAGCAGGCGAACCTGAGTCTGCAGTTTCGCCAGACCAGTATCGATCGGCCATTTATTAATGAACTGGTCTGTCTTACCCGTCTTAGCCCAACTGTCTTCCTTGTCCAGACCATCAATAGTTATATGTTCAGTTGTCTTTGTTATCTGAAGAGTCTTGGGTGCTTCTCCCTGTGTCAAACCCGCAAGCGGAAGTAGGGTGATCAGCCATACGAGCCATAAGCCCGGAAGAATTTTATTTTGCATACATCGATTTTTTATCCGGCAGGCAAAAAAAAATAAAATAGAAACCCGGTAGAGAGGATTTAGACCGGTGTTGAAGTTGTGTCCGGTTATAACCGGTTTAATAGCGGGAATGGCTTATCCAGGTCGATCTGTGCTGTTCAGGATAAAATTTCGGTTATTGGTCGAAGATGGTGATGTAAAGATTCTTATGATTTTCCGTTCATTTTACGCTCATTTAACCGTTACATAATCAACCAAAGACGTAAATGTGAACTTTATGACCGGAATTAGACGAATTTTGGAGTCCCGGTAATATTCAGATGTTGAGGTATTTCTGAAGCATTTTATGTCGCATGGGTAAAAAAGCACTAACTAATCAATTTAAAACAACATTAAAACTTCAATTATGAGAAAACTAAGTACAGGTGTTCTGCTGGTTATTGTGATTGCATTCAGTTCATGTAAAGCCAAGAAAGAGCTTGCTGTTGCTAAGGAAACCATTACGAAACTGGAGGCGGACCTTGCCAGTTGCAACACCAACCTGACAAACACAACGAACACTTCCAATGCCAAGATTGCCGATTTGAACGGCCAGCTAACGAAATGTACAAATCAAAATGCCGAACTAAGCAAAGATGCCCTGGCATATCGGGAACTAAAAGAAGATTTGAGAGCAAGGCAGGCCCGATTAAATGCAGCACTGGCAGAACAGGGCACATCGCTTCGGGAAATTCGTGAAAAAATCATCGCGGGTCTTTCCCAACTGGCTGACTCAAATATTGAAGTTACATTTAAGAGTGGTTTCCTGTATGTAACCCTTCCGGAAGCCTTATTGTTTCCACCAGGAAGTGCCACTCTCAGTGCAAAAGCCAAAAATGCAATATCACCACTTGCTAACGTTCTGAATAATTATCCGAAAGTCCAGATCTATGTTGTAGGAAATACAGATTCAATCAAGATTCATACCGCACGATTCGCAGACAACTGGTCTTTAAGTACCGAAAGGGCTAACAGCATAGTACGGGTAATGCGGGATAACTACAATGTTGATCCTACCAGGTTGCTGTCAGGCGGAAGAAGTAAATACAATCCGGTTGCTGACAATGGAACCAAAGAGGGCAGGGCCCTGAACCGTCGTATTCAGATCGTTCTAAATCCCGATCTCGCTAAATTATGGGACATGATGGAAAATTAAAATATTTGAAAGGGAAAAAACTTTAAAGAATATATTTTGAGCGCTTCCTGTCAATGCGGGAAGCGCTTTTTTTGTGCTAATATTGTTCCATCCGGATTTAAATCTGTTCTTCCAGTATTATGCGATTGAAAAGAAATATCACTGTTTTTTCTGTAATGGTATTTGTCGGACTGGGAACATTTATGGTCCAGCAATGCAAACCCGGGGAATCCTCCAAGCCTGAAGAAACCCGAGCCAATTCTTTCGTAGGAGACGGCCAGTGTAAAACATGTCATGCCAATGAATATAACGCATGGTCTGGTTCAGGACATTTTAAAGCCATGATGCCTGCGAATGATTCTTCCGTATCCGGTGACTTTAACAATAAAACCCTGGTGGCGGAAGGTGTATCCAGCCGGTTTTACAAAAAGGACGGGAAATATTTTATTAATACAGAAGGGGAGGACGGGAGGAATCATGATTTTGAAGTGAAATACACATTTGGATATTATCCTCTGCAACAATATCTCGTAGAATTTCCTGGCGGCAGAATGCAGGCCACCCGGGCCAGTTGGGATCTCATAAATAAAAAATGGTATAACCAGTATGCCGGTGAGAAAATTCCAGCCCATAACTGGCTACACTGGACGGGCAATGCACAAAACTGGAACACAATGTGTGCCAGTTGTCACAGTACCAACCTACAAAAAAATTACAATGCAGAAACGGACAGCTATCACACCACCTATAGTTCAATTAATGTAAGCTGCGAAACCTGTCATGGGGCCGGCCAACATCATATTGATTATATAAAAGGCACTGACTACCGGGATGGAAAAAAAGTGGCGGGTTCATTTATGCTGAATCAAAAAAACGGTGGGCAGATTGCACAGATAAATGCATGCGCTGTTTGCCATTCGCGAAAATCAGATATCGGTCCGAATCCCATTCCCGGTGCACCAATTCTGGATAATTATATACCGGAAATTCCAACCACAGAACACTACTATGCTGACGGACAGGCAAACGATGAGGACTATAACTATACTTCTTTTACAGAAAGTAAAATGTTCCGGCAGGGCGTGAAGTGCAGCAATTGCCACGAGCCCCATACAGCTAAATTATTATTTCCGGGTAACCAACTTTGTTCGCAATGCCATGCAAAAACTACGTACGATAATCCATCCCATACGTTCCATCCGATTGAATCGCCGGGCGCTGCCTGCAAAAACTGCCATATGCCTGGTAAATATTATATGGTCAATGATTTCCGTTATGACCATACCTTCCGTGTTCCGCGACCTGATCTTTCCGTGCAATATGGGACACCCAATGCCTGCAATAACTGCCATCAGAATAAAACACCGCAATGGTCGGCGGATGCTGTAAAAAAATGGTATGGACCCGTCAGGAAATATCATTTTGCTGAGGACCTCATTCCAGGCAGCCGGCTGGATGAAAAAAGTGAAACACATCTGATCAAATTGTTAAATGATACCTCTGTGCCGGATATGATCAAAGCTGCTTCGGCAAACTATCTGGGCAGTGTCGTAACCAATAATAGTCTGTACGCACTTCAGAACTGTCTAAATCAGCAGGATGCTAACATCCGTTACAGGGCCGTAAGAAGTCTGGCCAATTTCCCTCCGCAGCAATGGTTATATGCCGCAGCCCCGATGTTGAAGGATCCTGTAAGGGCAGTTCGCATTGCGGCCGCCGACCTGTTTCTTGCCATTCCGGAAAATCAGATTCCACCGGATTATTATAAAGATTTTGTAAAAGCAAAATCTGAGCTTGAATCGTATAGTCTCTATCAGGCAGATTTTGCTGTGGGAAATGTGCTGATTGGGGATTACTATTTAAAGCAAAGCGACTATAACAATGCAGAAAAATATTACCGGCGCGGATTAAGAAAGGACTCCCTGATGAATTATGCCAGATTAAATCTGTCTGTTGCCTATAATTTATCAAAACAAAATGAAGAAGCTCTCCGGGTCTTACAGGATGCCATTAAAATTGATCCAAAAAATGAACGGACCTACTATAACATGGCCCTGCTATATAATGAAATGGGCAGGCAGGCCGAAGCCGCCGGGTCGTTTGCTAAGGCAGTAGAGTTAAAATCAACAAACCCCAGGCTATATTATAATTATGCGCTACTGCTTCAGCAGCAGGGCAAGAATAAACTGGCAGCCGACATGTATTCCAAAGGGTTGGCAATTTCACCCGAAGATGCACAACTGAATTACGCGCTGGCACTTTTATACCTGCAATCTGGTGAGACGGAAAAGGCCAGGGTTCCCGCTGCAGTCCTTAAGAAATATTTCCCGGATAATCCGGATTATCAGAAAATGTTCAAGTATCTCAAATTGTAGCCATCCTGAATTCTCCGGTAAAAGCAGTGTATATTTAAGAGAAGCAATAACCATGACTAATTCATTACGACGAAACTTGCTGATGACGGTGTTGGTTGTGGTTATGATATCCGGTCATTTAAACGCGCAGGATCTGGAAGCACGCAGCTATGCGGTAGTTCCGAAGGGTTTGCATGCGGCGGCTCTTTCCTATACTTTTTCCAAGGGTGATGTGGTTGCGGATATTACTTCACCGGTTCAGGACCTGGATATTACGACATCTATCATAGGCCTGGGTTATGTACAGACATTTTCCCTGTTTAATAAATTAGCGAGGGTAGCGGTAAGCCAGCCTTTCGGATTTTTAGATGGAACCGCGAAAGTATTTGGATCCGATACCAGTGGTAGCCGGACCGGATTTTACGATGGGCGGATTAAGTTTGGCCTAAACCTCTTCGGCTCTCCGGTGCTAACACCAAAAGAATTCAGACAATTTCAGGAAAGAACTGTGCTTGGCGCAAGTATTGTTATTTCTGTACCGGTTGGCCAATATTATCCTTCCAAGCTGATAAACCTGGGTGCAAACCGGTGGGGCTTTAAACCTGAAGTCGGGTTTTCCCATAGGGCAGGCAGGTTGTATTATGAGATGTACACGGGTGTATGGTTTTTTACAGAGAACAACAATTATTTTAAATCATCCGCCCTGAAACAAAATGCTTTATTTGCTTTCCAGGCACATGTGGATTACATATTCAAATCAAATATCTGGGTTGCAATAAACGGAGGTTTTGCGCTCGGCGGGCAAACTACTCTGAACGCGGTTCAAAGAAGTGACGACCAACAAAACTGGCGTTTGGGGACAACATTTTCCATGCCTTTAAATATTCATCAATCGATCAAGTTCATGGCAAATACGGGTGTGGCTACACGCGCAGGGCAGAATTATACAGCGCTCACAGTGGTGTATCAGTACAGTTGGTTTTAAAGTCAACCATTCATCTGACCGGGGTCCCGCATCAAATAAGTACCTGTATCGCCTGATATTGATTAATTTTGTATTCGAACTCCCGGCATCTTCTGCGATTTCAGGATCGAAAAATTCTACCGAATGAAAATGAATGGCAGAAAGAAGGTGACTATATTTATATGCATTGCCATATGCATCATGATATTATTATCTGGTTTGACGGCTCAGCAGAATGTAGCCATCCAGGCACTGCCAGATCCGCACAGAGATCATATAACCCCATATTTTGAGAAAGATGAGACCGTGGGCAGCACCTACCTGGCCAGAAACTGGTTGAAGGGTGTGGCTGAATTATGGAATCATCGCCGCATTCCGGAAACCGATCATCCCCTGTTATTCAATTTTGATAAGATAAATAATGTGCTTTACACGATAGACCGGGAAGACAAAATCAGATTCTATCCGTCGGATTCCATATTAAGTTTTAACCTGATTGAGGACAACTCGGTTTTTTCATTTGAAAAAGTTGCCTGGATCAATGACAATTTTTTTCTGATGCCGGTAATCAAATCGGATAAAGGGTTTTCCCTTTATAAACGGTTATTTACAAAATTCCTTCAGGCAGATTATTCAAGTGAAGGATATTATACAAAAGGAAGAAAATTTGACGAATATGTAGACTACTACGAATATTATGTTGCCTATCCCGGTAACACCCAGTTCCGGAAATTGTATTTGAAAGAAAGAGATATCCGTAAGGCGCTTAAGGAAGAATCCAAATTACTTGATGATTTTTTTTCTATCCACGATAAAGAGATCAGCGAACAAAGCCTGATCGGAATAATCCAGTTTATCAACGACAAAAAATATCCCGACTAAGACAGACTTCGTTCATTCTGAACGCAGGCTGGTGGTAGGATTTGTCATTCCCGCCTTAATCGCTTTAAAACTAACAGTAAACAGGGCAATAAGGATAGTAATCAACGCTGCGAGTACAAAGATCCACCAATGCAGGGGAGTCCGGTAAGCAAAATTATTCAGCCAGTTATTCATAGCCGTGTAACCAACCGGAATGGCGATGCAGGTGGCGATCAGCACTGGCTTCAACAAATCCTTTGAAAGGAGCATCACAATATTTTCCGTAGAAGATCCCAGCACTTTCCGCACACCAATCTCTTTTGTTCTTTTCGTTGCCGTGAAAGAGGCAAGGCCGAACAATCCCAGGCAGGCAATAAAAATGGCGAGCCCGGAAAAAACGGTCAGGATGGTTTGTTGACGGAGATCCGTTTTATAGAGCGCATCAAATTTCTGATCGAGAAAACTATATTCAAAAGGATAGATGGGTGCAGCGCGGTTGTAAGCCTCCTTGATTGTTTTTAAAGCCGCCGGAATATTTCCGGGTCTGATTTTAATCACGACAACCCGCCTGTCTTCACGGGGAGATATAACCAGTGCGTCCATTTTTTGTTTCAGGGAAAGAAAATGAAAATCTTCTACAACACCTACAATAAGGCGTGGAAGACTATCCCGCATGGAATTCTGAATCCATTTTCCGATGGCCTGCTCCGGCGTCCATCCCAGCAACGAGGCCGCCGTCCGGTTGATGAGTGCAGCCTTTAGCGTGTCGGTTGGAAAAGAAGGGGAAAAATCTCTTCCGGCAATTATTTTCAACCCCAGTGTTTTTACAATTTCAAAATCAGCAAACTCTGTTCTGAATCTCATGGGCCCGGTATTTTTACCTTCGACCCGGAATCCGAATATGTCATAAAACCCCCCGGGCTCTCCGGACATCAGCGAAACTGACTGGATATTCGGGCGGTTTTGCAGTTCATTTTTAAACATAACCCGGTGTTCGTAAATGTCGTTATTGTCGATTTTTACAACCACTGACTGCGATTCATCGTAACCGAGATTTTTATTTTTTACATATTTCATCTGGGAGATGATAATCAGGGTTCCGATAATTAGAAATACAGAAATACTGAATTGTACTACTACAAGTGCCTGCCTGAAGAAGGACCCACCTTTACCCAGTCTGAGTTTGCCTTTTAATGCTTCGATGGGTGAAAAGGCGGAGAGAAAAAAGGCCGGGTAGCTGCCTGCAAGAACACCGGCAATAAGTATCACTCCGGTTAAAAACACATAAATCGGCCAGGAATTCCAGGTCACCGTCAGACTGTAACCGAGCAATGAATTATACAGAGGCATGAATAATTGCAGGAGGCCGATCGAAAGTGCACAGGAAATGAAAGTGATCAAAAGTGATTCCCCGATAAATTGCCATACCAGGTTATTTCTTAATGCACCCATTACTTTGCGCAAGCCTACTTCCTTGGATCTTTCTACGGCCCGGATTGTGGAAAGATTCATGAAATTAATACAGGCTATAAGAAGGATCAGTATCGCGATGGAAAGAAATATATAAACCACGGCTTTATCTCCATGTTTTACATTATCAAAAGCAGAAGCCTGCTCAAAATAAATATCCGTAAGGGGTGTAAGGGAAAGATCGAATTGAAAGCCATATTCTTTCATATCCTTACCCATATATTTTTCCATGAATGCTGGGAAACGGCTTTCAAGAAATTCTTTGCTTGAAGGTTTATCCAGTAAAACATAAACGAAATAGGCATTATTTATCCACACGTCGAATCCATCAGTGTGTGTGAAGTTTGAAATTGGCACTACCACATCAAAATTCAGGTGTGAATTGGATGGCGGATTTTTGGCAACACCAGTAACTTTCAGATGAAACCCCTTGTCCAGGTCTACCATCTTATTCATGGCTTTTTCGATGCTCCCAAAATACTTTATAGCTGTATTTTCAGTAATGACAACGCTGCCGGGATTTTTTAATGCAGTTTCCGGATTGCCTCTTAACAGGGGGAAACTGAACAGCGTGAAAAAATTATCGTCAGCCACGTACAGATTTTTTTCATTGAATGCCTGATTGCCGAATGAGATCATTCCGTTAAATGCGCCTACGCGCACGGCCTTTTTTATTTGCCCGGGATAGTCATTCAGTAATGCGGGTGCATACGGTCCGGACAAGTAGGGTACGGGAGGTTTGCTCTTATCGTAGCCACGCATGACCCGGTAAATAAGGTTTCCGCCCCGGTGAAATTTGTCCACGCTGAACTCATTCATGATAAAAAGGAAGATCATCATGCAAACGGTAATTCCGATAGTTAATCCGGTAATATTAATGAATGAGAAAATCTTGTTTTTCATCAGGTTTCTCCAGGCGATCTTCAGATAGCTCTTTAGCATGAATGGTTAATTTTATTTTCCGCTAATTGTATGCGAAGACAATGCCACCTGTTACTGTATTGGGTTGCAATAAGTTAATTATACCTGTTGGAATGAGTATGTCCGTAATCGAACAGAGGTGTACGGAAATCCACCAGGGGTTTTTATATAATATATATTTACACCATGAACCTCATTAAAACAATTCTGACAGGCTGCCTGAGTATATTATGGCTGGCCAACGCATCCGCTCAAAAAACTGAAACTTCCCTCGCCCCTCTGCCACCCATGGGATGGAATACCTGGAATACATTTCAGACTAAGATCAATGAAGACATGCTGAAGGAAATGGTGGATAGATATGTCAGTTCCGGGATGCGTGAAGCGGGTTACCGGTATTTTGTCCTGGACGACGGATGGATGTCAATGGATCGGGATGCCGCGGGTAGCCTGGTGGCTGATCCGGTAAAATTCCCCCACGGTATGAAAGCATTCGCTGACTATGTACATGCCAAAGGTTTGAAATTCGGTATTTACAATTGTGCCGGATCCAAAACCTGTGCAGGTTATCCAGGTACACGCGGACATGAATATGAAGATGCCCGTCTCTATGCCTCCTGGGGAGTCGATTTTTTGAAATATGACTGGTGTAATACCGACAGTCTCAATGCGCCTGAAGCATATAAAACTATGAGTGCTGCTTTGCGGGCCACCGGCAGGCCCATCGTTTTCAGTATTTGCGAATGGGGCGATCACGCACCCTGGCTTTGGGCGGGTGGAGTCGGAGAATTATACCGGACTACCGGAGATATCAGCGCCAGTTTTAATGCCCGCAAGCCAATTGGTAACTGGACGCCTCAGTCGGTTACCAGTATTCTTGACTTACAGGAAGCCATTCGCAAATACAATGGACCGAATCATTGGAATGATCCCGATATGCTGGAAGTGGGGAACGGCATGAGTACCGTTGAAGACAGGTCTCATTTTTCGCTCTGGTGTATGCTGGCCGCACCACTGGCTGCCGGAAATGACTTGCGAAAAATGTCCCCCCAGACCGTTGAGATCCTCACCAACGGGGAAATGATTGCGATTGATCAGGATGCAAGAGGAATAGCGGCCTTCAAATTGGTTTTGCCGGATAGTGTTGAATTATGGGTTAAGCCCTTAAAGAACAATGAACTGGCTTTATGTTTTTTTAATCGTACCGGCAGTACAAGAAATATAAGCATGAACTGGAAGGAGCTGATCATCAC
>Ga0163162_10002801_pt1 | contig 16580 bp, 17 predicted proteins | sample S55metaG_FD_115310 | JGI IMG/M metagenome (GOLD analysis project Ga0163162, IMG submission 115310) | Switchgrass rhizosphere microbial communities from Kellogg Biological Station, Michigan, USA - S5-5 metaG | ecosystem: Host-associated > Plants > Roots > Rhizosphere > Soil | place: USA...
CCAGTACCGTCAATATTCCCATACAAATATCCATTTGTTATAGGTATCTCAATGATATTCAAATTGTCAAGAGGGGTGCCGGTGGTATTTGTAACTATAGGTGCATTAGCTGCGGTGGCATCCATAGGTGCAGGGCCTGGGCCGATGTTCGGCTCAACTTTTTCTTTAGTACAGTTTGCTAAAAACAGGCAGCAGGCAATTGCGAACGCATTTAAAATGGACCGCTTTACGTGCATTGCCAAAGCAAACTGAATTGCATAATTGTTCCTGATACGCAGGGCAGGAGCTACATTGTTCAATAATAATTGAATGGCTGGTAAGATAATTGAAGGTTTCATTTTTTTAAGGTTTTAATTTTTAATGATCTTTGTTAGGCCTGATAAGGTTGCCTAAATCTGATATCAAAACTAATTATAGCCTTAAGCCCTTCCCAATTGGTTTTTCTGTAGCGGTAATGCTAATTATTAAATTATGCTTTGCTCTTATTAGCTGCTTTTGGGTTGTATGGATAATTAATAAAAAAGATGCTATAGTGAGTTGAATTTGCATTTTTTGCAAAAGGTTTTTCCGTCAGGCTGAAAATTTGTTAATAAAATTTCAGCCCGAAAATACATCGTAAGCCGGGGAAAGGATGAGGAAATATACGAGTCTTTCCTTTGGGGGAGATTTAGAAGGATACTAATAAAACTCCAATCCCCCGTCATTCCTGAAAGCGCATTTTATAAATACCCGGCAGCTAACGGGCTCGCCGTTTACGGTAGCCGGTACAAAGATCTTATCAGCGGGGTCGGGCACATGGATGCTCATATTAAAAGTCTTTTCAAACTGACCGCTATACACATGCACTTTAAATGATGCAAGCCTGCCCAGTGGACTAATCAACAGTTCAACCGCGCCAAATGATACGTTGGGGTTCAGGTTCATTAATTCGGGCGGCAGCTTAAAGAGGTTCAGGTAGGGGAGATACCCGAAAAACCTGCCGCCTATTTTAACAGGTTTGGTTGTTTTGGCCGTATCGTTAAGTTTTACATCAACAAAGTATTGCAGGTTTGAAGTGCTGTCTTCAGGGGCTTCATAAGTGATCTGGTTAGTTTTGTAGTCGAAATTTTGTACCAGGTGGCCCCTGTTATCGAAAAAATGCCATACACCGGTTCTTTTATCATTGTCGTAATATCCGCTGGCAAGCGCATAGTTTTTTTGATAAAGGGCCTGGTATAAGCCCTGGCGAATGCCTTTATTGTTTTTAAGTACATTAAACCGTTCCACTACCGAATCGGAGAGGCGACGTTTTATAACAACAGTTTCCGGACCGGGTTTACCTGTAGCAGGTATTTGTGCAAATGCACAGCCGATATAAAATACGGATATGAAGGTTAAAATAAGCTTTTTCAATGCAGGGTTATAGATTGTTGTAAATATATAACAGCGTTTAATGTATCTCCAAAAAAAGCAGGATACAAATTATCTTCTGCCTTCGTGATTAATACAGTTCCCCGCATCTCGCGGAGCAGCCGGGCATATGTTGTTTGATAAAAAAAGAATGCCGATAAACGTAAGCTTAAGTGTTTTTTCATAGTTTAGGGTCAATTTAGGTTATTGACCATTAAGTTTAAAGAAGGTTTAATGATTTTATACGACGCAATGCTAATGTTGCATAAGTTGGGCTTGTCAATAACTTTATACTATATTATCACTATTTATGAGCACTTTATCCGATATCGACGGCTATAAAAGCGTAGCGTTTTCGCAGGCCACCATTACCGAACTGATGATCCCCTCGTACTCCAATTTCGGTGGAAAGATCCATGGGGGCATCCTGCTTTCACTGATGGATAAAGTAGCCTATGTATGTGCCGCCAAGCACGCCGGTAACTATTGTGTAACGGCATCTATCGATACTGTTGATTTTTTACAGCCGGTGGAGGTTGGGGAACTGGTATCACTTATGGCATCGGTAAACTATGTGGGCAATACATCACTCGTTGTAGGGATCAGGGTGATATCCGAAAATATCAAAAATCATTCGGTAAAGCATACCAATACCAGCTATTTTACTATGGTAGCCCGGGACGAGTTTAACAAGCCTGCTAAAGTACCCGGCCTGGTGCTTGAAAACCGGGAGCAGGTAAGGCGTTTCATCGAAGCGCGCCGCCGTAAAGAAATTAAGCAGAGTTATATGAAAGAAGTTGAACAGATTCAAATGCCTGATAATTATGAGCATTGTATTGCGCTGTTGCAGGGTGAGCGCTGCCTTGTTGCCGGATAGCTATTGCGTACATGAAGTTTATTGTTAGATTGCAGCCTGAAACTGTTAGCGAATGACGAGGCCCGTAGGTTTATTATTGCTGTTATTGATGCATGGTACTACTTATGCGCAAAAAGAAAACGGAATCGATCCGAAAAAATCGCCTGCATTAATTAAAACTATTGATAGCCTTAACAAACTTGTTGAGGAAACCTATGTTAGCGCTCCGTACGAAGCAAGGGCTATGGCCGAACACGCGTTACTGCTGTCGGAAAAAATAAAATATAACCAGGGTACAGGCTGTGCATTTTTAAACCTCGGGCATGTATACTGGTCGCAATCGTATTATCCTATCAGTTTGTTTTATTTTAATTCGGCTTTAACCAATCTGTCCAAAAACAAACCTTTAATACTGGCTCATTGTTACAGCTCCATAGGCCGGGCATATACCGATTTGCAGAACTATAACCTGGCACTGAAAAATTTAGCTGTGGCTTTGGATTTTGCGGGCACCGACCGGAAGATGCTTGCCGAAGTTTATAACGAACGGTCATTTGTTTATGTAAAACAGAAGCAATATGATAAAGGTATTGCCAATGCCAAACTGGCCATGCAGCTTAGCCGCATTATTAATGATCAGCCAGCGTTATGTATATTATATAGCCGGCTTGCCAATGCTTTCCGCGTAAAAGGGGAATTTAAGCAGGCAATTGCTTATTCAGACACCGCTTTGCATATGAGTTACCTTGTTAACAACAGGCGGTTAAGGGCCATATCATTTATTGAGCGCGCAACTATTTACAATTCGTTGAGCCAATATGATAAAGCTATTGATCTTGCTCAAAAAGGTGCAGCTTTATCTGATAGCATTGGTGTTATGGATGGTATATCATCGGCCTATAAAACCATTGCCTATGGCTTTGAACAAAAGCACGATATAGCGCAATCGTTAGCTTATCAAAAAAAATACACCCAGGCGCTTGATAGTCTTGCCGCGACCAATAAGCGTAAAAACACCGAGCTGATCCAAAGTTATTTTGAGCTGAACAGCCGCCTTAATGCCATTGCCTCGGTTGAGCAAAAGGCTAAGGAATACAGCAACAAAATTCATTTACAGAAGGTTATTATCATTACCCTGCTTATTTCATTACTGGTTGTAATATTAGCCTTATCGGTTACCTATTATCTATACAAACAAAAACGGATCTTAACAAACCGGATGCGCAAGCAGCATAAGGCCTTGCTGATTCAGAAAGAATTGATAGAAGAGCAATCTGCAAACCTGGCCGGCATAAACAGCCTTAAAGATAAACTGCTGGCTGTAATAGGGCATGACCTGCGTACACCGCTGGCTAACCTGCATTCGATATTGCGCCTATACAGTACAGGTGTTTTAACCGATGCAGAAGTGCAGAGTTTGATGCAGGAAATAGAACCGGTAGTGCAGGGTGCCGAATTAACGCTTTCAAACCTGCTTGAATGGGCGGGGAGCCAGATCAGGGGGATTAACCTTGAAGCATCGGCAGTTGATATTCATTTAACAGGTATTGAGATCGGGAGGATCTTTAGTTACCTTTTTCAGCAAAAAAATATCAGGTTTGAAAACAAAGCATTGCCGGGGATGTGTGTGCAGGCCGATGAACGGCATATAAAAGTGGTTATAAGTAACCTGGTGAGTAATGCCATTAAGTTTACAGGCGATAACGGTATGGTTACTTTGTTAAGTACTGTTGATGAAGATAGGCTGGTGATCAGCATTATGGATACAGGCAACGGCATCCCTGCAGAAAAACTTGACCGTTTATTTAACCTGAATACAAAATATACCGCAACAGGCACCTCCGGTGAGAAGGGAACAGGCATTGGCTTGTTGTTATGTAAGGAGCTTATTGAGTTTAACGGCGGTAGGTTATGGGTAAATTCAGAATTAAATAAGGGTAGTACCTTTAGTTTTAGCCTTCCTTTGGTAACAGATTAACCATTCCTCAAAAACTATTCCTATTTAAAATCTGTAATCTTACTACATGATTAATGCTTATTAAGTAATATGTAGCTTGTATTGGCTTTTATAATTTCATATAAAGAAATTTAATTATTTTGAAAAAGTTTTAATCATTTGTTGGGTACTTTAAATCTTTTTCTGACGTTAATACGTATAAACAATAAGTAATTTTTACTATATTGTGACAAAATAGACAGATATTTCCCACTCTTTAAACTAACCTCCCCAAAACTTAATGGCATTTTTAAACACTGTGCTCGAACCACCTGCATATGGTTGGACAGATGAACTTGGCAATCTCTCAAAGCCCACCAACAAGCAAATTGTAAAGGAATTTTTTAAACGGCTTAATGTATTCAGGGATAAAAAGAACTGGCTTTCATTCTTAAGCTGGTCGCTGGTTGTGGCTTTGGTACCGTTTTTGGGCCTGTTCATTTTTAAATATTTCAGTATCACAGGTCTTATCGTTGCGTTTGTATACAGCATGATCATTATGGGGACCCATGGTACTATCTGGCATCACCGGTATTGCACACATGGTGCTTATACTTTTAAAAATAAATTCTGGCGCTTTTTTACCCAAAATCTTACGCTTAAAATTATTCCTGAAGAGATCTATGCGGTATCGCACCACGTGCATCACGCCTTATCTGATCAGCCGGGCGATCCTTACAATGCACAAGGCGGTTTTATGTATTGCTTTTTGGCCGATGTTAACCACCAGCCTATAGCCCGCAACATGGATGAAGCCTGCTATAAAAAATGCGTTAACCTGATGAAGCATACAGGGGTAACTACCAATACTTACAAGCAGTATCAAAAATGGGGAACCCTTGCCAATCCGACCCGTACCATAGTTGGTATTATACTCAACTGGGGTTTTTGGTTTGCGGCTTTCTACCTGTTAGGCGGGCCAGCCCTTGCCTGCGCAGTATTTGGTTCGGCTGGTATCTGGGCGGTTGGTGTACGTACGTTTAATTACGAAGGTCATGGTAAAGGAAAAGACATGCGCCGCGATGGTATTGATCATAACCGCGAGGATATGTCGATCAACCAATTATGGCCTGGCTACGTTGCAGGCGAATGGCATAATAACCATCACCTGTATCCTAAAAGCGCCCGTTCTGGCTTTAAACCATACCAGTTTGACTTGGCCTGGTGCTATATCAAAATGATGAGCATGCTGGGAGCCGTAAGCTCATACCGCGACTCGAAAGCTGATTTTTTGAAGGAGTATTGTACGCCTGTGCCGGTTATTGTACCGGTGGCTGTATTGGTTGCTGATGACGCTAAAGTATTGGTAACCGTGGAGTAAGCTGATTTTATAATATTACATATCGAAGGCCATAGCAAGACGATTGCTATGGCCTTTTTATATAACCAGGATTTTTATCTTGTCTGCTTCCCTGAGCGTAAATTTAGGCTATGGCGCGTCATCGCGGGGATTTTATTTACAGATTTTACATTTTTATTTACAATCCTGATTCCATCAAGTAGAGATATCAAAGTAATTTCGTTCAATAAACTTGATATGAAAAATAAAAGAAACGCTCTGTTATGTATGGTTATTCTGTTGGCGGGATTTATATATTTTCCTGTACAGGCCCAGCAAAAACAGACCAAAAGCGGAGACTCTTCTGCTGGACCTAACCGAATCGCGCGTAATATTATACAAGATAAAAAAGGTAACATTTGGATTGCTGCATTTGACGGAGTTTTTCGATATGATGGGAAATCTTTTACCAATATCACAAGTACAGTAAGTTCGGTTACATTTTTTTCTGTTTTAGAAGATAGAAAAGGCAACTTGTGGTTCGGTTCCATGGGGTCGGGAGTTTTTCTCTATGATGGGAGAACTTTTAAAAATTTCACAACCAGGGATGGACTTGCGGGTAATGGCGTTACTTGTATTTATGAAGATAAAACCGGTAATGTTTGGTTTGGTACCGATGGTGGCGCAAGCTGCTATAATGGAAAATTCTTTCGAAATTATACAATTAAAGATGGTTTGACTAATAATAGTATCCTTGCGATCATCGAAGATAAAGTTGGGAAATTTTGGTTTGGTACAAGTGGCGATGTCTGTATTTATGATGGAAAAAGAATTAGCGTTTTCACTTATAAAGGCAAACATTTTAATGTTCGTTCAATAATCGAAGATAAAAAGAGCAATATTTGGCTCGGATGCGTTGATGGACTTTGGCGCTACAACGGTAGCACATTTACCAATATTACCCGGAATTTTGTTGGTTATGTATATGAAGATAAAAAAGGCAATATCTGGACAAGTTCAGAAAGTATTAACAATCAGGATTGGGCATCTTCCAGTTATGACAAAAAAGGATTATCTGGTTTAACAGGTAAAAACGACCTATGGGTGCTTTCTCGTTATGATAAGAAATCCTTGTTCAATAAAAGGCCCGCTGTAACCGAAATAAAACCAGGAAAGGGAATGATCTGCGGGGTTTTAGAAGCTAATGACGGCAGTATTTGGTTTGGTGCCTCGGATGGGGTGTACAGATATGATGGAAATACCATTAACAGTTTTAATCATAAAGAAGGGCAGAAGTAAAATAAGTAGCACCACTGACCTGAACATGTAGGGAGAACCCAAAACCAACACGGTACAAAAAAATATGTCATTGCTATATCCACCGGGGAAACTCCGGAAAAAATCGTGATGACGTTCAAAATATATTTTAGAGATGGCGCACTGGACCGCGTTTGGATGGGAGCGGATACCGGATTGGGGCTAAGGCGAGTGCAGTATGAGCGTACAGCTCGGGTCGCGCGCAACGCCCTATTTATAAATCGATCTTTAGCCGTTGTTGGTGTTGTCACCAACAACTCTGCACCAAGCCAGCGAGGTTCAGCGTTACCTGCCAGGTTGTTGTTGGTGACAACACCAACAACGGCGCAAAATTATCTCTATTTTTAAATAAAAAGTATGTCATTGCGAGCGTAGCGCGGCAATCTCGTAGCCAAAGCATGTCCGCCCTGTATAGTTAAGGGATTGCCGCGTCGCCCCAAGTGCTTTTACCCATTCCGCTCCTCACAGCAATGACATGGCTTTTTTTTACCGGTATTTCCAACCGATCTGCATCTTCCGAACCTCAACAATGGCGCAGAGGGCCTTCGCTGCTTTTATCGAATTACGTTCAATTGAGTTGCCGCCGTTCAGTTTGCAGGCATAGAACACCTCATAAACATTTCTGGTGTAGTTAGAGGGCAGGAGAGGGTTGAATGCGCTTTTTAGTTACAATATTTCAATAATTATTTTGAATCCTGATTTTTTTATTCTACAATTGTAGAGTTAATTCTAAAATCGTAGAGTAAAATGAAATTGACCGCAGCCGAAGAGCAATTAATGGATATCATTTGGGAGAGAAACGAGGTATTTATGAAAGACATCATAGATACTTATCCCGATCCTAAGCCGGCAACTACTACTATAGCCACTTTATTAAAAAGAATGCAGAATAAAGAGTTTGTTGGCTATCGCCTAATGGGCAACTCAAGATTGTACTTTCCACTGGTAAAAAAGGCCGATTACTTTTCAACACATGTGAAGGGGTTGATCAGGAATTTCTTTGGAAATTCTTCCATGCAATTTGCTTCCTTTTTTACCCGGGAGGCCAACCTTAGCAATGCTGAATTGGAGGACTTGAAAAAGATAATCGACGAACAACTTAAAAAGACAAAAAAATGATCAATAATTTAATAAGTTTTAGCCTGTGTTCGGGTTTATTGCTGATCATTTATCAGCTGCTTTTAAAAGGCAAAACACTTTACACATTTAACCGGTACTACCTGTTATTTAGTATGCTTTTTTCGTTAGTGGTGCCTTTCATCGGGATAGAAAGCAACAGATCTATAGTTGATGTAATAAAGCCGGTTAAAGAAGCAATTACCTTTCCATCCTCAAAAGGAATGTGGCCGACCGAGCCCCAACCACAAATGCCAGCTCCTCATACAGTAACAACAACAAATGATCATGTCAATTATTGGCCGTACAGTTTGTTGGCTTTGTATATTTCAGGTGTGCTGATATTGCTGTTCAGGCTTATCCGTAACTTGTACATTATTAAATCCATAATAAAGAGCGGCGAGTATCTTTCCTACGAAAGAGCCAGGTTGGTCTTGGTTGAAAACTCCCATACGCCTCATACTTTTCTGAATATCATTTTTCTGAATAAGTATGACTACCACAGTAAAAATATTGAAAAGGCTATTCTGAAGCATGAACTAACCCATGCCAGGCAGCTTCATTCAATCGATATTATATTGATAGAGTTATTGCAGGCGGTTTGCTGGTTTAATCCTTTTATTCCCTTTTACAGAAAAGCTATCGAATTAAATCATGAGTTTATTGCTGACGCGGCTGCAATTGATAACACTACAGATATAACAAGCTATCAATACTTGCTGCTTAATACAGCAAACCAATCCAATGGACTAAGTATCACGAGTCAATTCAATTATTTAACCATAAAAAAACGTTTAATTATGATGACCAGATCCACACCTGCAATTAATGCCATTTGAACAAAGATTGTAACCGTACCCGTATTTATTTCGGCATTTCTGTTGTTTTGTTCTAAAACGGAAGCTTTTGCTGTTTCTGCTTCGGTAAAGAATCCTATACCAATCATAAAAGAAGCATTAAGAGACACCACCTCAACAAAGCAGCCCCCATATAAATTGGTGGCCAGTAATTATCCTTATACAAAAGATGGCGCTTCGTTAGCTGCGCTAAAGGAATATCAGCAAACAGTTGAAAAGTATTTTGAAGGCACCGACAGGTTTATTAAGCATCCGGCGAAAATTACTGTAGAGGACAGGGCAAAACTGGAAACCATCTTTAAAAGTATGAGCCGTGCCCAGCAGGAAAGCCAAATGCTAATGTTTACCTACCAGGGAGAACCGTTAAAAGCCAAACATCCAAGCCAGGCTGATCTTGAAATCTGGAGAACTTCGTCTACATCGAGGGTTTGGATCAATGATAAAAAGGTCAATAACTCCGAATTGAATAATTATAGTCCTTCTGATTTTGGATTGGCTATACCAACCCGTTTAACTAAAAAATCTATTAATTATAAAAAATACAGGTATGAAATAACATTGTATACCAATGATTATTATGCCAAACTTTATAAAAAGCAGATGGATGAACGTTACCTCAGCGTGATGCTTTTCAAAATATCAAAGTAGAGATTATCGGTTAAACTCATGCAACCGCTACAAACGATTGCTATGGCCTTTTTTATTTAAAATGTTGGTTTAAAAATCTATGTCATTGCGAGGAAGAACGACGAAGCAACCGCATGCTATATAGGGCAGATGTGCTTCCGTGCGGTTGCCGCGCTACGCTCGCAATGACATTTTTTAAGAGATAATTTCATCTTCCGAACACCAGAAAATTCGTGTCGTCCCGAAGTCGAAGACTTCGGGGAGCGCAGCAATAATATCACAACTCCGAAAAAATATTGGTGGCGCTGTTTTGTCACCATCGCAGGCAGTACAATAACGACACTTTAAAAAGCTCAAAAAAACATCAAAAAAAACGAAAAATCGAAAGGTATTTCAGCGCTGTTCTATAATTGCTTCTTTTTACTCTTAATAGTTTTAGTTATTGATTATCAGGTGTTTGATGTTGTTTTGGTTTGGGTGTTAATTATTTGATTGTCAATATGTTTCATAAAAAAGATGTTCCGCGTTTCTACACTCAGAATTTGGAACATGCCCGTTTTAATAAAAAAGAACACCACGGCTTTTTTTGCTTTTTTATGGAGAATCAAAAAATTGGGACACCCGTTTTGTTACAATGAAAAGCAGTGTAAGGTGTTAAAAATACACTTTGTAAAAATCTGGCTATATTTAAAAAATCGGGAGAAATGTTAAAATAGTACTATCTTAATTGCAAATTGATTATATACCTTTAGTGAACCGATTATAGTGCACACTAAACGCCTAAAAACCAATGCGCAGTAAAATATTCAGTTTTGTTTTATGCCTGGCTTATCTTGCTTTATCAGCTACAAAAGCAAATGCACAAGGCCCCGGGATTTTTGACGGACAAACCGATGTTGGCACGGTCAAACATCCGGGGAGCGGGGTATATGATGCCAAGCTACAGCAGTACACACTTAGCGGCTCTGGTCAAAACATCTGGGCTACACATGATGACTTCCATTTTGTATGGAAGAAAATGAAAGGCGATTTCATTCTGCGCACCAATGCTGCTTTTATAGGTAAGGGTGTTGAAGCCCATCGCAAGGTTGGGTTAATGGTGCGCAGCACGCTCGATTCAAATTCAAAACATATCAATGCGGTTGTACATGGCGATGGCTTAACCTCGCTCCAATACCGTAAAACGGTAAGCGGTATCACCGAGGAAAAGAAAGCATCCATCACCGCAGCCGACGTGATCCAGCTGGAGCGCAAAGGCAATACCTATACTATGTCGGTAGCCCGCAAAGGTGATCTGTTTGTGAGCGAAGAAGTAACTGATCTTGATCTGGGGGATGATGTTTACGTAGGGATCTTCATCTGCTCGCACAATGCAGATGTTACCGAAAAAGCGGTATTTAACAACGTGCGTATTGTTACGCCTGCACCGCCAACCCTGGTGCCGTATAAGCAATACTTAGGCAGCGCCATTGAACTGCTCGATCTGGAAAGTCAGAATGCTACGATAGTTTACCAGTCGCCAAAATCAATTCAGGCACCTAATTGGATGGTCGACGGTAAATCACTCGTTTATAACAGTGAAGGCTCACTTTTTAAGTTCGATCTGAAATCGCATACACCAACTTTACTCAATACAGGCATCGCCAAAAATAACAATAACGATCACGTACTTTCTTTCGATGGCAAAATGCTGGTTATCAGCAGCGGTGATGGCGGCCCTTCCATTGGTTATACCGTGTCATCGGCGGGTGGTGAAGCTACCAGGGTTACACAAACAGGGCATGGTGCAAGTTACATGCACGGCTGGTCGCCCGATAACAAATACCTTGTTTTTTGCGGTGAGCGTAATAAGGAATTTGATGTGTACCGCATCCCGGCAGGCGGCGGACCTGAAGAACGGCTTACCACAACAGCCGGTTTGGATGATGGGCCTGAATATTCGCCCGACGGTAAATACATCTACTTTAACTCGGTACGCAGCGGCCTGATGCAGATCTGGCGCATGAAAGCTGATGGAAGCGAGCAAACCCAGCTTACCAACGACGATTACAATAACTGGTTCCCGCATATCTCGCCAGATGGTAAATGGATAGTGTATATTACCTTCTTTAAAAATGAAGTATCCCCCGGCGATCATCCTTTTTACAAACACGTATATTTAAGGGTGATGCCGGTTGGCGGCGGCCCGTCAAAAGTGGTAGCTTACCTGTACGGCGGTCAGGGTACTATCAATACCCCGTCGTGGGCGCCGGATAGCAAGCACCTGGCATTTGTAAGTAATTCTGATTTATTGTTTCCCGTATTCCCGATAGTAAAATAACCTTAAACATATAACCATGTATACATCACGCAGATCATTTTTAAAAACCGGCGCAATGGCAGTCGCCGGGGCGGCATTACTTCCTGATAGCTTGTTTGCCGCAACGGAGAGTAAGCTTAAAAGGGTAGGGGTGCAGCTTTACAGCGTACGCGACGCCATGAAAGCCGATCCGCAGGGAACGCTTAAAAAGATCGCTGATGCAGGTTATGCACATGTGGAACACGCTAATTATATCGACAGGAAATTTTATGGCTATACCGCCAAAGAATTTAAAAAGATTCTGGCCGACCTTGACCTGAAAATGCCAAGCGGCCATACCGTAATGACACCTCAGCATTGGGATGCAGCTAAAAATGATTTTACCGATGCCTGGAAATATACTGTTGAGGATGCCGCCACCCTGGGGCAAAAGTTTGTGATAAGCCCATGGCTTGATGAAAAGGTGCGTACAGATACCGATGCCCTGAAACGTACAATGGAACAGTTTAACAAATGCGGCGAACTTTGCAAGCAATCGTCAATGATGTTTGGCTATCATAACCATAACTTTGAGATCAGTACCAAAGTTGGCGACATTACGCTTTACGACTATATTATCCAAAATACCGATCCGGCTTTGGTGGCCCAGCAAATTGATATCGGCAATATGTTTAGTACCGGTGGCATGGCGTTGGAGTTTATCAATAAATATCCCGGCAGGTTCCAGTCTATGCATGTAAAAGACGAAATTAAAGTGCCGCCCCACAATGGCGATGATACCGAAAGTACAATTTTAGGCGCAGGGATACTGCCGGTTAAAGAGATTGTAAAGGCCGGGGCAAAAAAAGGCGGCACCTCATTGTTCATTATTGAGCAGGAAGCATACCAGGGGAAAGACCCAATCGATTGTGTAAAAATTGATTTACAAATCATGAAAAAATGGGGCTATTAATAGTATAAAGCTAACTTACACCCTCGTGAATATTTAATTTTTCCAGGCTTTGATTTTAAATTGTAATTATTAAGTTTGGAAATACGTTATAAATCATAATAAGCCTTACCCTTTTCTGTCCAATGCTTAAAATATAACATGGCAGATAAAATGGGCTTCGCTAAAACAATTTAGTTTAAACAATGGACCGGCGTACCGTCATTAAAAACCTGGCTTTGATAATAGGAGGGGCAGCATTGCTCCCGGCCTGTTCGCAGGATAAAGCAAAGTCGAAGGTTGCACTCAAAAATATTGATATCACTGCCGATCAGGAGCAACTGATAGGGGATGTTTCAGAGACTTTTATCCCAAAGACAACAACGCCGGGAGCTAAAGATCTGTTGTTGCATTTATTTGTATTGAAGATGCTGGATGATTGTTATAAAAAAGAAGACCAGCAGGCATTTATAACCGGCATGGGGCACTTTGCAGATCAATCACAAAAATTATATAGTAAAACGTTTGATCAGCTTGATTCTAAAACCCGCGAAGCATTTTTGCTGGATATAGAAAAGGAGGGTAAGGCGGAAGAAGAGGCGGCCAGGAAAAATGTCGATCAAAAAAATACTTCACCGGCTACCCCACCGGCAGGCAAATATTCGCCTGAACTTAAAAAGTTTTACAGTATAGTAAAAAGGCAAACCATAAACGGGTACACCAATTCAAAATATTTCATGACCAATGTAGTGGTATATGAGCTTGTGCCGGGCAGGTACAACGCGCATTTTCCTTATAAGCAAAAGCAAGCAGTATAAGTAATGGCTAATTTAAATATCGACAGCGTTAAGGAACGCACTTTCGATGCGATAGTAATTGGCTCGGGTATGAGCGGGGGATGGGCTGCTAAAGAATTTACCGATAAAGGGCTTAAGACCCTGATACTGGAACGGGGCCGCGATGTAAAGCATATCAAGGATTATCCTACAACCAATATGTATCCCTGGGAGTTTGAACACCGGGGAGAGCTGCCGATGGCTGTTCAGGAAGCTAATCCGATAGTGAACCGGTGTTATGCGTTTGGAGAAAGCGCCGCTCACTTTTTTGTAAAAGATGCTGAACATGCTTATATACAGGAGAAGCCCTTCGATTGGATCCGTGGTTACCAGGTTGGCGGTAAATCCCTGCTGTGGGCGCGTCAAACCCAGCGCTGGAGTGATTTTGACTTTGAAGGCCCTGCCCGCGATGGTTTTGCTGTCGACTGGCCTATCCGCTATAAAGATATTGCACCATGGTATAGCTATGTAGAGAAATTTGCCGGAATCTCCGGTAACAGGGATGGCATTGCCGAATTGCCGGACGGGGAGTTTCTGCCCGCATTTCCGTTAAACACTGTCGAGGAATATTTTAGGGATCACGTAAAAAGTAAATATAAAAACCGGCATGTGATCAGCGCACGCTGTGCTCACTTATCAACCCCTAACCAGATCCATTTGGATCAGGGCCGGGTACAATGCCAAAGGCGTACCATTTGTGAACGGGGATGCCCGTTTGGCGGGTATTTTAGCGCCAATGCTACTACTATTCCTTGGGCATTGAAATCGGGGCATGCAACATTAAGGCCATTCTCGGTAGTTGAGTCAATTATTTATGATGAAAAGCTTGGTAAGGCAACAGGCGTACGGGTTATCGACACCAATACCAAAGAAGCTATCGAGTATTACGCCAAAGTGATATTTGTAAACGCAGCGGCGTTAAATACCAACCTGATACTGCTTAATTCCAAATCGCACCGCTTCCCTAATGGTTTAGGTAACGATAGTGGTGTATTGGGTAAATATGTAGCGTTCCACAATTATTCGGCCCATATTGGTGCTGAGTACGATGGCGCTAAAGAATGGACAACAGATGGCCGCAACCCTGCAGGTGGTGGTTACATGCCACGGTTCAGGAATGTATATAAACAGGAAACCGACTTTTTGCGAGGCTATGCATCGGGCTTTAGCGCTTATCGTTATCCACAGCGCAGCTGGGACGGCGTCGGCAGCAGCCTGAAAGACAACCTGGCTAATAAAGAGCTTGGCCCATGGCATGTAGGCTCACACATGATGGGCGAAACCATCCCTAAAGAAAGCAATTTTGTAAGTCTGGATGATAAGCAAAAAGATGCCTGGGGAGTGCCGTTATTAAAGATGAACATCGATTATGACGATAACGATGAGAAGATGAAGAAGGATTATATAGAGCAGCTAACCGAGATGTTTACCAGCGCGGGCTTTACTAATATCAAAGCCAGTAGCAATAAACAGGCTCCTGGTTTAGATATTCATGAAATGGGTGGCGCGCGTATGGGGAATGATCCTAAAACATCCATCCTGAACAAATGGAACCAGGTACACAGTGTTAAAAACGTATTTGTTACCGATGGAGCCAGCATGACATCAACCTCGTGCCAAAACCCGTCGCTAACCTATATGGCCTTTACCGCGAGGGCCGCTGATTACGCCATGAGCGAGATGAAAAAGGGGAATATATAAGTAGCAGTAGAAAGTGATAGTTGCTCTTAGTTAATAGCTACAGTAGCAAAAGAAAGTAGCAGTTGCAAAAAGGGAAAAACTAAATGCTACTTCCTCTAAGCATAGCAGTTGTTGGGAAAAAACGGCTATTGCTGCTGCTACTGCAACTAATTGCTGCGAAGGAGGGGCGAGCTTTGTGTAAAAAAAACACAATGCAATATTTGGAAAATGAATTTTATTCATACATTTAACGAGATAACCAAGTACTAAACAAATTAAACTAATCATATTATTCGTATGTCTGCAAACACTTATGACGCAATAGTCATTGGCTCAGGAATTTCAGGCGGGTGGGCTGCCAAGGAACTTACACAAAAGGGTTTGAAAACCATCATGCTTGAGCGTGGTCGTAATATCGAGCATATTAAAGATTACGTAAATGCTACCAAAGATCCATGGGAATTTCCGCACAGAGGCGGTCGCACCCAAAAAATGATCGATGATTACCCGGTTCTTAAACGCGATTATCCGCTAAATGAAACTAATCTTGACTATTGGGCAAGTGATAAAGAAAGCCCATATACTGAAATAAAGCGTTTCGATTGGTTCCGCGGTTACCATGTAGGCGGCCGTTCATTAATGTGGGGGCGTCAGTCATACCGCTGGGCTGATGTTGATTTTGAAGCCAACTTAAAAGATGGTATCGCTGTGGATTGGCCTATCCGTTACAAAGACATTGCTCCATGGTATAGCTATGCCGAGCAATTTGCCGGCATCTCTGGTAATAAAGATGGTTTACCAATTCTTCCTGACGGTGATTTTATGCCGCCTATGGAAATGAACGTGGTTGAAAAAGATGTTTCAAAACGTTTGAAAGAGTATTATAAAGAAGCGCGTCACATGATCATTGGTCGTACGGCCAATATCACTGTACCTCATAACAACCGTACAAACTGCCAATACCGTAACAAATGCTGGTTAGGTTGTCCGTTTGGCGCTTATTTCAGCACGCAATCGGCTACATTGCCTGCGGCTATGGCTACCGGTAATTTAACCGTTCGTCCGTGGTCTATCGTTACCAAAATTTTATACGATAAGGATACCAAAAAAGCTAAAGGTGTTGAGGTATTAGATGCAGAAACTAATCAAACTTATGAGTACTTCGCTAAAATCGTATTCGTAAACGCATCAACTATTAACTCGGCCTGGATCCTGATGAATTCAGCAACCGACGTATGGGAAGGCGGTTTAGGTAGCAGCAGTGGCGAATTGGGCCACAACCTGATGGATCACCACCTTAACGTTAGTGCTTATGGTAAGATTGAGGGCTATGAAGATAAATATTATTTCGGTCGCCGTGCAAATGGTTTCTATATCCCGCGCTATCGTAACCTGAATGG
>Ga0163162_10002804_pt1 | contig 16571 bp, 13 predicted proteins | sample S55metaG_FD_115310 | JGI IMG/M metagenome (GOLD analysis project Ga0163162, IMG submission 115310) | Switchgrass rhizosphere microbial communities from Kellogg Biological Station, Michigan, USA - S5-5 metaG | ecosystem: Host-associated > Plants > Roots > Rhizosphere > Soil | place: USA...
ACCACATCACGCCGGAAAAGGCGGCCAAGATACGGCACATCGCCAAGAAATGGCACCTTATCTACGACCTTGCTTTGAGTATTTGAGAAAACACCGCCAATCACGATGGTTTCGCCGTCGTTGACCAACACCTTGGCGTTGACCTCGTTTTTCTTGATCGGCGGCACATCCTGCACTTTGTTCAGGTAATCCGGCTCGTCCTTGGTGACCTTGACCTCCATGATGATGCGGTTGTCGGGGGTGATCTGCGGCGTCACTTCCAGCGACAACGAGGCCTCCTTGAACGATACCGACGTCGCGCCGCTGGAGCTGGCTTCCTGATAGGGGATCTCGGTACCTTTGAGGATTTTTGCGGTTTCCTTGTCGGAGGTGACCACTTTCGGCTGCGAGACCATTTCGCCGTTGCCAGTCTTCTCCATTGCGGTCAGCTCAAGATCGAGCAGCACGTTGTCGGTAATGAAGGCAATGCCAATCCCTGAGGTATTGCCCACTGTGCCCATGTCGACGAACGGCGAGTTGGTGCTGGTGCTACCCGGCGTACCGATGGTCGTCGATGAACCGTTGACCCCGGAAGCGTTCCAGTTGCCCTTGTTCTGGATCGAGCCGCCCCAGCGCACGCCGAGGCTTTTGTCGTAATCGACGTTGGCTTCGACAATTCGCGCTTCGATCATCACCTGACGCACCGGAATATCCAGTTGCGCCACGATCCGCCGCAGCTCATCGAGTCGATCCTGAGTCTGATAGACAATGATGTTATTGGTCCGCTCATCCACGGTAATCGAACCGCGTTAGTCGATTTTCGCCTCGGCACTGGTCACCGACTGAAACAACTTGGCGATGTCCGCGGCTTTGGCGTAGTTCACCTGCAACAGCTCGCGGCGCAACGGCGCCAGTTCGGCGATCTGCTTCTGCGACTCCAGTTCCTGACGCTCGCGGGCGGCAATTTCATCGGCCGGCGCCACCAGCAGCACATTGCCGATCTTGCGTTTATCCAGCCCCTTGGTTTTCAGCACCAGATCCAGCGCCTGATCCCACGGCACGTTCTGCAGGCGCAAGGTGATGCCACCCTGCACCGTGTCGCTGGCGACAAGGTTGAGGTTGGTGAAATCGGCGATCAGTTGCAGCACTGAACGCACATCGATGTCCTGGAAATTCAGCGAGAGCTTTTCGCCGATGTAAGCCTGACGATCGGCGTTACGCTTTTGCAGATCATCGGCGGTCATCGGGCGGATGCTGACGGTCAGTTTGTTGTCGGTCTGGAAAGTCGAATACTCGTAAGTACCACTGGGTTCAACCGTAATAACCGTGCGATCAGCGGTCACCCCGGCATTGACGAACTGCACCGGGGTGGCGAAATCCTTGACGTCGAGGCGCACCCGCAGCTTCTCCGGCAACTGCGTGCGGGCGAAGCTGAGGATGATCTTGCCGTCATGCTCCTGGATATCCGGGGCGATGGTCGGATCGGACAGGTCGATGACGACATTGCCTTCGCCTGCTGTTCCACGCTGGAAATCCACACCGCGAATCGCCCGGCTTTTCGGTACAAATGCCTTGGTGGGCGCAGTAGCTTTTGCAGTAGCACGAGGCGCAACGACAGCAGGACGCGGCGCAGCTGCCGGAGCGCCCTGACCGACGACCACGAACAGGTTATTGCCCTCGACCCTCGTGGTGTAAGGCGCCAGCTGCGTCAGGCTGACAATCAGCCGCGTGCGCTCCTTGGCTTCGACCACTGTGGCCGTTCGCGCATTGCCACTACCCAGATCGAGGTTCTTGCTGGCCAGCTGACTGGCAACACCGGGCAGATCCAGCGCAATCCGCGCCGGTGATTCAGTGGTGTAGCCCTTGGGCTGCGGCGGCGGGCCGTCGAACGACAACTTCAGCTCGACGCGATCACCCGGCAACGCCGCGACATCCAGCGTCTTCAGATTGGCCGCGAGTACCATCGGCGACATCAGCGCTATCCATAGCGAAAAACCGAGGGTGGAGAAAATCCTGTTCATTGTTCGACTTCCACTATGAGTGCTCTTTCAAAGGAATGGTGCGCGGACGCTCCAGCCAGGCGCCTTCGCCGTCGGGCACGATCTCTACCACATCGACCTGGGTGGCGCTGATGGCGACGATGCGACCATCGTTGCGCCCCAGATAATCGCCGACCTTCAACCGATGCACGCCGCCAGCCCCGCGCAACAACGCGAAGGAGCCGGAAGCATTGGCAATCGTGCCGACCATCTCGAACTGCTCGATGTTGAAACCTTCGAGGTATTGCTTGACCCGGTTGGGGTCGGGTTTGACGTTGCGCGAGCCGTGCTTCTGCCCGGCCAGATCGACCCGCACCTGGCGCGAGAACGGACTGCGCAGGTTAGCCGCGCTGTAAGTGAATGTTGGGTAAGACCGGAATGTCGGGGTTGGTTCAATCTTGCCTGCCGGGCGCAGGCGCACTTCGTTCAGGTAGGCGTCGAGATCGCTGAAGTCATCGCTGCCACCACAACCGTTCAGCGCGAGCAGCGTCATCGACAACGCGATGTAACGAATCGGGCTCATTTCTGCAGCCCCTTGTCGTTATAGCGATAGGTCTTGGCAAGGATGCTCATGCGCAGCTTCGGCCCGCCCTCTTTATCGGCAGGAGCGAGTTCGAAATCATGCAAGGTGACAATGCGCGGCAGCCCGGCCACGCCGCTGACGAAAGTGGCCAGGTCGTGATAGGCGCCGGTGACGGTGATCTGGATCGGTAGCTCGATGTAAAACTGCTGAGTGACCTCCGGCAGCAGTTTGATCTCTTCGAACTCCAGGCCACTGCCCAGGCCAGTACGGGTGATGTCTTCGAGCAGGCCCGGCACTTCAGTGTCACTGGGCAATTGCCGCAGCAACACGCCAAAGGTGTTCTCCATCTCCTGCATTTGCTGGGTGTACAGCTCAAGGTTGGCTGACAGGCGCGCCTTGCTGGCGAACTGCTCCCTGAGCGTGGCCTCTTCCTCGCGCTTGGCCTCTAGCTGGTTTTCCATATCACTGATGAAAAAGTTATAGCCGAGCGCCAGGACCAACACCATCAACAGCGCCCCGGCGATGGCTTTCACTGCCGCCGGCCATGAGCCGATGTTGCTGGTATCAAGATCGTTGAAATCAATGTCGCGCAGACTTTCCAGCCATTCGGACGGCTTCATTGCTCGTCCTCCACGGTGTGGGGTTGAGTCTGCCGTACCGTCAGTTCAAAGGTGTTGGCCTGATCCACCTGGCCTGCAGTCGTTGCCCTCACCTCATTGAGGCTCGGTGCGTCGAACCAGTCGGAGGCCTCCAGATTGCGCATCAAGTCTGAGACCCGGTTGTTCGATTCGGCAGCACCACTGATCGACAGGGTTTTGCCGACCATCTTCACATCGGTGAAATACACGCCGTCCGGCAGCGTACGCGCCAGCTGATCGAAGATTCGCCCGCTGATCTGCCGGTTGCCCTGCAAATCCTGAATGATGCGCATGCGTTCGACCAGTTGCTGACGGCGCGCCTTGAGTTCGCTGATCTGCTTGATTCGTTCGTCGACCACGGCGATCTGCTTGCCGATGTAGTCGTTGCGCGCCACTTGTCGCTCAATGGCCGCACTGATGATCTGATCGGCAATGAGCACCGCACCGACCGATCCAGCCACGACGCCGATCAAGGCCAGCAGAAAGCGCTTGCGCCGTTCTTCACGACGCTCCTCGCGCCAGGGTAGGAGGTTGATTCGCGCCATCAGTCGAAACTCCTGAGCGCGAGCCCGCAGGCGATCATCAGCGCCGGCGCATCGCTGGCCAATGCTCCAGCGTTGACCTTGCTGCTCAAGGCCATGTTGGCAAAGGGGTTGGCCACTTGCGTCGGCGTATTGAGGCGCTGCTCGATCAAACGGTCCAGCCCCGGCACCGACGCCGTGCCGCCGGCCAACAGAATGTGATCGACCGCGTTGTATTGGCCGGAGGCGAAGAAGAATTGCAGCGAGCGCGACACTTGCTGCACCAGCGCCTCGCGAAACGGCTGCAAGACCTCGCTGATGTAATCATCGGGCAGACCACCCTGCTTTTTCGCCAGCCCGGCCTGCTCGAGGGTCAGGCCATAACGACGCTGGATTTCTTCGGTCAATTGCCGGCCGCCGAACAATTGCTCGCGGGTATAGATGATCTTGCCGTTGTGCAGGACGCTGAGGGTGGTCATGGTCGCGCCGATGTCGACCACCGCGACGGTCAGGCGCTCCTGCGAGGCCGCCAGTTGCGTCGCAAGCAAGCCGAATGAACGCTCCAGCGCATAGGCCTCGACATCGACCACCCGCGCCGTCAGGCCGGCGAGGGCAAGCGCCGCTTCACGGACTTCGACGTTTTCCTTGCGACAGGCGGCGAGCAACACGTTGACCCGCTCGGGATTGCGCGGCGATACACCCTGGACTTCGAAGTCGATGGCGACTTCGTCCAGCGGGTAGGGAATATATTGGTCGGCTTCGATCTTGAGCTGGTTTTCCAGTTCGTCGTCGGACAGCCCGTCGTCCATTTCGATGACTTTGGTGATCACCGCAGAACCGGCCACCGCGACCGCCACGCTCTTGAGCCCGGTGCGCGCCTTGACCAGCACACGGCTCAGGGCCTGACCGACGCCTTCAAGTTCGGCGATGTTTTTTTCGACCACGGCGTTGACCGGCAATGGCTCTACCGCATACGCCTCGACCCGGTAGCGATCACCCTGACGGCTCAGTTCCAGCAGCTTCACTGACGTGGAGCTGATGTCGATCCCCAGTAACGTATTGGCCTTTTTATTGAAGAGTCCCAGCACTACCAATTCCCTATGACTTTCCGTGAGTTACGGACTCTGTAATACGCATTGCGTTCCTTCACCCCGTCTTGACAGAAGCGCAAATGACGCCCCCAGCAGAAAAGTGCTTATAATGCCCAGCGTTTTTTTCCGCTTTTTACTGCAAGCGCGGGCTGTTCTGTGTGTAGCCGGAACCCCGTCGCCAAATTCATTCTTTGCCCTGGATGTTCAAACGCCTTGATTCGTCTGCTGAAATTTTTCGGTTGGTCCATCGTCGCCGTTTTCTGCGGACTGCTTTTAGGTCTCAGCGGCGCGTTTCTTTACCTTAGTCCGGGTTTGCCGTCTGTGGAGGCTCTGCGAAGCATTCAGTTGCAGATTCCGTTGCGGGTTTACAGCAGCGACAACAAGTTGATCGCAGAATTTGGCGAAATGCGCCGTACACCGATCCGTTTCGCCGACATTCCCCCCAATTTCATTAATGCGTTACTAAGTGCTGAAGACGACAATTTCGCCAACCACTATGGCGTCGATCCGAGCAGCCTGATGCGCGCCGCGACCCAACTGGTCAAGAGCGGGCACATTCAGTCCGGTGGCAGCACCATCACCATGCAGGTGGCGAAGAACTTCTTCCTGACCAGCGAACGCAGTTTCTCGCGCAAAACCACCGAAATTCTGCTGGCCCTGCAGATCGAGCGGCAGCTGACCAAGGATGAAATCCTTGAGCTGTACGTGAACAAGATCTATCTGGGCAACCGCGCCTATGGCATCGAAGCGGCGGCGCAGGTGTATTACGGCAAGTCGATCCGTGATGTCAGCCTGGCGCAGATGGCGATGATCGCCGGCCTGCCGAAAGCGCCGTCGCGCTTCAACCCGCTGGCCAACCCGGCGCGCAGTAAAGAACGTCGCGACTGGATCCTCGGGCGCATGTACAAGCTCGGCAAGATCAGCGAAACGGACTACACCGCCGCGATCAACGAGCCGCTGAACGCCAGCTATCACGTACCGACCCCGGAAGTGAACGCACCGTACATCGCCGAGATGGCCCGCGCCGAAATGGTCGGCCGCTATGGCAGCGATGCCTACACGGAAGGTTTCCGCGTCACCACCACGGTGCCGAGCAATCTGCAGGAAATGGCCAACACCGCGCTGCACGAAGGTTTGATGACCTACGATCAGCGTCACGGCTACCGTGGCCCCGAGTCGCGCCTGCCGGGCAAGACCCGCGAAGCGTGGGCCAGCGAACTGACCAAACAACGCACCATCAGCAGCCTCGAGCCGGCCATCGTCACCCAGGTCGACAAGAACGGCCTGCAAGTGCTGACCCGCACCGGCGAAGAACACGTCGCCTGGGACACCATGAAAGGGGCGCGTCCGTTCCTCAACACCAACAGCATGGGCGCCAATCCGCGTCAGCCGTCGGATGTGGCGCAGGTCGGCGATCTGGTTCGTGTGCAGCGTCAGAAAGACAATTCGCTGAAGTTCAGCCAGATCCCGCAGGCACAAGGTGCGCTGGTTTCGCTGGATCCGCAGAACGGCGCGATTCGCTCGCTGGTCGGCGGTTTCGCCTTCGAGCAGAGCAACTACAACCGTGCCATGCAGGCCAAGCGTCAGCCGGGTTCGAGCTTCAAGCCGTTCGTCTACAGCGCCGCGCTGGACAGCGGCTATACCGCTGCCACGCTGGTCAACGACGCACCGATCGTGTTCGTCGACGAGTACCTGGACAAGGTCTGGCGCCCGAAGAACGACACCAACACCTTCCTCGGCCCGATCCGCTTACGCGAGGCGCTGTACAAGTCGCGCAACCTCGTATCGATCCGCCTGCTGCAGGCGATGGGCGTGGGCAAGACCATCGACTACATCACCCGTTTCGGCTTCAACAAGCAGGATCTGCCGCCAAACCTGTCGCTGGCGCTGGGCACCGCAACGCTGACACCGATGGAGATTGCCACCGGCTGGAGCACGTTCGCCAACGGGGGCTACAAGATCACTCCGTACATCATCGACAAGATCGAAAGCCGCAATGGCGACACGCTGTTCGTCGCCAACCCGCCGACCGTGCCTCAGGGTGGTTCGGCGACGGACGGTATCGCAGCGCCGCACACCGATTCGTTTACGGTCAACGCCACACCGGTTGCGGGCGAAGTACCGGGCAACGCAGCCGTGCCACAAACGCCGGCAGTGGCTGAGCGGATTGTTGATGGTCGCACCACGTACATCCTCAACAGCATGTTGCAGGACGTGATCAAGCTTGGCACCGGTCGCCGCGCACTGGCCATGGGGCGCAGCGATATCGCTGGTAAAACCGGTACCACCAACGAATCGAAAGATGCCTGGTTCTCCGGTTACAACGCCGATTACGTGACCACAGTCTGGACTGGCTTCGACCAGCCGGAGAGCCTCGGTCGTCGGGAGTTCGGCGGCACCGTGGCGTTGCCGATCTGGATGAACTACATGTCGGCTGCGCTGAAGGACAAGCCGCCGCACGTTCAGCCTGAGCCGGAAGGCTTGCTGAGTCTGCGTGTGGATCCGGTCAGTGGCCGTGCGGCGACGCCGGGCACGCCGGGCGCGTATTTCGAACTGTTCAAGTCTGAGGACACACCGCCGTCGGTGAATGAGCTGGGCAATGGCACTGCGCCGGGCAGTCCGCTGCCGGCGGATGAGCAGGCGCCGATCGATTTGTTCTGATCCAGCGCCATTGAAAAGCCCCGCTTTCGTGAGAAGTGCGGGGCTTTTTTATGGCTGAAGATCAAGAGCCCCTCACCCTAGCCCTCTCCCAGAGGGAGAGGGAACTGATTGGGGGATGCTGGTGAGTGATGCCGACCTGAACGTGCTGTGTTGAATCCATAGGCGCTAACGCACTTTCAGATCGGTGTATCTCGCGAATCTTCCACGGTCAGTCCCCTCTCCCTCGGGGAGAGGGTTAGGGTGAGGGGGCTCTTGATCTTCAGGCAATAAAAAACCCCGACTCTCACGAGCCGGGGCTTTCGGTTGAAGCGCTACAACAGCTTAGCCGTTGAACACGTCATCCACGCTTTTCAGCGGGTAGTTCTTCGGATACGGCAGAGTCGCCACACCGGTCTCGATCGCGGCTTTGGCCACAGCGTCGGAGATCAGGGTGATCAGGCGCTTGTCCATTGGCTTCGGAATGATGTACTCACGGCCGAATTCCAGCGGCGCGCCACCGTAGGCATCGCACACGTCCTGTGGAACCGGCAGTTTGGCCAGTTCACGCAGGGCGTTGGCGGCAGCTACTTTCATTTCTTCGTTGATGCGCTTGGCGCGAACGTCCAGGGCACCACGGAAGATGAACGGGAAGCCCAGTACGTTGTTGACCTGGTTCGGGTAGTCCGAACGGCCGGTGGCCATGATCACGTCGCTACGGGTGGCGTGCGCCAGCTCCGGGGAGATTTCCGGATCCGGGTTCGAGCAAGCGAACACGATCGGGTTGGCCGCCATCGACAGCAGGCCTTCAGCGCTCAGCAGGTTCGGACCGGACAGACCAACGAACACGTCAGCGCCTGCCAGTGCGTCAGCCAGGCTGCGCTTGTCGGTAGCGTGAGCGAACACGGCTTTGTACTGGTTCAGGTCGTCACGGCCGGAGTGGATCACGCCGGTACGGTCAACCATGAAGATGTTTTCGATGCGTGCGCCCATGCTCACCAGCAGTTTCATGCAGGAGATGGCGGCAGCGCCGGCGCCCAGGCAGACGATTTTCGCGTCCGGCAGGGTTTTGCCAGCGATTTCGAGGGCGTTGATCATGCCCGCAGCGGTCACGATCGCGGTGCCGTGCTGGTCATCGTGGAATACCGGAATGTCGCACTGCTCGATCAGAGCACGTTCGATCTCAAAGCACTCTGGCGCCTTGATGTCTTCCAGGTTGATGCCACCGAAGGTGATGGAGATACGCTTGACGGTGTCGATGAAGGCTTGCGGGCTTTCGGAGTCGACTTCGATGTCGAATACGTCGATGCCGGCGAAGCGCTTGAACAGTACGCCTTTACCTTCCATCACTGGCTTGGACGCCAATGGGCCGAGGTTACCCAGGCCGAGAATCGCGGTGCCATCGGAAATGACTGCAACCAGGTTGCCCTTGCCGGTGTATTTGTAGGCCAGTTCAGGATCGCGAGCGATCTCACGCACTGGTTCAGCTACGCCGGGGCTATAAGCCAGCGACAAGTCGCGAGCGGTAGCAGTGGCCTTGGTGAGCTCGACACTCAGCTTCCCTGGACGAGGATTGGCATGATATTCGAGAGCGGCAGTTTTCACATCAGACATTTTGGCATTCCGGTTTTTACTGTTGGACAGACTGCTCAGCGACGATACGCGCCTCGCAAAGTCCCCACAAGACTGAGCGGTCACCCCTGTCAAGCGCCCTGCCCTACGACTTTGGGCCAAGAGCCACGGCGCACAAGGGCTGGACTGTTCACAATCGACAGAAAAAATGTCTACAATTTTTCTTCAACGCGGCGTCTGCAACATCGATGGATCTGTCAGCGGAAGTAGCCAACGCGACTGACCGGATTGCAATCCGCCGCGCCGCGAACGATCGACGATCCAGCCACGAGCCTCGATCTGCTTGCCTTTCAGCGCTTGCAAATGGGCATTGTCGAATTGTCCGACCAGATTGGGTGCAACACGCAACACAAGCGCGTCCTGCAACTCGATCCAAATTCCACCACGATTGCGCTGAACCTTGCTGACACGCCCACTGACCACGGCGAAACCCGAGCGTTGAATCTGCTCCGCTTTCAGTACAGGTGATTGCCGCCAGAGGCCCAGTCCGGCCTTTCGCGCACTGCGTTCGGCGGCTTGCTGACAAGCGACAAGATCGACATTCGGCGCAACGGCGACCTGGAATCCGAGGCCATCGGCGAGCATCTGCGCTTCCAGATTGGCACCGCTGGCGCTGTAAATATGCGCAAGCGTACGCCCGTAATGGTCTTTGGCTTGCTTGCCGGCGCGCAAACCGACACGTGCGCCGCTGGCATCGACCAGCGCGTGCAGGCGCTTGCGTGCCGCCACCGCGAAGGGTTCATCGCTGCGGCCCTGCTTGCCCAGCTCAGGCGTGTTGAGGCCGATCATCCGCACGCTGCGGCCGTCGCTCAAACGCAAGGTGTCGCCATCGACCACGCGCTGCACAGTAACGCTGGTCAATCCAGTCGGCGCCGGGCAATAGGCCTGCGCGCCGGACAGCCAAACCGCGGACACAAAAAAGGCGCCCGCAAGGGACGCCTTTTTCAGCAACGAGGAAAAGCCCACCGGGCCCTTCAACCTTACTCTGCAGCAGCAGGTTTCTTGCCGAAAGCACCGAAACGGTCTGCGAACTTCTGAACGCGACCACCGGTGTCCAGAGTCTTCTGCTTACCGGTGTAGAACGGGTGGCATTCGTTGCACACGTCGATTGGCAGAGCTTTGCCGAAAGTCGAACGGGTTTCGAACTTGTTGCCACAGCTGCAGGTAACAGCGATGACTGGGTAATTCGGGTGAATATCAGCTTTCATGGTGTCTTCCTCAGCTAGCGTGCCGCCACCCAACACTATTGTTGAATACCGCACGTAATTAGGCCGCGGATTCTACCAGACCTTTTCAAACACGCAAGCTGTCACCGAGACCGACCGTCTGCTAGGCTCCCGGCCCATTGCGCTGTCCCTGTGGGAGCGAGCCTGCTCGCGAAGACGATCTATCAGCCAGCATAAGAGCCGCCTGACACACCGCTTTCGCGAGCAGGCTCGCTCCCACAGTTTATGTACGCAGTCCTTTTAATCGCCTGTTGATAGAGATCTCCCCGCGTGCCCGATGCCATTCTGCGCCTCGCCCTGCCTTCGCCCTTGCGCCGCCTGTTCGACTATCGAGCCCCGGCCGGCGTGCTGCGCGAGCAATTGCAGCCGGGCATGCGCCTGCGGGTGCCGTTCGGTCGGCGCGAGATGATCGGGATTCTGGTCGAGGTCACGGACACCAGCGAAGTGCCGGTGGAGAAACTCAAACCGGCGTTGGCCCTGCTCGATGCGACGCCGCCGCTGCCTCCGGCACTGTTCAAGCTATGCCTGTGGACATCGCAGTATTATCAGCACAGCCTCGGCGACACCCTGAACTGGGCACTGCCAGTCCTGCTGCGTCAGGGTGAGCTGGCCGAAGCCCGTCAAGAGCGCTTCTGGTCGATCACGCCCGGTGCCAGCCTCGATGACCCGCGCATCGCCCGCGCCCCGCGCCAGCGTGAAGCACTGGCGACGCTGGCCCAACACCCCCACAGCGTCGCCCATCAGTTGCTGAGCAAACTGATGCTGAGCAAAGACAGCCTCGATCTGTTGCTGGCGAAGAATCTGGTGCAAGTGGAAATCCGCCGCCATGCACCCGGCGTGCGCCATGAGCACTGGCTGGCGCAACCGGAATTGCCGCTGAACACCGAGCAACGCGCCGCGTATGAAGCGATTCGCGCCGGTTTCGACAGTTATCACGCATTCCTGCTGGCCGGTGTCACCGGCAGCGGCAAGACCGAAGTCTATTTGCAACTGATCCGCGAAACCCTCGAAGCCGGCAAACAGGCGCTGGTGCTGATCCCGGAGATCAACCTCGGCCCGCAGACCCTGGCGCGTTTCGAGCAGCGCTTCAATGCGCGCATCGCCCTGCTGCACTCGGCGGTCAATGACCGCGAGCGCCTCGATGCCTGGCTCGCCGCCCGCGATGGCGAGGCCGACATTATTATCGGCACCCGTTCGGCGCTGTTCACGCCGATGAAGAATCCCGGGCTGATCATCATCGACGAAGAGCACGACGGCTCTTATAAACAGCAGGAAGGCCTGCGTTACCACGCCCGCGATCTGGCGCTGGTACGCGCGCGTCAGGAAAACATCCCGATCGTCCTCGGCTCCGCCACGCCATCGCTGGAAAGCCTGCACAACGCCTACACCGGACGCTACGGCCTGCTACGCCTTAATGAACGTGCCGGCGGCGCCAAGCAACCGCGCTTCCTGCGCCTGGATGTGAAAAGCCGTCCCCTGGACAGCGGGATTTCCGGGCCGATGCAGCAAGCCATTGGCCAGACCCTCGCCAATGGCCAACAAGTATTGGTCTTTCTCAACCGTCGCGGCTTTGCGCCAACGCTGTTGTGCCACGACTGCGGCTGGATGTCCGAGTGTTCGCGCTGCGACGCGCGGATGACCGTGCACCAACGCTACGGCGAACTGCGCTGCCACCACTGTGGCTACGTCGAGCGCACGCCGCGCCAGTGCCCGAAGTGCAACAAGGTTGACTTGCGGCCCGTGGGTGCCGGCACCGAGCGCGCCGAAGAACGCCTGGCGATTCTGTTTCCGGACTATCCGGTACTGCGCGTCGACCGCGACAGCACCTCGCGCAAAGACGCGATGAATCAGCTGTTCGCGACGATTCAGAAGGGCCAGCCGTGCATTCTGGTCGGCACGCAAATGTTGGCCAAGGGGCACCATTTTCCACGGGTGACGCTGGTGTCGATTCTGGATGCTGACGGCGGTCTGTTCTCCGGCGACTTCCGCGCCAGCGAGCGCATGGCGCAATTGATCGTGCAGGTGGCCGGGCGTGCCGGGCGTGCCGAGGAGCCGGGCAAAGTGATCATCCAGACCCACCTCGCCGACCATCCCTTATTAGTACAACTTACCGAACAAGGTTATTTCGCCTTCGCCGAACAGGCTCTGAGCGAGCGTCGCGCCGCCTGCCTGCCGCCGTTTGCGCATCTGGCGTTGTTGCGTGCCGAAGCGCACAAACCCGGGCAGGCGGAAGGCTTTCTCGATGAGGCGTGCAGTGAGGCTGAGCGTTTGCTGACTGAGCAAAATTTGACCAGCATCGAACTGCTCGGGCCGGTGCCGGCACCGATGGAGCGCCGTGCTGGCCGCTATCGCGCGCAACTTTTGTTGCAGGCGACAGCGCGTGCGCCGCTGCATCGGTTACTGGCGAGTTGGTTGCTGGTGCTGGAGCAGATGCCGAGTGGGCGGGCGGTGCGCTGGTCCTTGGATGTCGATCCGGTCGATTTGTACTGAAAATCAAAAGATCGCAGCCTGCGGCAAGTCCTACAGAGTAAATCGCATTTACCTGTAGGCGTTGCCCCAGGCTGCGATCTTTTGCCTTTAATGTCACCACATATCCATAAGCTGCCTGCTAAGGTTGGCAAGCCCGTCTTCGCAACGGATAATGCCCAGTTTTTCCACCCGCGCATCGATGCGCCCGCCGCGCTTGCGGTCGAAAGAGAAGACCATGAAAGACACCATTCGCCAGCTGATCCAACAAGCCCTCACCCAACTCGTCAACGAAGGTGTGTTGCCTGAAGGCCTGTCGCCGGCGATCCAGGTGGAGAACGCCCGCGACAAGACCCACGGCGACTTCGCCAGCAACATCGCGATGATGCTGGCCAAGCCTGCAGGCATGAAGCCGCGCGATCTGGCGGAAAAAATCATCGCCGCGCTGCCGGCTGACGAAAACGTCACCAAGGCCGAAATCGCCGGCCCGGGCTTCATCAATTTCTTCCAGAACACTCAGGCGCTGGCTTCGCGCCTCGACGCTGCATTGGCTGATGCGCATGTTGGCGTACGCAAGGCCGGCCCGGCGCAACGCACCGTGGTCGACCTGTCGGCACCGAACCTGGCCAAAGAGATGCACGTCGGCCATTTGCGCTCGACCATCATTGGCGACGGTGTGGCCCGCGTCCTCGAATTCCTCGGCGACGAAGTGATCCGTCAGAACCACGTCGGTGACTGGGGCACGCAGTTCGGCATGCTGATGGCCTATCTGCAGGAAAACCCGATCACCAGCGACGAGCTGTCTGACCTGGAAAACTTCTACCGCGCCGCCAAGCAGCGCTTTGACGAATCCGCAGAATTTGCCGACCGCGCCCGTGGTCTGGTGGTCAAGTTGCAGGCCGGCGATGCCGAGTGCCTGGCGCTGTGGACCAAGTTCAAGGACATCTCGCTGTCGCACTGCCAGAAGATCTACGAACTGCTCAACGTCAAACTGACCATGGCCGACGTGATGGGCGAAAGCGCCTACAACGACGACCTGATCAACGTGGTCAACGACTTGAAAGCTGCTGGCATGCTGGTCGAAAGCAACGGCGCGCAGTGCGTGTTCCTCGACGAGTTCAAAAATGCCGACGGCGACCCGCTGCCGGTGATCATCGTCAAGGCTGACGGCGGTTACCTGTACGCCACCACTGACTTGGCGGCCGTGCGCTACCGCAGCGGTAAACTGAAAGCCGATCGTGCGCTGTATTTCGTCGATCAGCGTCAGGCCCTGCACTTCCAGCAAGTCTTCGCCGTGGCGCGCAAGGCCGGTTTTGTGACCCATCCGATGGAGATGGAACACATGGGCTTCGGCACCATGAACGGCGCCGACGGCCGTCCGTTCAAGACCCGTGACGGCGGCACCGTGAAGCTGATCGACCTGCTGACCGAAGCGCAGGAGCGCGCCTACAACCTGGTCAAAGAAAAGAACCCGACACTGGCCGAAGACGAGCTGCGCAACATCGCCAAAGTCGTCGGCATCGGCGCAGTGAAATACGCCGACCTGTCGAAGCACCGCACCAGCGACTACAGCTTCAACTTCGACCTGATGCTGAATTTCGAAGGCAACACCGCGCCGTACCTGCTTTACGCTTACACCCGCGTCGCCGGTGTGTTTCGTAAACTGGGTAAGGACTTCAGCGAAGTCGACGGCCAAATCGTTCTCGAAGCCGAGCACGAGCACGAGCTGGCGGCGAAACTGGCGCAGTTCGGCGAAGTGCTGAACAACGTGTCCGACAAAGGCACGCCGCACATTCTCTGCACTTATCTGTATGACGTTGCCGGTCTGTTCTCCAGCTTCTACGAGAACTGCCCGATCCTCGCTGCCGAAACCCCGGCCCAGATGCAGAGCCGTCTGCGTCTGGCCGCGCTGACCGGTCGCACCCTCAAGCAAGGCCTGGAGCTGTTGGGTCTGGAAACTCTGGAGCGTATGTAAGTTGGCTGCCAAGAAAAAACCTGCACCCAAGCGTGGCGCCAGCCGTTACCAAGCTCCTGCGAAGCAACCGATTCCGGGCTGGCTGTGGATGGCCATCGGCCTGACGGTCGGCGCGTTCATCGTGTTCCTGATGAAGCTGGAGCCGGGCAAGGGCAGCGACACGGTCAAGCGTGAGAAGGTCGAGCAGGCGCAACAGCAGAAAGCGTCGAAGATCGCCGAGGCCAACAAGACCCCGCCGAGCCCGACGCAGCCTGTGAAGCCGAAATACGACTTCTACACCTTGCTGCCGGAATCGGAAGTAATCGTGCCGCCAGACGCCGTGCCGGAGAAGACCCTGCCGACGCCACAAGTGCCGGCCATCCCGACCACGCCAGTGTCCCCGGCGGAAGCGGCGAAGATCGACACCGCGCGCGCTCAGGCGGCACTGGCCGGGATTACCCCACCGCCCGCGCCACCGGTGAGCAAAGCGGCGCCAGTGACCAAGTTCTTCCTCCAGGCCGGTTCGTTCCGCAAGGAAACCGATGCCGACAAGGTTCGCGCGCAGATCATTCTGCTCGGTCAGGCCGTAGCAGTAGAGTCCGGCACGGTGAAGGATGAAACCTGGTATCGCGTTTTGGTTGGTCCGTTCAGCAACCGCGAACAACTGACCACGGCACAGAAACAACTGGCCGGCGCCGGCTTCAGCAACCTGTTGTTACAACAACGCCAGAGCCGCTGACCCGCGAGCGATCGTTCCCACGCTCTGCGTGGGAACGATCAAATACAAGACACCGCTCGTCCCCTCTCCTGCGCTACGGTTGAAATCCTCTCCAGCACCCCCATATGAATGGGCATAAGGCACTTTCGCCCCGCTGTGTGGAGACTCTTCCCTTGACCACCATCGTTTCAGTCCGCCGTCACGGCAAAGTCGTCATGGGCGGCGACGGCCAGGTTTCTCTCGGCAATACCGTGATGAAAGGCAACGCGAAAAAAGTTCGTCGCCTGTACCACGGCCAGGTCATCGCCGGTTTTGCCGGTGCCACCGCTGACGCCTTTACCCTCTTCGAACGTTTCGAAGGCCAGCTCGAGAAACACCAGGGTCACCTGGTGCGCGCCGCTGTCGAACTCGCCAAAGAATGGCGCACCGACCGCTCCCTGAGCCGCCTCGAAGCCATGCTCGCGGTGGCCAACAAAGACGCTTCGCTGATCATCACCGGCAACGGTGACGTGGTCGAACCCGAAGATGGCCTGATCGCCATGGGTTCCGGCGGCGGTTACGCGCAGGCTGCGGCCAGCGCCCTGTTGAAAAAGACCGACCTGTCGGCTCGCGAAATCGTCGAAACCGCCCTTGGCATCGCCGGCGACATCTGTGTATTCACCAACCACACTCAGACCATTGAGGAGCAGGATCTCGCTGAATAAGCCTGACGCGGCCCTGTGCCACGGCTTGTTTCTGCTTGAGGACCGTCAATTATTATGTCCATGACTCCCCGCGAAATCGTCCACGAACTCAACCGCCACATCATCGGCCAGGACGATGCCAAGCGCGCCGTCGCCATTGCCCTGCGCAACCGCTGGCGCCGCATGCAGCTGCCTGAAGAGCTGCGTGGTGAAGTGACCCGGAAAAACATGCTGATGATCGGCCCGACCGGTGTCGGTAGAGCCGAGATCGCCCGTCGCCTGGCGAAACTGGCCAACGCGCCGTTCATCAAGGTCGAAGCGACCAAGTTCACCGAAGTCGGCTATGTCGGCCGCGACGTGGAATCGATCATTCGTGACCTGGCCGATGCCGCGATCAAGCTGCTGCGCGAGCAGGAAATCGTCAAGGTTCGCCACCGCGCCGAAGACGCTGCCGAAGAGCGCAT
>Ga0163162_10002805_pt1 | contig 16570 bp, 11 predicted proteins | sample S55metaG_FD_115310 | JGI IMG/M metagenome (GOLD analysis project Ga0163162, IMG submission 115310) | Switchgrass rhizosphere microbial communities from Kellogg Biological Station, Michigan, USA - S5-5 metaG | ecosystem: Host-associated > Plants > Roots > Rhizosphere > Soil | place: USA...
ATACCTGCAACTGATGAGTGGCTGAGTTTGCGTCGACTCGCGCGTCATGCAGTTTCGTTTTGACCTCGTCGAATACTTGGGAGAGCGCATGTTCCTGGACTCGCGATCGTGCATCGACGATTCTGAACTTGGTCAGGCGTAATAACTGGCGGCCCATCTGGTCCAGCGCCGAGCAAAGCTGATCTTCCCTCGTAGCCACGATCTCCGCCGCGGCAGAAGGCGTTGCTGCGCGATAGTCCGAAACAAAGTCCGCAATCGTGAAGTCCGTTTCATGTCCAACCGCCGATATGACTGGAATCGACGACCCTCGAATTGCACGGGCCACTTCCTCTGTATTGAACGCCCATAGATCTTCGGTTGAACCACCACCGCGCCCGACAATCAAAACATCCACGCGATCCTGATAGCGATTCTCGCGTAGTGCTTTTTCATGATGTTGATTGATTAGTCTGATTGCGCGTCCGATGTCGGCTCCGGCGCCGTCGCCTTGAACACGCGCAGGAGATAATAAGACGTTCACCGTTTTAGTTCGTCGTGATAGCACGTTGAGCATGTCACGGATCGCAGCACCTGTTGGAGACGTGACAATGCCGACGCGCCTTGGAAAAACCGGCAATGCCCTCTTTAGCTCCTTTGCAAACAGTCCTTCCGCTTGCAGACGATCACGCAATTGCTCGAAAGCTATCCGCAGTGCACCGGCGCCGACTGGGTCGAGCGTCTCAACCACCATCTCATATTCGCCACGTGGTGCGTAGACGGTGAGCTTGCCGCGCGCGCGGATATGCAAGCCGTCAGCGGGTCTGAAACGAATGCGCTGGTTTGATGAACGGAAGCACTTCGCCTTCAGTTGTGCGTTGGGATCCTTAATCGTGAAGTACCAGTGACCCGAAGAGTGCGCTTTGAAGTTTGAGATTTCGCCCTCGACCCAGACGGACGCAAAGCGCGATTCGAGTGAGGTTCGAATGGCATTCGTAAGCTGCGACACCGTCATCGGGCGGCGTTCAGTTTCGTCAAAGAGAGCGGCAAAGAGAGGCTCGGTCATAAAAGAAAAGATCTATTTATCATTGGTCATTTGACATTTATCAGTTGTCATTTGGAAGAGGGTCCAAGGTTAACAGTGGCACAGACTTCAGTCTGTGTGCCTTTAGTTAACAACACAGACTGAAGTCTGTGCCACATGTTTGGCGAACTTCAAAAGTTAGCGGCGCAAAGCTGGGTGACGAATCAGGACCCGCAATCGCCACCGATTCTTTCAAACTACGGCGACACTCCAACCACCGGACTCAACCTCACCGAGGCTCCTTCTCGATTAGTCCGCAGTCGAATTCGTGGCGACGTCGACGATATCGAGTTCGATGCATACGTTATTGTGTATGCCGTTCGTAGTTGCAATACGACATCATCATACGCCTTCTGCAGGTCTTCGATGCGTTGAATCGGATAGTAGACTCCGCCGGATGCAGCCGCCAACTTGCGACCTTCTTCGTCGGCGCGAGTTGTTAGGGTCAGGTAGCGAGTGCGAAGTGGATCAATTGTGAAATCCGGTTTCGGCACGCTCGTCTCTGGAATTAAACCTGAAGGAACGTACAGGGGATAGACCAGCGCTCCCGACTCTGAGAGTGCGTCCAGGATTGCCGGAAACGGTAGAAAGGATTTGTTGTCGTCACCGTCAGACATCACGACAATGGCGGTTCGTTCGCCACGTAACTCTTTGATTGGTACAGCAAGGATGTAGCCAAGAGCGTCGTAAAGGGCTGTTCCGCCGCCGGCGTCAATCTGATCGAGTTTACGTGAGAGCATCGCTCGATCCCTGCTGAAATCGGAAATGACCTGAATATCGTCTCGGAAGCTGATAATTGAGATTCGATCTTGCGGGCTTGCAGATTTCAAGAAGTCGCGTGCAGCTTTGCGAATGAAGTCCATGCGCTCTTCGACGCTGCCTGAAACGTCCAACAGTAGTACGAGGTTGAAAGGTTCGTTGGTCGGTTGCACGCTGGTTACTTGTCGCTCGACACCATTTTCGTAAACCGTGAAGTCATGCTCATGCATGCCGGCGATCGCGCGGCCGTTGCGATCCATAACACTGGCATTGAAACGCAACAACTGTGGTGCGACCGAGCTTACGATCTGGCCCGGAGGTGTTCCCCTTCGCAGCGTTGGTTCCTTTTCAGGTGGAGGGAGTGTCTTAGCGTAATCGCCAAACATCTTTGGCGCGACTTTCCGAATCGCTTCGACGAGTTCCGAATCACCACTGCGAACGATAGCACGAGCCGCTTCCGTGAGAGGACGCTCACGAAGATCACTCGGCACCATTGCCGGATCAACATTCAGCAGGACCACACCACGTTGAGTGTGGAAATTGAGAGCCACTCGTTCTTCTTTGGGTGTCTCCTTGTCACCGAGTTTTCCTGACAGTCGAAACCAACCGCCTGCTTTCTCTTTCACTTCCTTGAGTTCGATGTCGCTCATATAACGCGGCCGGCTCGCTTCCCAAACAAAATCATACTTGAGAGCGTCCAGGGGAACATCGGCATGAATGGTTCCCGTGTCGGTCTTCACAACCGCCGACTCAAGATTGCCAACCACGCTAACCGCGCCTGCACCACTCTCAATTTCAACTTTCGATCTGACGGGAATGCGAACTACGATGTCGATTCGATCCTGTTCACGTCGCTGACGAACATCGATGTCCAACTTCCCGCCATCGGCTTTTGCTGCGACATCACTTTCACCCACCGGAATACCAGCAGAACTCGCTTCAATCCGCGCCTTGTTAGCTGATTCTTCGGAGGCGATGACGGTTACTCGACCATTGCGATTCTTAATCGAGACGGAAAGCTTGTCACCGGTGTCGAATTCGCGTTGATAGCTAGAGCTTTGAGCAAGACACTGAACAGCAATCAATAGCAGCGAAGCTACGATGAATGAAAACCTGTGTAGGGATAAACGGCGCCGCAGAAACCGGGCGGGGTACTCAACGTAAAACATCGCGACCGATCTTGCCCGCCGGAGCCGTGAGGGTCAAGTGGAGGTAACTGAAGCTGTGATTAAAACTCTGAGACTCACTGACACAAGGTCGGGAAGGGGGCAGAGCGACCTTTTCTCTGGCCTGAATCTACTCTGTTCGAGCGTCGCCTCCGCAGACTAATTATCAATGATTTCAGATTGGATTTGAGGCTCTGACTTTTATCCGTCTGTCAGTGATTCTGCGGGTGCGCCCTAGGTTTGAGGGGGTTCAGATCTATGTAAGGACCGCTCTGCCCCCTTCCCGACCGCATGTAGTTGAGAGTCAAAGGTTCCGCTTTGGCCCCTTCCTGACCATGTGTAGGTGAGGGTCCGAGTTTTAGCTCTTCTGAGTTTTATGGTGAGCGATACCCCTTCTTGACTGTTCTTGTTCCTGGCCCTTATCGGCTATCATAACCGGACTCGAACCCCAACCCCCGCATTAGCCGTCGTTCATTCAGCAGGAGAGTGTCGCTTGGCTCAATCAATTCAACGCGCGCGTTGGCAGGAACAAGCAGAACGCCGCCGGCTCATTATTCATAATCTGGTTAAGCGCGATCCTTTGGCCGGGCTTGCGGAAGATGTACGTAATGGCCTTACTGCCAGCCCAAAACGCTTTCTTCCAAAGTATTTCTACGACGAACTCGGATCTCAGCTCTTCGAAGCGATCTGTTTACTTCCCGAATACTATCTAACGCGGGCTGAGAACGAGATACTTCAAACCTATGCGGATGAAATTGCCGCATCCGTCGAAGGTCAGAAGACACTAGTCGAAATGGGAAGCGGGAGCGCTTCAAAGACCCGGCTTGTGATTGAAGCGCTGCTTAGGGAACAGAAAGAGCTCTTGTTTGTGCCAGTGGATATTTCTGCGACAGCACTTGAAAGTAGCTCCAGGATTCTGTTGCAGTCATATCCACCGCTAAGAATCGAGGCGTATGCAGCGGATTACTTTGCCGGTCTGGCCGAACTCGGAAAGACTGATCGCGGTCGCACTCTCGCGCTCTTTCTTGGCTCAAACATTAGCAATTTCGATCAAGGAGAAGCGATTCGTTTCCTTAAGGCGATGCGAAGCGTGCTTCATAAAGGTGACGCACTCCTTCTCGGCGCCGATCTAAAAAAGGATCCGAAGATACTTGAAGCTGCTTACAACGATGCGCTTGGAGTTACATCGGCATTCAACCTGAATGTGCTTGCGCGCATCAATCGCGAATTGGGTGGTAACTTTCAGTTACGAGCGTTCAAGCATCACGCCTTCTACAACGAGCACGCGGGACGCGTTGAGATCTACATTCAAAGTTTGATGAATCAGCGTGTGCGGATTGAGAAATTGGATCTTGAAGTAGAGTTCTCAATCGGCGAGTTGATTCATACAGAAAACTCTTACAAGTACGACCCGGCGGGAATCGATACTCTTGCGTCCACCACAGGCTTCAAGCGAACGCGCACATGGCTCGATTCGCAAGAGAGGTTTAGTAGCAACTTGCTGATGGCCGCGTAAGTAAGAAGTTGGCCACAGACTTTCGGACAAACATCAATCTTCGAAAATGCTCTTGTTAGTTTTGGCGTCAACTGGTTTAGAAGTCTTATCCATGTCATCCCTGTAAATTTGTGGCCAATTCCGCTGACCAACCGCTCGTTGAATTTCGCAACGTTACTTATTCCATCACCAACGCCCCCGCGCCGATCATCTCGAACCTCAATCTGACTGTAGAACGTGGTGAGATTCTTGTCTTGCTCGGCGAGTCAGGCTGTGGAAAGACCACAACACTCAAACTCGTCAATCGTCTCTATACACCAATCGCGGGCGATGTGTTTGTCGAAGGCAAATCAACGCGGGATTGGGATCCGATTCATTTGCGCAGGCACATCGGCTACGTGATTCAGGAAGGTGGTCTTTTCCCACACTTCACGATCTCCCGCAACGTCGGCCTGGTGCCTTCCTTATCCGGTTGGGATGCCACACGAATCAAAGCGCGCGTCAATGAACTGCTGGAGATGGTTGGACTAAATCCGAGTGCGTTTGCGGAACGCTATCCGCGGGAGCTTTCTGGCGGGCAACGACAGCGAGTAGGTGTTGCGCGTGCACTTGCTGCCGATCCATCGCTGCTTTTGTTGGATGAACCGTTCGGCGCCCTCGATCCGTTGACGCGGGCGAGTTTGCAAAAAGAGTTTGCTGATCTGACGCGCCGCTTGAATAAGACTGCGATCCTTGTCACACACGATGTTCGTGAAGCGTTGTTGCTGGGCGATCGGATAGCGTTGATGCACGCGGGCGAGATTGTGCTATTGGAAACGCCGAAAGGATTTCTGTCGTCGTCGCATACGAAGGCCCGTGCGTATCTCGAGACGCTCGAGACAAAGGTCACACCTTAGGTGGCAGGCTATTGTCGAGTTCGACGTTAGTTCTGGGAGCGCAGGCGTCCACGCCTGCTGATTACCTTTCAATGAATTCAATCGTGAGCAGGCGAGGACGCCTGCGCTCCCAACATTTAGCATCATGAACTTCTGGCAATTCCTACAACAGAATTGGCCTGAGCTGTTGACGTTGATATGGCAGCACGTTGAACTTGTCTTCGCGTCGATAGTGCTTGCTGTCGCCATTGGCGTGCCCACCGGCATCCTGCTCACCCGTTTTAGGCGAGCAAGTGGTCCGGTGCTTGGTATCGCCAATATCATGCAGACCATACCAAGCCTGGCTCTCTTTGGTTTTCTTATTCCTCTTCCATTCATAGGCGGCATTGGGACACGCACTGCGCTCGTAGCCCTGGTTCTTTATTCCTTGTTGCCGATTATTCGCAACACTGTCACTGGAATTCTCGGTGTTGAGTCGAGCGTGCGAGAAGCCGCAGTCGCGATGGGAATGACGGACGGACAAGTCTTACGGCAAGTCCAGTTGCCGTTGGCCATGGGTGTTATCGTGACGGGCATTCGTGTGGCAACCGTTATTGCTGTTGGTGTGACAACTATTGCGGCGGCGGTCGGTGCGGGGGGTCTTGGTGTCTACATTTTTCGTGGGCTACGACAATACGACAACAACTTGCTGCTTGCGGGCGCCTTGGCTTCAGCGCTGCTTGCTTTGATTGCGGACTCTCTTCTGGGAATTCTGGAACAACAGTTCAGCGTCGATCGCAAAGCCAAACGCATTTCAATTGTTCAGAAAATCTTTGTCGTTCTGATCGGTCTTCTCTTAGTACTCGGGGGCATTGTGGGTTTGCGGCGCGCTCGCCAGTCAGCAACTCCAAGCGCTAACCACGTTGTTATCGCCTCAAAAGACTTCACTGAATCGATAATTCTCGCGGAGATTGCTGCGCAGCTACTTGAGTCTCGAGGTGTTTCGGTCGAGCGCAACTTTGAACTGGGAGGGAATCTCCCACATGAGGCATTGCTCAGTGGAAAGGCGGATCTCTATCCCGAATACACTGGAACCTGTTACGCAGCGATACTTCATCACCCGCCGATTAGCGATCCGCGCAAAGTTTTTGATCAAGTGAAACAGGAATATGCCACAAACTTTAATCTCGACATCAGCCAGCCACTGGGATTTGAAAATACATTCGCGATACTTGTGCGGGGAGACGATGCCCGTCGTTTGAAACTCAAGACCATTTCGGATGCTTCGAAGTACACCCCGCAGTGGCGCGCCGGATTAGGCCAGGACTTTAAGTCGAGAGCGGATGGCTTTCCAGGTTTCTCGAAGTCGTACGGATTGAAGTTCGCCGATGTGCGTGAGATGGATCTGTCGTTGACATACATTGCGTTGTCTTCAAAGCAGGTCGATTTAATCGCGGGAAATTCCACTGAAGGGCGGATTGCGCAATTCGATTTGTTTCAGTTGGAAGATGATCATCACTACTTCCCGCCGTACGAAGCTGTGTATGTTGTTAGGAAGGCAGCCATGACCGGATCGTTGAGCGATGTCTTAACGAAACTTGCCAACTCGATCAGTACTAATGAGATGCGAAGGTTGAATTACGAAGTTGATAGTAACAAGCGGGATGTGGGGGAAGTTGTTAGAGAGTGGATTCGGAAGAACGGGAAGTAGAATTTCGGATTTGGGAATTCGGAATGCGGAATTTGGAACTTAGAGTTTTGTTCTTTGTACTTTGAACTTCGTTACCCGACATCGAACCAAGTTCAAAGCTCAAAGCACAAAGTACCAAGCACAAAGTACAAAGTTCATGGAGGTTATCAATGACAGTCATCGACGTCGTCATTCTTCTTATCGTTGCGGGAGTTTGTGGTTCGCTGGGGCGGGCAATTAGTGGTTACTCGCATGGTGGTTGTTTGGTGTCGATTGCGCTGGGATTCATTGGCGCGCTGTTGGGAATGTGGTTGGCTCGTCACTTGGGCCTACCGGAATTATTTGCCGTCAACATCGGCGACACGAAGTTTCCGATCATCTGGTCGATCATTGGCTCGGCCCTATTTGTCGCCGTCATCTCGCTGCTCACTAGAAGGCGAGTGTAACGGTTGTCCGATATGCTTCAGCTTGTCGGGCGGACTCGGTCAAGGTAGCGCTGCCGGTGATCCGACAAGCTGAAGCATATCGGACACACTTAACCAATCCGCAAATTAATCCGCGGTGAGATTTACCGATTGGGATTGCTTAAGTGCGACGCGGAAAGTTCGAGGTGCAAGGATTAGGAGAGCGTTGCTTCTGGGCTTAGCTCAAGGTCCTGCTACTTCCGCTCAGTTGCCACCACCAGAGTTGTCCGGGGGATCAATCGCAGCGGCTTCCTCTTCGCCCGAATCAAGACTTTGTTTACCGCCACCGGTGTTGTCTGGCGGATCGATCGCTTCATTTTGCTCTCGTTCGTTATCACCTAACATGATGTAAGCCTCCTTAAGTTTCTAACCAAATCACTAACCGAGTTGTTTCTGCCACAACTGAATGTCAGGGCGACTGACATAGGCTTTGAAGATTTCGTTGCCCCAGGCTTGTTGCAGGCGTGAGAGATTGCTCTTCGCCTGTTCCAGGTATTGTTCGCGCTTTGGATGATCGCCCAGCTTTTCGCTGGCTTCTGCGGCGATGAGTGACGCTCGCCACTGCGATTCGAGTTGAGAAGCCTGTACGAATCGTTCCTGGGCCTGAGTAGCAAGCGTTAGCGCTGTTTGAGCATCGCCATTGTGCAACGCAACTTCTGCTTGAGCAAGGAGTGCTTGCGAGAGCAGGGTGTTTTCACCAGCGTCGGTGGCCATCTTTACCGCTTCACCAGACAATGTCGTGGCATCTTTGTCGCGCCCAGAAAACGCTTTCGCGAGTGCGGCAGTGACAGATGCCTCGATCGCCGTATCGAGATATTTGTTGCCTGCCAGCGTTAGAGCTTCATTACTCTTACTTGCTGCGTCTGAAAAATTGCGTTCACTCAGCGAGATATGGGCTGATATGAGAGGGAGTGCCGCGAGAACTGGGTGCAACTCACCTTCAGTCTGATTTGCGGTTACAGCAAGCTCACTTAGAAGCTGTTTAGCTTCTGGTATGCGACCGATGCGCCACAAAATGTTCGCCCGATTCGTATCGCCGTAAACCAACTTGATGCGATTATTAACAGACTGGTAAATCGCGCGTGCCTGATCGTATCGTTGAAGAGCATCCGGATACTTTTCCTGGTCTAACAGAACAGCGCCAATCTCTGTATAGCAATCTGCAATCTGTACCTGACCACCACCTTGTTGGGCGATTTGTAGTTTTTGATTTAGCGATTCGATTGCGGCGTCGTAGGAACCTTGCCGCCGCTTTGCTCGCGCAATTTGAGTCAGACAACGCGAGACGTCTCTCGAATAGTTGTTTTGCTGAAAGAATGTGAGCGCACGCTGCACCATCTCCAAACCGGTGTCGGTCTGGAGTTGGTTAATGTAGAGAGCACCAAGATTCAGTAGACCCTGGGCTTCGCGTCGTCTTCCTTTGTTAGCCTGCGCAAGCTCGATAGTTTGTTTGTAGTACTTCTCCGCATTGGCGTAATCGCCTCTACTGGAAAAGGAGTTTCCCAGTTCGAGTAATCCGCCGGTAGCAAGATTTTCAAGATGTCGGTCCTGGGCCAACTTCACGGCCTGGCCGGCAAAGTCAGCGCTCTCCGCTATCGAGCCGCGTGTTGAAAGAAGAAAACTCAACTCTATTAGCGCACTGATCTGCTGCGGATCATTTCCGAGTGTTTTAGCTGCTTCCAACGACCGCTCAAACTGTTCACGTGCCAGATCGTATTTGCCCTGGTCGCGAAACATGATTCCGCGCTGACGTCGAACCTCGTTCACACCCTCGTTGTTTGTTTCAACCGTATAAAGCTGTTCTGCTTTATCGAAGAACTCAGTTGCTTTAGCCACGTCTTGTTTACGGTCGTAAATGATTCCCGCGCGAAGGTAGGCAGTTGCGTATTGGCCATTCGTGGTCGAAATCGACTTCAGGTAATTCTCAAGGGCCTTATCTACGTTGCCACTATTTTCATACGCGTATCCCAGGTCAACGTAGACTTGCGGATCATTCGCAGACAGTTTGGCAATTTCTTCGTACGACTTGACCGCTCCCGCAAAGTCCCTACGAACGATGGAAGTAATCGCATCGAAATAAAGCTTATCAGTCGGAGACAACGACGAACGATCTGCGGCCAATAGTTCGTCTTTTGCTTTGTCGAGGAAGTCTAGCTCCGTCCATGCCTGTGCCAGCCGTGCCCGCGCCAGCGGGTAGTTTCCGTCGATGGTGATGGCTTGTTCGAGTGCTTTGCTGGCCTGGTAGTAAGCGCCGTTGCGAAGTGCGTCTGTTCCTCGCTGATACCAGTTCAATGCGGAGGCCGATGGTTGATAGTAATAACGAGGCCAGAAGCGATAGGCGAGCCAAACAGCCAGAACTGTAAATATGATGACGGCGATTAGTGCACCCAGGGAGAATCGTTCCCGTCGCAGGGAAGTGATCAGCGCACTCGCAGGTTTGTCGTGAGCGGCTTTGGGTTTGGCAGTTACCGGCAAACCATTGCCGCTCAAACTGTTCACGATAAGCGATAAATCGTTTTTCAAATCCGCGGCCGACTGGTACCTGGCTTCAACTTTCTTCTCGAGAGCCTTCATCGTTATTCGATCAAGCTCGCCGGGAACATTCTTGTTTATATGCGATGGTGGTTGCGGCGTGACGTGAAGAATCTGCGCGCCAATCTCCAATACGCTTGAACCCGAAAACGCCGACTGACCGGTCAGGCATTCGTAAAGCAATGCGCCCAACGCGAAGATGTCGCTTCGTCCGTCGACCTTTTTCCCGGTGGCTTGTTCCGGAGAAAGGTAAAGAGGTGTTCCGACAATTACGTCGCTGCGAGTCTGTGTCGAATAAAGAGTGTTGGCATCCAGATCGACACCGCCGGAGGATTGCTCGAACAGGTGCTTCACTAAACCAAAGTCGAGCACTTTCACTTGTCCTCGATCGTTAACGACCACGTTGGACGGTTTGATGTCGCGGTGAACGATACCGTGTTCGTGAGCTTCGGCCAGCGCTTCGGCAATCGAGGAGACAATTTCCACGGAGCGACGCATGGTGATGCCTTCCTCCAGGAGATTGTTCAGCGGTTTCCCGTTGACAAACTCCATCACTATGAAAGGCAGTCCGGCGTCAGTCTCGCCGTAGTCATGGACGGTCGCGATGTTTGGGTGATTGAGTGCGGACACTGCCCGGGCTTCGCGGATGAATCTCGCGCGGTAATGATGGTCAGTCGAACTCAGGAACTTTATTGCAACCTGGCGGGCCAGATGTTTGTCTTCCGCAAGGTAGACGACGCCCATTCCGCCTTCACCCAGTTTTTCGGTAATTCGATAATGGGAAACTGTCTGACCGATCATGCTCAATGGAGATTCCTCGAGCGCGAGAAGGATATAGTGCGTTCAGAGTTGCCCCAGGGATTCGGAGCGTCGCTCTGGGCAGTGTGCTTACGTTGCAGGCATTGTGCTCCAAGGAAGGAACAAATTCAAGCGAGCTTCAGAAGCACGAATCACAAGAGAGGATCCGGTTCCCCAGCCTGAGTTTTGGCGTTATTTCTCTTTACTGAAGCACAGTCGCCCGAATTTTAGCCTCCTGCACTTCGCGGAAACGGTGGAGCATCTCGCGTAGTTCGGGGCGACTGTTTGCAAGTATGGCGACTGCAAAGAGTGCGGCGTTGACAGCGCCTGGTTTTCCAATAGCCAATGTTGCCACGGGAATACCTCCAGGCATTTGAACTGTTGCAAGCAATGAGTCCAGACCATTGAGTGCTTCGCTGCGCATTGGTACGCCCAACACCGGCAGTGTTGTATGAGCAGCCAGTACGCCAGCGAGATGGGCAGCACCGCCAGCGGCACCGATGATTACTTCAACTCCACGCTTTTCAGCTGTCGATGCAAACTCTGAAGCCAGGCTGGGGGAACGATGTGCGGAGATAACCTTGCACTCGTGCGGTACTCCAAACTGAGTGAGAGTCTCACTCGCGTTTCTCATGGTGTCCCAGTCAGACTGGCTACCCATGATGATGGCAACAAGAGATTTCGGATTTGGAATTGCGGAATTCGGATTTGATTTTGATTTGTTTCCTGATTTCCCACTTCGTTTCTTGGCAGCCATGTTTTTCCCAATCTCCTGAAACTTGAAACTCGAAACCCAAAACTAGAAACCAACGTAAATCCCAAATCCGAAATTCCTTCACTCGCCCTGACTCAACGAAAAACCTACTTCGCCATCGAAGGTGTATAAGTTTTCCGTCTTGATAGCGTCGTATCCTGCAGTTGCAATCCGGCTGAGGAGTGAAATGGTTTGCGGAGCGGTAACCGATCCGCTGCCGTCTGACACGAATCGACAACGCCAGTGATCCGAACAGAATGTCTCTGAGTGTCCACCTGGCCAGACTGCAACTCCACGATTACTAATCATCGTCAGTTTTAATCCGTCATTGTTTACTTTGCTGAGATCCTCACCCAGATCTTTCGCGGATCCTCTGGTCCAATCGAGAAACACATCGATGCCAACGAGTTCTTTCTTCGGCGCCGGCCTCGTTGCAGTCGCACTTCTCTCGGCCGGTTTCACAGCTTCCCCCTTTTCATACTTCGCGGCTTTGAGGATTTGTGGGACCTGGCCCAACCGTGCAATTACCGCATCAGCAAACTCCTTTGTGCCAACTTTTTGCTTGCTGACTGTCTCATCAAAAATGTCATAAGTATGAATACCGTCCTCAACCGTACGCAGCCACGCGTTGTGAACGCGTTCGGCATGCTCGCTTAAGCCGATGTGAACCAACATCATTACTGCGCCCAGCAAGAGTCCCGACGGATTTGCGAGATTCTGACCTGCCCGGCGCGGAGCCGAACCATGTATTGCCTCAAACATAGCGACGTTTTCGCCGATATTTGCTGAACCGGCCAGCCCAACTGATCCGGCTATTTGGGCCGCGACGTCAGAAAGAATATCGCCATACAAATTGGGCATGACGATGACATCGAATGCTTCGGGTGTGTCGGCAAGTTTCGCGGCACCGATGTCTACAATCCAGTGTTCGTTTTCAATATCACTGTATTCCTTAGCAACTTCGTCAAAGATTTTGTGAAACAAACCGTCCGTCAGCTTCATGATGTTATCTTTCGTGAAGCATGTGACCTTCTTACGGTTATTTCGGCGCGCGTACTCAAAGGCGTAACGAACGATCTTTTCTGAGCCCGGACGTGAGATCAGTTTCAAACACTCCATCACGTCTGCCGACTGGCGGTACTCGATACCAGCGTAGAGGTCCTCTTCGTTTTCACGAACAATCACCACGTCCATCTTCGGATGTTTCGTCTCGACAAATGGGTGATAGGAAACACAAGGACGAACGTTCGCATAAAGTCCCAAAACCTTTCGCACTGTCACATTCAGGCTTTTAAAGCCGCCACCCTGGGGAGTTGTGATCGGCGCCTTTAGGAAAACTTTTGTTCGTCGCAATGAGTCCCACGAGCTGGGTTCGATGCCGGCGGTGTTTCCGGCGAGGTAGACCTTTTCGCCAATATCAATCCTTTCGATGTCGAGAGGGGCACCTGCCGCCTCGAGGATTCGAAGCGTCGCGTCCATGATTTCAGGACCGATGCCGTCGCCGTTTGCGACAGTAATAGGGATACGAGTTGCCATGATTACAGGCCTTTCCGGAAGTTATTTTTTGCTTACGAAAGAAGCAGGCAATATAAGGTAAAGGGCGGGTCGCCGCAAACGCGCTGCAAATCTCAGATCGCAGATCGCAGATCTCAGCAACCGAGGTATTTGGGAGCCAGTCTCTGAGATCTGAGATCTTTTGCTTGACGCCCCTGAAAGTGCTCCGGCATACTTTTCTTACCAGATACCTGCTCTCGCGCATCAATGGTGACTGCGCCTGCCCGTGATCGTAACGCGACGAGGTTCGGCTGAGGAGAGAGTGAGGCAGTTGTCAACCTAGTTAGAAGCCGCTCTCGAGATTTTAGAGCACCGGGTGCGTCGCAATCGCCGAAAGTATCGGCACTCCCCCCGAACTGGATCAGCGAATTCCAGCAAACCCGCGCTTCCCTTCAAAAAGTTAAGGATAGTAAGAAGAATGGCTACAAAACTATACGTAGGTAATCTCTCGTTTCGTACTACGAGCGAGGAACTCCGCGATGCTTTCGCGGCAGTCGGAACAGTGGAATCAGCTTCGGTGATTGAGGATCGAGAAACTGGACGATCACGCGGCTTTGCTTTTGTGGAAATGGCAACTCCGGAAGAGGCAACGGCGGCAATCGAGGCTTTCAATGGCAAAGATTTTGGCGGTCGCAATCTAACCGTCAACGAAGCCAAACCAAGGACAGATCGTGGCGGCGGTGGTCGTGGCGGTTACGGCGGTGGCCGTGGCGGCGGCGGACGCGGCGGTTACGGCGGCGGCGGGGGTCGCGATCGCGACAACGATCGCTTCGAGAGAGAACCACGCTGGTAATTTCGTAGGTGCGGCACTCCGTGGCCGCCTCTCGTCACTCTAGCATTTCAATTTGATAGTGCAGGAAATCGAATTGGAATTTCCCGAATTAGGGGTGGCACATAATGCCACCCCTAACTTTTTATCTCGTAGGTCACTTCCTGGCTTCGGGCTTGATTTTCAATGACAACCTCTCGCCGGCTCGCATAACTTCAATCACATATTCATCGCCGGCTTTCATCTCTCCCAGCACATACGTGTAGTCGTAGACGTTCTTTATTTGGCGCGTCCCGATTTTCACGATCTTGTCGCCGGCTTTCAAACCAGCTCGTGCCGCAGGTGACTCGTCACGGACTCCGTCGAGAAGTAGACCATCGTTGCTGTCGCTGTAGTTCGGGATAGTGCCAAGGTAGACTCGAAAGCCTGTGGAGCGTCCGGCAGGAGCATCACTCTTCGCAACTGTATACGTGAGTCGCTTGTCAGCGTTGTCTAAATCGCGAACGATTCGAGCGACAAGTGAGAGCACACGGGCTTCGTCGTTGTAGTTGATTTTGTCGAAAGTGTCGGAAGGTTTGTGATAGTCGTTGTGAGTGCCGGTCCAGAAGAAAAGCACGGGAATCTGTTTAGCGTAGAAGGACGAGTGATCGCTGGGACCATAGCCGTCTTCCTGGAGTGTAAGATCGAAAGCCTTCGAAGAGTCGACACTCATGATCGGCCGTCCATTGGCTGAAACCACAACAGGCATTCCGGATGGCGGAGCGGCTCCGGCCGTTGCTGTCACTTGGACGCTCTGAGCGACATTTCCGGATCCGATCATCTCTCGCCACTCTTTCGCCGTGCCTACTCCTCCTACGATCAACTTTCGATCTTTCATCCGCCCGATCATATCCATATTGATCATTGCGACAGTGTTGGCAAGGGGCACGACCGGATGATTCACGTAGTAGTTTGATCCCAACAGCCCCTCTTCCTCGCCGCTGAAGCACATAAACACGATCGTTCGTTTTGGCTTAGGACGTTGCGAAGTAAACAAGCGAGCCAGTTCGATGACGCCGGCCGTTCCCGAAGCATTGTCGTCGGCGCCGTGGTGGATCTCGCCTGAGCGTGGTGCGAGACTGCCTTCACCGCCGGTGCCAAGGTGATCGTAGTGGGCGCCGACTATGATGGTTTCATTCTTGAGCAGACGATCGGAGCCTTCAAGAACGCCGATGACGTTGTAGGCCTGCACTTCTTTGCGGACGACGTCAGTCGTGAGAGCCAATTCTCCTGTAAGAACTCGGTCTAGGTTCGTGGTCTTTGCCTTTGCTGCTTGTTCGAGCTGCGAGACTGATGAGTTTGAAGGCTGCAGAACACGATCAGCTGCCGGGCGCGAAATGACAATTACTGGCAGTCCAGCGTCACCCGCACTATTGTCGTAGGTCAACGTAGATAATCGGTCTTCTTTCAAGTTTGCTTCACGTGCGATCACAATCAGCGCTTTGGCTCCGGCATTTCGTGCCGCGATCGCTTTCCAACGTACGCCTTCGAATCGCGCAAACTGGCCGTGAGGATTTTCTCCATCCGGTGTTCCCTGAAGTGCAATCGCAATTCTTCCTTTCGCGATGCCACCTGCATAATCATCGTGATTTAGCTCGGTAGCAGTAATTCCAAAACCAACAAAAGCAATCTGACCATCTACCCTGGCATTTGAAGAAAACCCCAGGGGCATCCAGTCCTCGTCGGTGCGAAGTGAAGACTCACCAATCTTCAGGTCGTTGCTTCTACCGAGCTCCACGCCAGCCACGTAAGGAAACGACTGAAGATATTGAGTCATTGCAACGCTCAATCGTCTTGACGCCCCAGCTCTTTGAAGCGCCGGCCGTAAACCCAATCTCGAGAACTCACCTGCGATGTAGTGTGCTGCGTCGTTGGCCCCTTGTGTGCCTGTTCGACGACCGTTTAGTGCGTCGGAGGCGAGGTAGAAGATGTGTTGCTGTAGACGCGCTACGCTGGGATCGGGTTGCGTAGCTGTTTGCTGTTGAGCGATCAGGCCTGCGCTGGTGAGAACGATTATTAAGATTGGCCAAAACGTAAATTTGATTCGATTGGTTCTCATGGTGACTGAAACTCCTGAAGCTCAAGATAAGGCGAAGAAGGTTAATTGTGACTGGCGCAACCGCGTGAAGTTAGAAACAGCTTCAGGCTAAACGTGCCGCAACTCCTTCGACAAGCTAAAGCATATCGAACATTATTCAATCCAGTCGGCAATAAACACATTCGTGTCACCTTGTTTCGCGGAGTGCCTGTTTGAAGCGAACACCAGTTTCTTCCCGTCTCGTGAAAACATTGGAAAACCATCAAACGTATCGTTGAAGGTAATCCGCTCGAGTCCAGTGCCGTCAACATTGATCACGTAGAGATCGAAATTTCTTCCCTTCGGATCATCCATGTTCGACGCGAAGATTATTCGCTTGCCGTCGGGAAAGAAATAAGGACCGAAATTGGCCTTACCATTGCGTGTGACCTGTCGCTTGTTTGAGCCATCTGCATTCATCACCCAGATTTCCAGAGTCGTCGGGCGAATCAGATTCTGTTTCAACAGACTTATGTAATCTGACTTTTGCTTTTCCGTTTCGGGATGATTTGCGCGATAGACGATCTGCTTGCCGTCGTAAGACCAGAATGGACCTCCA
>Ga0163162_10002806_pt1 | contig 16570 bp, 14 predicted proteins | sample S55metaG_FD_115310 | JGI IMG/M metagenome (GOLD analysis project Ga0163162, IMG submission 115310) | Switchgrass rhizosphere microbial communities from Kellogg Biological Station, Michigan, USA - S5-5 metaG | ecosystem: Host-associated > Plants > Roots > Rhizosphere > Soil | place: USA...
CGAAATCTCAAAGACAATTTAAGGTGAGGAATCGATGTCGGCAAAGTACATCTTTGTGACCGGGGGAGTGGTGTCTTCATTGGGCAAGGGACTGGCCGCGGCCTCCATGGGCTGTCTGCTGGAGAGCCGCGGGCTGAAGGTCAACCTGATGAAATTCGACCCGTATCTTAACGTTGACCCAGGGACCATGTCGCCTTTCCAGCATGGCGAGGTCTTTGTCACCGACGACGGGGCCGAAACCGACCTCGACCTGGGCCACTACGAACGTTTCACTCACGCCAAGCTTTCCCGCGACAACAACTGGACCACGGGCCGAATCTACGAACAGATCATCGCCAAAGAGCGGCGCGGGGATTATCTGGGCAAAACCGTGCAGGTGATTCCTCACGTCACCAATGAGATCAAGGCTGCAATGAAGAAGGTGGCGCAGGATGTAGACGTCGCCATCGTCGAAATCGGCGGCACCGTGGGCGATATCGAGTCCTTGCCTTTCATGGAAGCGATCCGGCAGATGCGCCAGGAACTGGGCCGCGACCACACCTTGTTTATGCACGTCACCCTGGTGCCGTTCATCGCCGCAGCTCAGGAACTCAAGACCAAGCCGACACAGCACTCGGTGAAAGAGCTGCTCAGCATCGGAATCCAGCCCGACATTTTGCTCTGCCGCACCGACCGGTTTCTGTCCAAGGACATCAAGTCGAAAATCGCGCTCTTCTGCAACGTGGAAGAAGAAGCCGTCATTACCGCGAAGGACGTTGCATCCATCTATGAAGTGCCGCTGGTGTTCTCGCGTGAAGGCGTGGATTCCCTGGTGCTTCGCTACCTGCGCCTGGAAGCCAAAGATCGCGACCTCAAGGACTGGGAGGAGATCGTACACCGCGTCTACAACCCCAAGGCCGAGGTCACGATTGGGATTGTTGGTAAGTACGTTGAATACGAAGACTCCTACAAGTCACTGAAAGAAGCCCTGATCCACGGTGCGCTGGCCCACAATCTGAAACTGAATCTGAACTGGATTGAAGCTGAGGGCCTCGAAGCCGGAGACCGCACCTACGAAGAACAACTGGTCGACTACGACGGGTTGCTCGTACCGGGCGGCTTTGGCAAACGCGGTATCGAGGGAATGCTGCTGGCAATCCGTTACGCGAGAGAGAAGAAAGTCCCGTATTTTGGCATTTGCCTGGGCATGCAGACCGCCTGCATCGAGTTTGCGCGCAACGTATGCGGACTGGCTGACGCCAACTCGAGTGAATTCGATCCGGCAACGCCGCATCGCGTGATCTACAAACTCCGCGAGTTGCGCGGCGTTGAGGAACTCGGGGGCACTATGCGGCTGGGCGCCTGGACCTGCAAGATCGAGCCTGACACCCTGGCCTACAAGATCTACGGCAAGCCGGAGATCAGCGAACGTCACCGCCATCGCTACGAATTCAACCGCGAGTATGAAGAGACGCTCACCGCGGGCGGCCTGAGGATTTCCGGTTCCACTCCAGATGGAACTTACGTGGAGATGGTGGAGTTACCCGACCATCCGCATTTCATCGGATGCCAGTTCCATCCCGAGTTCAAGTCGAAGCCGCTGGAGCCGCATCCGCTGTTTAAGACTTTCATCGGCGCCGCGTACGAACATGGATTAAAACGGCGGTCGGAAAAAACGGCTTCCGAAGTGGAAATGTTCCACAGGCCGGAAAAGGTTAGGAAAAGATAGGGATGGTGTTCGGTTTCTCGTAGCGCCGGCGTCTCGCTGGCTCGCCCGCAGGCATCTTGCCTGCGGCGGCGGGCGGGACGCCCGCCGGACAACAGCCGGGACGGCGGCGCTACCAAGACCTCGGCGGTGAAGAAAAATTGGGAACTCGTCTCTGACCACTTCTTTCCAAATCGACAACGTGCGGATTGGCTCCGGCAGCTTATTCCTTATCGCCGGCCCGTGCGTAATTGAGAGCGAAAAACATGCTCTCTTCATGGCAGAAGTGATCAAGGGCGTAACGCGTTCATTGAACTTCCCTTTCATCTTCAAAGCCTCCTACGACAAAGCCAACCGCACTTCCATTCGCAGCTACCGCGGACCGGGTTTGGTCGAAGGCCTGCGCATCCTGAAAAAAGTAAAAGACGAAGTGCATGTGCCGATTCTGACCGACGTGCACGAAACCGCTGACGTCGCCAAGGTTGCCGAGGTCGCCGACATCCTGCAGATTCCAGCGTTCCTCTGCCGCCAGACCGATCTAGTGGTTGCAGCCGCCATGACCGATCGCGTGGTCAACATTAAAAAGGGTCAGTTCGTCTCCCCCGCTGACATGCGGCACATCGTCGAAAAATGCCGCACTGCAGGAAATGACAAAGTATTCGTGACCGAGCGTGGATCGAGTTTTGGCTACAACAATCTCGTCGTCGACATGCGCTCGCTGGCCATCATGCGCAAGTTCGTGCCGGTGGTTTTCGATGCCACGCACTCGGTTCAGCTACCTTCATCGGCTGCTGATGGAGATCATGCCGTCAGCGGAGGACAGCCGGAGTTCATCCCGGTACTGGCCCGGCCCGCGGTGGCCGCCGGAGTTGATGGAATCTTCATGGAAGTCCACGACAATCCGAAGGAAGCCAAGTCCGACGGGGCGAATGCGCTGGAGTCAACCAAGCTGCGTGGAGTCTTGAAAGAGTTGCAGGCGATACAGAGTTCGCTGGTTGTCGCACACGCCAAACCCTGAACCGCTCTCACTCGTAAATCTGCTAACATGCCGCCGTGCGTCACCTCGCAGTGACTGCACGCTAGAGGCCGTCATGAAATATCTTTCTTTCGCATCCCTCATCGTTTTCTTATTCACAACCCTGACACCATCGAAAGCACAGAACGCCGCAACTGCCGCACCCCTGAGGGTCGCGATCGCCGGGTTGGTCCACGGACACGTCGATGGCTTTTTCCAACATTCATTGCGTCGCTCCGATATCCAGATCGTTGGAATCGCCGAGGCCGACCAGCAGGTTGTCGCCCACTACGCAGCGCAATACGGCCTCGCCCAGAGTCTGATGTTTACCGATCTCGAAGACATGCTGCAGAAAACTCACCCGCAGGCTGTCCTGGCGTACACCAACACTCACGATCACCGTAGAGTGGTTGGAATCTGTGCGCGCCACGGCATTCCGGTCATGATGGAAAAGCCGCTGGCGGTCAGCGCCGAGGACGCCCACGCCATCGCTGATGCGGCACGCAAGGCCAAGATACAGGTGCTGGTGAACTACGAGACATCGTATTACCGCAGCAACTACGCGGCTTACGACCTGGTGCACGACAAATCCATCGGCGACATTCGCAAAGTGGTAGTCCACGACGGACATCAAGGGCCGAAAGAAATCAATGTCCGGCCCGAATTTTTCGCCTGGCTCACCGATCCAAAGCTCGATGGTGCTGGGGCGCTCTACGACTTTGGCTGCTATGGCGCCGATTTAATGACCTGGCTCATGGATGGGCAACGACCGATTTCCGTTACGGCTGCCACGCAGCAAATCAAACCGGACATCTATCCGCGGGTGGATGACGAAGCGACGATCATCCTGACCTATCCCAAGGCGCAGGCCATCCTGCAACCTTCGTGGAACTGGCCTTTCGACCGGAAAGACATGGAAGTGTACGGCCAGACCGGCTATGTGATGACGGTCCGTCACGACGATGTACGAGTTCGGCTAAAGGGAGCAGAGGAACAGACGATGCCGGCCAAGCCGGTGCCTGCTCCTTATGACGACTCCCTATCTTTGTTGCGGGCAGTTATTCTGGACGGAGCATCGCCGGGCGCACCTGCATCTCTCGAGACGAATGTGATCGTCGCAGAAATCCTGGACGCTGCGCGGCGCTCGGCGGCTTCGGGAAAATCAATACGTCTCGCGGACCAAGGCACGGGCAGTTCGCATTGAATCTGCTACATTTCAATCTCATCGCCTGATGCATATCGTCTGCACCATTGCCGGAATCTTAACCATCCTGGCCATCCTGCTGGATGCGTTCGAGACAGTTGTGCTGCCTCGACGGGTTCAACGCAGCTTCCGCCTGACTAGTTGGTTCTACCGGCGCACATGGATTCCGTATCGAAGAATGGCAAACCGGATTCCGTCACGAGCGCGGCGGGAGAATTTCCTAAGTTATTTTGGACCCTTATCGCTGATATTTCTGCTGATCTTGTGGGCCACTTCGCTGATCTTCGGCTTCGCTTTACTGCAATATGGAGTAGGTGAACACTTTCGTCTCAGCGGAGAGCCTCTCACTTTCGGGCTGCTGATCTATCACAGCGGTGAAACTTTCTTCACTCTTGGTTACGGGGACATTATCCCCGACTCCGGTCTGGCACGCGTTCTGGCAGTCATTGAATCTGGTCTCGGCTTCGGTTTCCTAGGCGTGGTGATTGGATACTTGCCGACGATCTATTCGTCATTTTCCCGGCGCGAAATCGAAATCTCTTTGCTGGACGCGCGGGCCGGATCGCCGCCGTCGGCTGCGGAGTTATTGTCCCGCTTCGGAAACTGTCCCCAGCAGGCAGTACTCGACCAGATTTTCAAAGACTGGGAACGTTGGGCGGCGGAGGTACTGGAAAGCCATCTCTCCTATCCCGCGCTCAGCTTCTTCCGGTCGCAACACAACAATCAATCCTGGTTGGGAGCGTTGATCACGATTCTGGACGCCAGCGCGCTGGTGATCGCCGGCATCGATGGACTGCGTTATGAGCAGGCCAAAATCACGTTCGCCATGGCGCGGCACGCGGTCGTTGACCTGGCGCAAATCGTGAATGCGCGATACGATCCGAATTCACCTGATCGGCTGCCCGAAGAGGAATTGAAGAGGCTACGCCAGAAGTTGGCGGAGCGGGGTGTAAAGCTGGGCGAAGGTGCGGCATTTGAGGAGAAGCTCTCTCATCTACGTTCGCTCTATGAACCGTACGCTGTTGCGATTGCGCTGAATCTTTCGATTACGTTGCCGCCGTGGATCCATCCCGACCGGCAGAAAGATAACTGGCAAGCCGGCCCCTGGGATCGCGCCATACAAGCAAGAGGCCTGGCGGCGCGAGTGCAGAGTATGGATGATCATTTTTGAGGGAAGCCGTCAGCTATCAACTGTCAGCTTTAAGCCTATTCGGTTGCATGGATAGTGGCGGGCTACTATCAATGGCCCTCCGGGACCGTCGACGCGCTTCCTTCTGCTAACATCTCTTTTCTTCCGATGAAACACATTGGTGAAAACGTAGTCCGCATCGAGGCTGAGGCTTTACGCGCGTTGGCCGACCGGGTTGCGGGTCCAATGGCTGCGGCCTTCGACGATGCCGTCAATTTGATTTATGGCTGCGCCGGCCGGGTTGTGGTCACTGGCATGGGCAAGAGCGGCATCATTGCTCGCAAGATCGCGGCCACTTTGAGTTCTACGGGAACGCCGGCACTGTTTATGCATCCCGTCGATGCCGTGCATGGCGACCTGGGCATGGTGGTGCGCGGCGATGTGGTGCTGGCGCTCTCGGCAAGTGGCGAGACGGAAGAAATTCTGCGGTTGCTGGCGACGCTCAAACGGCTGCAAGTACCTTTGATCAGTATGACCGGCGATGCGGTGTTCGAAAAAACCGCGGGCGAGTCGCCCGCGACCACACAAGCCCAACCCTCCAAACAAAAGCTATCTACGCTCGCGGCTGCAGCGGACGTTGCATTGGACTGCTCAGTCGCACAAGAGGCTTGCGGGTTGGGGCTGGCGCCGACTGCATCGACCACCGCCATGCTAGCCCTCGGCGACGGACTGGCGATGGCTCTGGCAGAGAAGCGCGGCTTCAAGGAAGAAGACTTTGCCAATCTGCATCCCGGCGGAAAACTGGGCAAGCGGCTGGCCAAGGTCGAGTCGCTGATGCATCGCGGAGAGGCTGTGCCACGGGTCACGCCCCAAACCAGAATGCCAGATGTGATTTACGAAATGTCGCGCAAGAAGCTGGGTGTAACGGCCGTAGTCGATGGCGAGAAACTGGCAGGAGTGATCAGCGACGGCGATCTGCGTCGTCTGCTGGAAAAGCGTGGCAAGGATGTTTTGGACTTGACCGCCGAGGAATGCATGACGGTGAAGCCGCGAACCATTGGCGCAAACGAGTTTGCCGCCACGGCACTAGCCTTGATGGAAGAAAAAAAAATCACGTCACTGGTGGTGGTAGACGGAGACATTCTGTTAGGAATTCTCCACTTGCACGATTTGTGGGGAACGGAAATGATGTAAGAATTGTGTAATTTGGTAATTGAGTAATTTTGTAATTGAGAATCACATCCGCCCCGGTCGCTGGCATAGCTTTTCAATTACACAATTACAAATTACCCAATTGCACAATGGAGTCCCCATGTATCACTACGATCCGAAGACCGCGCTGGAAGAAATCACCGAAGACGCCACCCTGCCGAATCCCGTCCATGTGCGCGACATGATCCTGCGGAAGCGGCTTGCCCCGGAAAAGTCGCTGGAGCTGAATCGTCTGTTTGTCGAATATCAGAAGTTCTTCGGCGAGGCGCAGGAGTTGGGTAAGGAAATCTTGAAGCATTTGGTGGCTTTGACGGTCGGTTAGACGGGAGCTTCATCCAGTGAGACGATAAACTGGATGCCGTCGACCCGCTTTTTCTGTAGGCGGCGGTCATTGGTGACAAAGAGATCTACTACCGCTCCGCCAGCACATGCGAGTTGTACAGCATCAGGGGCGCGTACGGAACGATCACACCTGATTGACGAGTATAGACGGGCTGCCTTCAGATCGAACGGAAGCACTAGCGATGCCCTCGTAATCGCTTCTTCATACTTCCGGCAAAGCTCCTCATTTGCTTGTTCTGCGGGTTTCACCAAGATTTCTCCCAGGGTCAGGGCCGAGGTCAACAACTGGTCTCCGCGCGACAGCATGTTCTTCCTAAGATCGACTACCGCCTTCGACAGTTTGCCGTAATCTTCCAGCAAGTAGATGAAGAGGTTAGTGTCCCAAAAGATCCGGCTCATTCCCAGCCCTCTCGGATGCGTCTTACATACTGGTCGGTGTGCTCATCCGCCCAGAGGTGCTTGCCAGATCCCCGAAGAGCAAGGAGCGGATCATCGCCGATGGCACTGGTTCCTGCAGTTGAACACCAGTCGCGATACCAATTGAGCAACCCGCTGTAACCATACGGCATACTTTCCCGGCTCGGAGTTGTTTTGGCACCTTTCCGCTCGGGGTGGTAATAGTCGCCAGGACGAAACAGACGACGACGCCCCGGGGCTGTTTCGACCAGCATACAAGGGCGGCCCGGGTTCGGCGCGCGGTTCGCTACACAATGCTGCACCACGTGAACATAAAATCCGGGCCGAAGCGATCCAGAGGACTTCCTCCACATCTGCCTGGCACTCTCCATGATTTCCCCAATGGAAAAGTCGAACTGCTCTGGATGCTTCTGATGAAGCAATGCAGTCGCGATCCATACTTCGTCCGCCACTTTCGTGCCCGTCTTAGTCGCTGACATCGGCATATTTCCCGCTCCCACGTTTCGCCCTAAGTATGATATTGGATGTATTGTATGTATGTCAATACATATTCATACATTACTATTTGAGAGCATCGGTCTACTTCTTCTGGCGAGCTTCGCCCGCCCGGACGAGAGCGTACGGGCCTACGTTGACGCTTCTCAATCATTTACAATCATGAATTCCCTGCTACCCAGGATCCCTAAAACTATGCATCGTTGGTCTCAGCTCTTTATTCCTACTCTCCGCGAAGCCCCTGCGGACGCTGAAGTCGCCAGTCACAAATTCCTCGTGCGGGCGGGATACATCCGCCAGCTGGCTGCCGGAATTTACTCCTATCTGTTTATGGGGCAACGCTCTTTCAACAAGATCACCAACATCGTCCGCGAAGAGATGGACAAGATCGGGCAGGAATTCTATCTGCCGGCCATTCATCCGCGGGAACTGTGGGAGGCCAGCGGACGGTGGGCCGTGATGGGCGACAACATGTTCCGGTTGAAAGACCGCAAGGGCGCCGACTTGTGTCTGAGCATGACGCACGAAGAGGCCATGACTGAGATTGCGCGCAAAGAGCTGCGCAGTTACAAGCAGCTTCCCCAGATCTGGTACCAGATTCAAAGCAAATTCCGCGACGAAGCCCGGCCCAAGTCGGGTCTGTTACGGGTGCGGCAGTTCATGATGAAAGATTCGTACTCTTTCGATATTGATGCCGCGGGCCTGGATGTTTCCTATCAGAAGCATTACGACGCTTACTGCCGGATTTTCGACCGCTGCGGATTGAAATACATGGTTGTGGAGGCGGATTCCGGTGCAATGGGCGGGTCGCAGTCACACGAATTCATGGTCCGGACGCCGGCCGGAGAAGACCGGATTGTCAGTTGCGAAAAATGCAAGTACGCGGCCAATCTGGAAAAGGCAATATCCAAGCTGGCTGCCGTGGAAGATCTCCAGCCTGAGGGAGACGGTAAGCCGCTCGAAGTGCACACTCCCGGAATGAAAACGATTGAAGACGTCGCGAAATTTCTCGGGGTCTCTCCGAAGAACAAGATCAAGACGCTGGCGCTGATGGCCGAAAGCCTAGATGCCAAGACCGGCAAGGCATCGGCACGCGCTGTTGTATTGCTGATGCGCGGCGATCATCAGATGAACGAGGCCAAGCTGTCATCCGCGGTAGGCGGCAAAGAAACACGCGCCATGCAGGACGAAGAAATCCGCAAGCTCTTTAACTCGCCGGCCGGGTTCCTGGGACCCGTCGGCATCGCCTGGGCCAAGGACATGAAGGATGTCGAACGTCCGGTGTTGCTGGTCGACAAAGCGCTCGAAGGCCGCACGAATCTTATCGGAGGAGCGAACAAAGAGGATTATCACCTGAAGAACATCGTACAGGGCCGCGACTTCGAACCCACGGCTTACGTTGATCTGCGCAGTGTAACCGCGGGAGAAGAATGTCCCGACTGCGGCGGAGCACTGCGTATCGACACTGCGGTCGAAATTGGCCACATCTTCAAACTTGGGTACAAGTATTCGGATTCCATGGGTGCGCGGGTTTTAGACAGGAACGGCAAAGAAGTCACGCCCATCATGGGGAGCTATGGCATCGGAATTGAACGCATACTGACCGCCGCCATCGAGCAGGACAACGATGACAACGGTTTCTGGCTGCCGCCATCGATTGCGCCATTCGAAATCGTGGTAACGCCTACCAATGTGGGGGACGAGAAACTCCTGAGTACGGCCGTCGACATAGCGGCACGCCTGGAAGCCGCCGGATTTGAAGTTCTGCTGGATGACCGGGACGAGCGGCCTGGAGTCAAGTTCAAGGATGCCGATCTGGTCGGTATCCCCTTTAGAATCACGGTCGGAAAGAAGGTTACTGAAGGTACTGTAGAAGTGGTTCGGCGCTCGACTCGCGAAATGCAGGATGCTAGCATTTCTGCAATAACCGACTATTTCGAGAAGAACCTTCGGTCCGTGCGCTGAGCATTTTTGGCTTGCGCGCGACCGGAAACGGAGCGCGCAATGAAGATGGTTTTTGGCATTCTGATCATAGTGGCCTCGGTCATCCTGCTGGCCACGCTGGCGCCTCCCTTTTTCAGCAACTACCAGTTCGAGGACGCCTTGAAGACTGAATCACAGATGACCACCTATACGACCAAGACCGAGGACGTTATCCGCGATGAAGTTTTCAAGAAAGCCCAGGAACTGGATGTTCCGGTCACCAAGGAACAGATCAAAGTTGTGCGCAACGGAGTAGTCGGCACTGGGTCGGTCGAAATCGACGCCGCGTACACGGTCCATGTGAACCTGCCGTTCTATCCGATGGATCTGAATTTCAATGCTTCTGCCCGCAACAAGGGTGTGTTTTAGAGGCATGGGTTCGACCGCAGGCGCGTCGTAACTTCGGGGCTCTGGCGGGTAGTCCTGATTCGCAACTTCCGGCGCGAACCTGGAACGCTAACCTTCTTACTTCAGTACTCTTGTTTCCCACTCTGGTCACTCCCTAACATTCAGGAATAGAGGGCGGGGAACCGCCCAATTATGCGGAGACCGCAAGTCGCGGTCTTTCGGGGTTGGGTAAAGCAAGTGCAACACCACGCCTACGGCATGTAGCGTCCGAAGTTTTATGGAGGGTGTATGAAGTTGGTGAACCGGATTCTCTTCTTGCCGCTCGCAGCGTCCGCAATGTTTGGCTGGTCAGGCTGCGGAGGCGGCTGTCCCACCACGTCTCTGAGCAGCAGCGGCAGCTCGGGCGGCTCGACAGGCGGAACCTCGACTGGCGGCTCAGTTTGCGGTCCGGGGACGAATCCCGGTGGTGGTGGAGGAAATACTTCCTCTTTCCTGTACTACCTCAGCAACACCAACATTCTCGGCGCCAGCCTCAGTACCACGGGAACTTTCGCCAATCTGACGTCGTTCACGCCGCCGACGCTGCCCAGCAGTGCGGGAAACGATATGGTGGTTGTGAACAAGAAATTCCTGTATCTGCCGCAGAATGATTCTCTGACGGTTCAGGCCTTCGCCATCGACCACAGCACCGGCGCATTGACGGCAATCAGTGGCAGTCCTTTTACTACTGCGGGCGCGGATTCGATCGCGAGCGATCCAGCCGGACGCTTTCTCTTCGTGGGAAACGACAATACCGGGCTCATCTCAGTGTTCCAGATCAATACCACGACGGGAGCGTTGACGGCCGCGCCGGGTTCACCGTTCTCAGCTTTCAATCTTGATTTCGTCCATGTGCTGGCTGTCGATGGAACTGGAAAGTTTTTGTACGCGGGCCAAGGGTTGGCAGCACTGCCGGTTTATGCCTTCTCCATCGATCAGAATACCGGCGCACTCTCTCAGGTTGTGGGAAGCCCATTCGGATTGGGTGTCGCCGATGTTCGCACCGATTTCACAGGTAAGTTTGCAGTTGGTCTTACAGGAATCGGCGGCGACAACCATCTCTATGTTTTCGCAATTGATGCCACGACTGGAGCCTTGGCCCCGGTCAGCAACTCTCCGTTCGCGACCACAATGTCGACTCCTGAAAACTTGCGGATTCATCCCAGCAGCCAGTTCGTCTACAGCTTTGGGCTGGACACAAATAGCGCCGTTTCGGCAATCGAGGGCTTCGAGATCGATTCCACCACCGGGGCGCTGACGCCGTTGACGGGCTCGCCATTCACCAGCTTGCCTATAGTGGCCGACTGTAAGTGGGACCAGGGCGGAGGAGAAGCATTCTGCGCCAACGCGGCAGCCAATGCATTCTCGGTGCTGAGTACGAGTACGTCCACTGGAGCCCTGACCCACACCGTGACCGATTTGACGGTGACGAACGACGCTGTTCCGTTCGCGCCGACCGATTAGTTCCCGGGCCAGTATCAGAGTGCCAACCTTCGTTCCCACAAAAAGCACGGGACAACGGGGTAGAATGAAGAATCCGAAGCCGTTCTCTAAACTCACTCGAGGATGGCAGAGACTCTCGGGTCTCTCCGGCAACAGAGATTTGTTCGTCGTTCGGATAACGGAAAGTGCATATTCCATCGTCTAAGCCCGTAGGGGCACGTCCTCTCATCGAATTGTGGCCATAAAACTTAAGATCCCGACAGGCAAGCAAACTGGCAAGACCGGATGGCTCACTCGTGACCCGCTCTTGCGAGCGGCTTTGGTGGTGTTCCTCATCCTCGCCACTGCAGGCGGATCATTCCTCACCTATTACTACGTGAAGTTTGGACGGATGATCGACCAGCGGTTTAAAGGCCCCGTCTTCGGCAATTCCGCCCGAATCTACGCCATCGCGCATCCAGTCCAGGTGGGCGAGAAGATTGAAGCCAAAGAGATTGCTACCCAATTGCGTCGCGCCGGCTATACGGAACAAGACAGCAAATCGCCCATGGGCAGTTTCCGCCTGTTCGAAGGCGGCATCGAGATCAAGCCGGGCCCCGACTCTTATCACAGCCCGGAATCCGCAGTTATTCGCGTGCGCGCCGGGAGAGTTGAAAGCATTACCAGCAAGGCAGGAGATCTGGCGGCCTACGAACTCGAACCGCAGATGATTACGTCGCTGTTTGACGCCGGGCAACGCTCCAAGCGCCAATTGGTCACTTACGACGAAATTCCCAAGCTGATGGTGGATGCAGTGCTGGCCATCGAAGACCGGCGCTTCTTTCAACACGGCGGCGTGAACTTCCTGCGCCTCGCCGAGGCTACATGGGTTGACGTGATTCATGGGCGCCACGAGCAGGGTGGATCGACCATCACCATGCAGCTTTCCCGCGCCTTCTTTCTGACTCCGCAGAAGACGGTGAAGCGCAAATTGTCGGAGATGCTGATCGCGCTCGAGATGGAGCAGAAACTCAGCAAGCAGCAGATTTTTGAGTTCTATGCCAATCGCGTCGATCTGGGACAACGCGGTTCATTCACCATCAGCGGCTTCGCCCAGGCGTCACAAGCCTATTTCAACAAAGACCTGAAGGACGTGACTCCGGCAGAAGCAGCGCTTATTGCGGGAATTATTCAGGCGCCGAGTTACCTTTCGCCGTATCGCCATCCGGAGCGCGCTCTCGAACGCCGCAACCTGGTGCTGGACAGCATGGTGGAAACTCACAGCCTCAGCCAGGCGGATGCGGAGAAAGCAAAAGCCACTGCGTTGAAACTGGCTCCGCCCAATGTCGAGGCCAGCGACGCGCCCTACTTCGTCGACCTGTTGCGCGAAACTTTGATCAGCAAACTCGACGAGCGCCAGATGAACGATCAGGGCTACCGGATCTATTCGACGATCGATCCTGATTTGCAAAAAGCGGCAGCTGCGGCAGTGCAAACCGGAATGAAACTGGTTGACGACCAGGTCACGAAGCTGCGCACGAAACGCACAAAGATCGGAAAGAACAAGTACGAGACGAAAGTCCTGTTCGGACCGCAGGCGCAGGTCGCGATAGTCGTCATGGATCCTCACACCGGTGAAGTTCTGGCTCTGGTCGGAGGCCGGAACTATGGCGTCAGCCAACTGAATCACGCGGTGGCGAAGCGTCCTACGGGATCGATCTTCAAGCCGTTTGTTTACGCTGCCGCCATGAACACCGCGTTGGACGGCTCAAACCCGGTGTTCACCCCGGCTTCGACAGTGCCGGATGCGCCCAGCACATTTGCCTACGGCGACCAGATTTACGAGCCGCGCAATTACAAAGAGGAATACCACGGCGATGTGACCGCGCGTTACGCGCTGGCTATGTCGTTGAATAACGCAACCGTCAAACTGGCGGAAGAAGTTGGCTACGAGAAAGTGGCGAACCTGGCCAAGACAGCGGGGATCACATCCGTCAAAGCCACTCCCGCCATGGCATTGGGCGCTTACGATGCCACGCCAATGGACATGGCGGCGGCCTACACCGTCTTCGCCAACGCTGGTGTGCGTTTGTCTCCGATCGTGGTCAACTCGGTGCGCAACGCCAACGGAGACATCGTCCTGGATTTCAAACCCGAGAACCGGCCCGTGCTGGACCCTCGAGTATCCTTCCTCATGACCAATATGATGGAAGGCGTGATGAATTTCGGAACGGCCTACGCCGTCCGCCAGCGTGGATTCACTGCGCCTGCTGCGGGCAAGACCGGAAGTTCGCACGACGGATGGTTTGCCGGCTACACCAGCAATCTGTTGTGCATCGTGTGGGTGGGATATGACGATTACAGCGATCTGCGATTGAGCGGGGCGCAGACTGCGGCTCCCATCTGGGCCGAGTTCATGAAAAAGGCTGTCACGTTCCCGCAATACGCCAACCCCCAGCCGTTTCCACAACCTACGGGCGTGGTGGACGTACAGCTCGACAAGAGCACGAATCTGCTGGCAACTCCTTCGTGTCCAGAAACTTACAGCGCGGCATTCATAGCCGGTACCGAGCCCAGCGAGACTTGCGACCAGGGCACCGGGATGCGCGGGTTCTTTTCGCGGGTATTTGGTCTGGGAGGCGAAAAGGCCCTTCCGCCACCCCCGCCTGGCGCCCAGCCCGGAACCCCGGCTGTGGCGGGCAGTACTCCGGCCGAAGATCCCAACAAAAAGAAAAAAGGTTTTTTTGGCAAAATTGCGGGTATCTTTAAGGATGACAAACCGTCTAACGATCCACCGCCCAAACCGGCGGACGGTAGCGGTAAGAGTCCTCAGTAGACGAGCTGGCACCGAGTTGGCTCTGTCTTCAGGAGCGGACTTATGGGTCGTCAATATCTGCTGTACGCCCTGCTTGCAGTGATCTGTCTCCCGCCTTCCCTGCTGGCTCAGATTCATCACTTCGATCGCCAACATTCCTCTGAACAGGTTGAGGTCTATCCGCCACCGGTGCGGCGCGCCGATACTCCTGCGGGTGACGCGACAGTTGCAGATCTTGAGCAACGGGCCGACACCCTGCGTTCGGAGAAATCTTACCTCGATGCTCTTGACTACTACCGGGCCGCCGTCGCCAAAGAGCCAGGCAGCGCCCGGCTCTACAACAAAATCGGCATCAACGAATTGCAGATGGGACGCTTCAGCGAAGCCCGCAAGGATTTCGAGCGTTCGATCAAATGCGACCGCCAGTTCGCCGACGCCTACAACAATCTGGGCGTGATCTACTACCTGCAAAAGAAATTCGGTCCGGCTATCAAGCGCTACGAAAGCGCCATCAAGTTGCGCGAGGATTCCGGATCCTATTACAGCAACCTTGGAGCGGCCTATTTCTCCAAGAAGGACTACGTGAAAGCCAGTCTGGCTTACAACCAGGCGTTGCAACTAGACCCGGATATTTTCGATCGGACATCCCACAATGGAGTGCTGGCCCAGATGTCATCCCCGGCGGACCGGGCGCGTTTTTACTACGTGCTGGCGAAGCTTTATGCCAAGAGCGGCGTGAGCGACCGTTCGCTACAGTACCTTCGCCGGGCGCTGGAAGAGGGTTACAAGGGGATTGAGGACGTCTACAAGGATTCGGAGTTTGCCGGATTGCGCAAAGACCCGCGATTTACCGAGCTGATGGCGGCCCGGCCGGTGGCGATTCCGGTAAACAATTGAATTACAAATATTTACAAAATCCCGCGAAACTTTCTGCCGGCATGGTGTTTAATTATTTCAATTACTCCTGAAAACAACAGGGTGAGTAAGGAGAAACGGTAGCCCATCGGTCGTCGACCCGAGCACGCCCCAAGCAGACGGCCGGTGGGTTTTTTAGTGACGTAAGCCTTTAGCCATTAGCTTTTGGCTCTTAGCTAAATCCAAAGCTTCCGGTTCTATCCCGCCTACAAGCCTTCTGTTTGGCTTTTGATTTGGCTAAGAGCCAAAGGCTAAAAGCTAAAAGCTGATTTTCAAACTGATTTTCAATTCCCGCCACCGCTTTCATTCCGGATGTATGTTTCTACCGATTGCTTCCACTTCCCCTGCGCCTTCAAAATGAATTCGATCACGTCGCGCAGAGCACCATCGCCTCCTGCGTGTGGGGTTACGTAGTGGGCGGCGTCTTTGACTTCGCGGCGGGCGTTTGCGACTGCCACTGAGAAACCACAGTTGCGCATCACTGGAAGATCGATCACGTCGTCTCCGACAAACGCGACTTCACTGGCGCTGAGCCCATCCGTACTAAGAATTTCGCGAAAAACCTTCAACTTATCCAGGCTGCCCTGATGAACGTGCTCGAGCCGCAGGTCCCGGGCGCGAAGTGCAACAGTTTCAGACTTGCGCCTGGTGATCAAGCCGGACTTGATGCCCGCTATCCGAGCAATGGATATGCCAGCGCCATCCTGCGCGTGGAAGCCTTTAGCTTCTACCACGATCTGGCCGTTGGCCGTCTGAACGGGGAAGAGAAAGAGTTTGCCGTCGGTGAGGACGCCGTCTACGTCGAAGAGAAGCAGTTTGATTTTTTTGGCGCGGGCCTTGGCGGATAAGGTTTTCGGCATTGCGGCGATTTTAGCATTCAGCTCCACATGCCACGCAGGGGCAGGTGTCTGACCTGCCCGGCGGAGCGAAGCTCGGCTAACTTGAGTCAATCAGCGGGATAAACCTCTGGCGTGCTTCGCTCGCCTGCCCAGACGGGGACGTCTGGGCCTATGTGGTTCGTGCCTGGCCACGCGGCTCACTCTCAGGCGAATGTTTTACGAAAATCGCATGTTAGAATATCCAAAGATGTCTCCCCTCCCTTCCACCCTCGCTTGGGCACACCCTCTGGTCGCGGAGTGGTTTGTCGGAAAGTTTGGTACGCCGACGGAGCCTCAGGAACAGGGATGGCCGCACATCCTCGCCGGACGTACGACGCTCATTTCTGCCCCTACCGGCTCGGGCAAAACTCTCGCCGCGTTTCTCGCATGCATTGATCGGCTGGTGCGCAAAGCATTGGCCGGTCATCTCGAAGACCGCACCGAAGTTTTGTATGTGTCGCCGCTGAAAGCGCTGGGCAACGATATCCAGAAGAATCTCGAAGGGCCATTGAGCGAGATTCTGAAGATGGCGGGCGACCGTGGATTGCTGATGCCCGAGATTCGCACAGCGGTCCGCACCGGCGACACTCTCATGCACGAACGGCGGGCCATGCTGAAGAGGCCACCGCACATTCTCGTAACCACGCCTGAGTCGCTCTACATTCTGCTGAC
>Ga0163162_10002807_pt1 | contig 16566 bp, 13 predicted proteins | sample S55metaG_FD_115310 | JGI IMG/M metagenome (GOLD analysis project Ga0163162, IMG submission 115310) | Switchgrass rhizosphere microbial communities from Kellogg Biological Station, Michigan, USA - S5-5 metaG | ecosystem: Host-associated > Plants > Roots > Rhizosphere > Soil | place: USA...
CCGCCATATTCGATATGATAACCCGGTGGGAGCGCAATATCAGTCGACACTTTTTGTTGGATGTCTTTCATGACGCTTCCAAGATCACGATTTTCCAGGCGAGCAGTGACTTCGCCCATCGCCTGAAGATTTTCTCTTTTTACTTCTGCATCGCCAGGATTGACAGCGACATTAGCGAGCTCGGTAATGGGTTTTAATTTTCCACCGGGAAGAAAAATCTGCATCCGGTCGATATCAGCGACACTACTCTGTCTGCTGTTTGGATAGATCATGCGGATAGGAGAGAGTTGTTCTTTTTCCAGGATATCCCCTACGATATTTCCCTGCAGGCGCGATTGCATTTGAAATTGAAGATCCGAGGGACTCACACCAAACTGCAGTAATTTATTGTTGTCTGGATTAATAGTCACCGATGGACCCGCTATCACAATACCGTTAAAAACATCCGCGGTTCCTTCGACTTTACCGATTGTTTCCGCAACCTGGGTGGACAGGTCGTGCAGTTTTCCCGGATCGTTGCCAAAAATTTTAATGTCGATCGGTTGTACGGATGTCATCAGGTCACCCAGCATATCGCCGATCACTTGTCCGAAATCAATTCGAAGTGCCGGCTGGGAGGATTCGACATGTTTCCTGATCTCTGCGATGACATCATCCGTAGAGCGTGTTCTGTCCTTTTTTAGTGAAATCAGATAATCGCCCCTGTTCGGTTCTGTGATAAAAAATCCGAGCTCGGTTCCCGTTCTCCGTGAGTAGCCGGCCACTTCTGGTATCGCAATAATAATTTTCTCAATTTGCCTGAGGATGCGATCCGTTTCCTCGAGCGAAGTGCCAGGCGGAGATGTGTAGTCAAGGATAATACTGCCCTCATCCATTTCCGGTAAAAATCCCGTTTCAAGTTTTGGAAGGATCAGGTAAATGGACGCACCAAGTAACGCGACAATGAACACGCTGATCAGGGGTTTATGAATAAAAAAAGATACCCAGCGTTGTTGCCTGACGCCATGCGCCTCTACTTTTTTTGCAGACTTTCTTTTCTTTCCAAATCCAAGTAACAGGTATATAACGGGGAGGCCTATCCATGTAACAAAAAATGACGAGACCAGTGTGATGATCATCGTGTTGGTTAAGACTTTAAAATAAGCGCCCGCCACACCACTCATCCATTCGAATGGGATAAATATCACAATCGTGCTTAGAGACGATCCGATCATCGCTGGCAATAAATAGTGAATTGCTTTCTTAACCAACACATCGGAGGAGTCATCAGGATGTTCTTCATGTGTTCGTTGTATTTGTTCCACCACCACGATCGCATCGTCTATAATGAGACCAATACAGGCGGCAATCGCACCAAGCGTCATAATGTTTAGCGTATATCCGAAACCGTTAACAACGATAAGCGACAAACACACGGTGACGGGTATCGTAATCAATATCGTTGCACTGGCTTTCAACGAACGCAGGAAAATAATCGAAACAATAATCGCAAGCAATAGCCCTATCCATAAACTATCGGACACACTCTTGATAGATTCATTTACAAAATCTGCCTGGACATAGTACGGTTTGAGTTGCATGTCTTTTGGAAGGATTTTTTTCAACTCGGAGATTTTACTTTCCATCTGATTTGACAGATCTATCAGATTTGCATTCGGTTGTTTGATCACTGCAATCAGGATTCCTTCTTTCCCATTCGCGTTGATACGGGTATATTCAACCGCTTCCTGTATCGAAACATTTGCGATATCCTTCAGTTGAACAACTCTTTTATTCGTGTTGCTGATAATAATCTCTTTTAGCTGATCAAGCGTTCTGACGGTGGCATCGGTAACCGTCAGGTACAGCATATGATAATCCGAAATATACCCATTCGACTTAATGAAATTCGTTTGTCCGATCGCGTTAGAAAGCGATTCCGGCGTAATACCAAGACTGCTCATCTTTTGCAGGTCGAGCGTCAGCCAGTATTCCTTTTGTTTACCGCCTGTGATGCGCACCTCAGACACGCCCGGCACTTGTGACAAAAATGGTTTAATCGTATAGAGCGCCACCTGCTTCAGATCAATGGCCGGTCGTTTGGTTGATGTCTCGAGTGAATATCCCATCACGGGCAGTATCGACGGGTTCATTCTTTCTACTGTGATGTTTACTCCGGCCGGTAGAGAATTGGAGACCTGAGCAATCCTTGATTCAATACGTTGGAGAGCGAGATCAATATCACTGTTCCAATTCATGAATGCGGAGATTTCGCAACTGCCCCGGCTCGTAATGCTTTTAATGCTGTTCAATTCCGGCACAAGCTTGATGGCATTTTCGAGCGGTTTGGTGACCGTGACCATCATCTTATCCACGGGTTGGAGGCCTGCGTCTGCAATGATTTTTATTTTTGGAAAAGTAATTTCCGGGAACAGCGACGTTTTCAGTTGGCTGTATACAAAGACTCCGCCTGCGATGATGATGAAAAGGATTGCGCCAACCGGGTTTTTGTATGTCGAAAAAAAATTTTTCATATGATCAGGGTTTCTCAACGATTACTTTTGCCGTGTCGGCCATGCCATAGTTGCCCGTTACAAGAATCTGGTCCGTCTTGCTAAATCGTGGTTCAAGTATCTCAACCTGGTTGTTATACTCAATTCCTTTTTTAATATTCACTTTTACGGCTGTCGTGGAGTCAATGAGTTTCATGATCCAAAACGAAGTTTGTGCCTCGTCGGACAGCACAGCCGATTTGGCAATCGTTTGCGCGTTACTTTTCATCGTTTTGATGACATACACTTTTGCAATCAGGTTTTGCGGGATCGGTGTCTTGGAATTCACTTTGATCACAACTGGTTGCGTTTGCGAGGATGAATCAACGGTCGGCATGACTGACGCAATTGTTCCTTGCAGATGTGTACCGTCGGGCAAAAAGAGATCGACATATTTTTTATTGAGTACAAACGGACGCAGCTCGTAAGGAAGATTTAATAAAAAAGCAAAGCTGCTCATGTCACTAATTACTGCAAGTTGGTCGCCGTCTTGTACATAGTCTCCGGGTTGGTGGTCGAGTTGAATGACAAAACCCTGAACTGGCGATTTCATAGTATTGATACCAGAAAACTTGAATGAGCTGTCCAGTGATGAGATGGAGTTACCGATGACCTGCGATTCTTTCGTCTCAACAGTAAACAAAACTTTTCCCTGCGTGACATAGTCGCCTGGTTTTACCGTAACTGATTTTACATAACCGATCGCCGAAGATTTCACAAAACTACTTTGCAGGTAAACAGATGTTGCGTTGAGGCTTATCGAGTCGTTGATCGTGGTTGTTTCCACGTTTGCAACTGTAACCGGCGTTCTCACGGAGTCAGTGGCAGCAGCTTCTTCTTTGTCTGTTTGAGATGCGCCTTGGTTGCAGGCCACCAATGATGCAGATAGAACCAGTAGTATGAGAAAAATTTTTTGCATACAAAGAATTTACATCGTCTGCCAGTAGTTGATCTGGTTAATAATCTGGAGACGATTAATATAATTTTGGTTTAACAAATGACGGGCGTTTAAATACGTATTGATCGCGAGAATAAAATCGGTGATCCGGACAGTTCCTGCCTCCAGTAATTTTCCATTTACGGAGATCAACGTCTCAGAATATTTTATCTGCCCGTTTATCTCCTGGATCAGGGATTCGGTGGCATTCAGTTGTTGCATGAGTTGTGCGATCTGTTGATCATATTGCTTCAGGAAAAAATCCCTGTATTCTGTGCGCGTACGTTCTGCGAGCGCAATTTTTCTCTGTTTCATTTGCCGTTGTTTTCCATCGTAGATGGGAACATTCAACGTAAGTCCTGCACTCACTCCCAGATTTTTATATGGCAAATACGTAAGTGTCGAGACATATCCCGCGTCAGCAAACACATTTAATTTGGGTTTATAGCTGTAGTCAACAATTGAACGCTGATTGATATTTTTTAAACTGTCGATAGTGTATTGTTGGTAAAAAGCGGAATTGTAGATATCCGGCAGTGTCGCTAAATGCAACTGTGGATCCGGGAGTGATGAAGCAGATGTATCTACAATGCCGCTCAGGTAATTGAGCTGCGCGTAATCATTCTTAAATTGTATTTCTGACTGCTGTGTAATAAGTTTTTGCTGTTGTAAGGAAACAAAAAAAGTCAGGTAGTCAGCCTGTTTGTAAATATTTGCTTCTGTCAATTTCTTCAAAATCGTTTCTTCCTGTTCCAACAGATGAAGAATCTCCTCGTTAAAGTTCATGGCGACCGCATCGCCATAGCTCAGGATGTATTGCGAGGTGATCGTTTTTTTTAAGTCTTTTTCTGCAATCTGTGACGTGTTCTCAACAGCGTCGTTTTGCAGGTGGATATTCTGATATTGTGTTGCGAGATTGTTCTTACTTACAAATGTTTTACTGGCCTGTACCACGGCGGATAGTTGCCCGCCATTGGTGATGACATTATCATATCCATATCCGTGTATAACGGGGGCGTATAGGTTATTACTGATACCGTTTACCTGTGGGCGGTATGTGGCGCGTACAATTTCACTGTCAACACGATTCGACAGGACCTGGTTTTTGTAGTCTTTTAACAAAGGACTACCCGATTTTGCGGCTTCGATATAGAAATCAAGATTATGCGCCTGCGCCTGTGATCGTAAAAGGGAAAATAAAAAGATGAGACTAAATAACCACCGCATTCGTAGTATCATTGTTAAGCCATAAGATTAGGAAATAAATCTGTGTAATTTCTGAACTAAAATGCAAGATACATTGAATCGCCGCTCCAAACTGAAATCACCAAATAAGCCAATGCTAAAATTTGACGGCGAAATGATGGTACCCATTTGAAAAACTGTAAATGATCTTACATGCATACAGGTCGCAAATACGCTTCACAATAGCAAGTCCCAGCCCGATACTTTCATTGTTTCCCGAGCTATTTTCTTTCTGAAATCGCTGAAATATTTTTTCTCCGTCCAGTGCATAGGAGACACCGGTATTTTTTACCACAAGCGTCCGATCTATCAGCTCGACGATCAATTTTTTTTGCTGGCCATTGTGACGTATTGCATTAGAGACCAGGTTGCCGGTCAGAATTTCAATTAACGTCGCGTTCGCTTCTATCGTCGGATGGCCATTCAAGGAGGTCACCATTGTAATATCTTTTGTTTCTGCATGTAATTTATATTGGTGAAAAATTTTTTCAGTGATGGTTAGGATGTCAACAGTGTCCGTTTCGGGGTATTGATTGTTTTCAATTTTTGACAGTAGTAAGAGCGATTTGTTCAAACGGATCAGGCGCCGGTTAGCATTGTCAAGATCGACAATAATTGCTGCCTGTGATTCGGTGAGTGGATTGGTTTGCATCAGCAAATCGAGTTTACTCTGGAACACCGCAAGGGGTGTTTGCATCTCGTGAGAGGCATTCTCGGTAAATTCTTTTTGCTGGAGATATATTTTGTAGTTCCGATCAAATAAATGTCGCAGGGATTGATTGAGTTCATTGAACTCATCGGTGTTGCTTTCCAGAAATGCAGGACTTGCATTTTTATTCAGCTCATACCGTTGCATATTGTTGAGTGCCGTATAAAATGGTTTCCAGATTTTTTTTGACAAGCTGCGATTGATCCATAAAAAACCACCCATTAAAAGGATGACCAACGCAATTTGTACAGTCAGGATACTACCCAGCAGGTCTTCACTTTCAACCAGCGAACTGCTGATGATCAAATTATATAGTTTTCCATTTACCTCAATTGTGCCGGAAATTTCGCGGTATGGATCCCGTTGCCTTCTGTGATGCCTGCCTGTTATACGATTGGTTGTATAGATGCTGTCGTGCATAGGAAGATTATTTAATCGAAGAGAAATGTCTTTATCAAGTTTTGACCACGATTTAAGTTCGTCTTCCGACTGAATAGCAGACAAGTTTGACCTTATTTCACCGAGTTGATTGCGGATTGATTTATCGACTGAATCCAGCAGGACAGACTGGACAACAAAATAAAGAATCGGAATGGTGATGAGTAAAACAGTTAATGCATATGCGAGGAAAGGCCGGAAGGTTTTATTCAGAAGCTTCATAATTGAATGTGCGATTAAGATCGCAAGTTGTCGACAGAATCAGAATTCTTTTTGGAGTGCAGCGATATTTGAGTGATTTAAGATATTTCCAACATAATATGCACCGAATTTATAGAACATTTAGAGTTCAATGATCAGGGCATAAAGAGATCACGGAAAATTAATTTTTCCCACGCTGGAAAGGGCGCAGGTTTGGCCCGACCGCTAAAATCTATACAGTGCAGCCATTTTACGCAGAAAAGGTCCTTTCAAGATTTGTTTGTCTGACAACGCCGCAGCGATAAAAACCAGCGCAATATTTTGGATTATAACAGTTCAATCGACTGCACGATTCGAATTTCCTTCAGTTTAAAAGTTTATGTTTGGCGAATATGAGAATTTTGTGCTGCATTGTTTTGCTGACTTTTTTTTCAATGACGCTTGTTGCGCAGGAGAAATCGAAAGTGAATCAAATTTCTAAGATAACTGGGAGAATTTTAGATTCTGTTTCATCGAAACCCATTGAATACGCAAGTATCAGCGTATTTACCATCGGTTCAAACAAACCGGTCACAGGAGGCATGTCGAACGCAAGAGGTGTTTTTCAGATAGACAGTGTTGCGCCGGGTGCATATAGATTGACAATCGATTTCATCGCCTATAGGTCGGTTGAAAAAAATATTACAATTTCTGAAAAAGAAAATGTAATTAATCTTGGCAAGATATTGTTGCATACGAGTGCGCAAACACTCGCGGATGTGACAGTCACAGCACAAAAGGGCCTGATCGAAAATAAAATTGACAAAATCGTTTTTAATGCGGAAAAAGATCTGACTTCGCAGGGAGGTGTTGCAACAGATCTTCTGAAGAAAATTCCGCAGGTATCGGTTGATATTGATGGAAACGTTGAGCTTGCAGGAAGCAATGCAATTCGATTTCTAATCAATGGAAAACCATCGACCGCATTTGGTAATAATATCGCCGATGTATTGCAGGCAATTCCCGCCTCACAAATTAAGGCGATCGAAGTAATCACAAGTCCCGATGCGAAGCAGGATGCGCAAGGCATGGGAGGGATCATCAATATTATTCTCAAACAAAGCGTCGCGCAGGGTATAAATGGAAATGTTTCTTTATCGGCCGGGACACGTACGGAAAATGGCAACATCAATTTCAATGCGCGAAAAAACAATTTTGGTATCAATTTATTTGTGGGAGGCAATGTTCGTTTAAAAGCGAGAACACCGAGCACAACAGACAGGAACTCCGTCGACACCTCAAATAATTCAAAGCAAATGCTGCACCAGGACGGTACGTATTATTTTAAGCGTCATGGACTGCAGTCAGGTCTCGGATTTGACTGTGACATCAACAAAAAAAATAATCTTAGCGGAGGAGTCAGTTACAACCGATTTGGAAATAACGGCGACGGTGACATCGAACAGTTCCAGGCGCAATACGACAAAACGGGTAATTTAATTTCATCATTGACTTCAAGTTTTCTTTCCAACAGTAAATTCGATTTTCACTCTGTTGATGCAAATTTGACATATAAGAAAAAACTTGCCAGGGAAAAGCAGGAACTGGAGCTGGGCGTCGTAACCAGTTTTGGAAGTAATCATGCATCTTCCGGAAATGCACAGTTTGCTCAGCCACAGGATTCCTTTTATTATGGGAACAAGAACTTTAATCCCGGAACGAATCATGAAATTGAATTTCATGCAGACTATACACAACCGTTGGCAAAAGATATAGAGTTGGATTTCGGCGGAAAAATTGTGCTCAATGATATACATAGCAGCACCGACGTTTATATTGCGAAATCTTCGGGGAGCGATTATGTTTTTGATTCCACGCAGGCAAATATTTTGCACTATGGTCAACAGGTCTATGCTCTCTATACGCAGATGAGTGTACCGGTCAAAAATTGGTTTGATCTGAAATTCGGTGCACGCTACGAACGAACTGAAGTTGATGCAACCTATTCCAATTCGGCTGGTCAGTCACCATCGGAGGGATACAATACCATTGTGCCGAGTATTTTCATCATGCGAAAGCTTGGTGAGAACCAACAACTCAGGTTCAGTTATTCAAAAAGAATTGAACGGCCCGATTTCCGTGACCTGAATCCATATGTCAACACGAGTGATCCCAAGAACGTGACTACCGGTAATCCATACCTGAAACCCGAAATTGCGAACCGTTTTGAACTAAGTTACAATGTCGATCTTCAAAAAGGGAGTTCCATTTCGATTACTGCTTTCTACCGGCAGAATCATGACGACATCCAACCTTACGTCGTGTATTATCCGGAGCTAAAGATTGGCGATTCGATCTACACAAATGTTGCTGTAAGCAAGAGTGAGAATATCGGTACCGAAAATAATATCGGCGTCAGCGTGTTTACGAACCTGCATCCGACAGAAAAGTTCGAGGCGCGAGTGAATTTCTTTACTTTTTTCCGTCATACCTACAACCAAATCGATCCGGGATATGCGACCAACAGTTTTAACTACCGCACGAATATCAACCTGGCTTATCAGTTCACTAAATCGCTGGCTGCTGAATTTTTCGGCAATTTCAATTCTGCCAGGAATGAGTTCAGGGAAAATACCCATCATTTATCACCTATAGTTTTGCTGCACGAAAATATTTTTGGAACAGAAAAGGAAGTATTGCGATTACAATGACTAATCCTTTTTCTGAATACATTAATCAGCGAACGATCCTATCGGGTCCAAACTTTAATATTAATACCCTTCGAAAAGTCCCCGTCAGATCGATCGGCATTAATTTTACCTGGAAGTTTGGCAAGTTGGAATTTAAAAAAGAAAGACAGGAGAACCAGGACAGCCAGCCGGAAGGTTAGCAGAATTTCCCGGAAAGACATTCCATTCAATAAACCGGGGCAGCCTGATTAAAAACTACCTGATCCTACTTAACCAATGCTAAACTCACCGTGATTCCATGTCTTAAACTCGGTTTGCATTCCAGCTTTTGCTTTTAAGAATTTATTTTAAAAAAGATTTGGTTAAACTATAAATATAGTTTTATATTTGAACTATAAATATAGTTTTTAAACTAAAAATATAGTTTACAATGAAAGCATTGACAAGGGCAGAGGAACAGGTGATGAAAGTCTTATGGCATTTGAATAGCGGGCTTTTAATGGAAATTGTGGAAGCAATGCCCGAACCGCAGCCTCACAAGAACACGATTGCGACGATACTTAAAACTCTTGTCGACAAAGAATTTGTCAGTATAGAAAACATTGGGAGGATACACAGGTATCACCCGCGTGTTTCCAAGAACCAATATTCTAAAAATACACTGAGCCTTGTTGCCAAGGGATATTTTAATGATTCGTTTAAAAACGTGGTGTCATTTCTGGTTGATGAAAAAAAAATATCAGTGAAGGACCTCGAGTTATTATTAAAAGAAGTAAAAAAGAAATAAAATGCGCTTATGGAAAATATATTTCTTTATATCTTAAAGTTGGTTGTTATTGGCGCCATACTCTTTGGTTACTATAACTTGTTTTTAAAAAACAGAAAACACAACCAGGTGAACCGGCTCTATCTGTTACTTTTTTTCCCGTTGAGTTTATTACTACCGCTTGTTCATCCTGCATTTATACAATGGGATTTGCCTGGGCAATCTCTGCATGTGACTGAAGGTGGATGGCTACCGGTCGCAGCTAAGATTTGTGTGGCCATTTATTTTTGTGTTGCGGTCAATCTTGTTTTTATTGTAACAAAAAATATCCGGGACGTTCTTCAACTCCGGAGCGAATCTGTTGTGCAGCAAGAAAAACATTTTTGGTTTATTGAGACGTCTGATGACCGCGCACCATTTTCTTTTTTCAATAGTCTTTTCTGGAAAAAAGGCGTTGATAGAAAGAGCGAGAACGGAGCCAAAATATTTAAGCATGAGATGGTGCATATCAAACAACATCACAGTTACGATCGCCTGGCAAGCCAGCTTATCTGCGCGACGTTTTGGATGAATCCATTTTTTTGGTGGGCGCAGCGTGAACTGGGTACGGTACACGAGTTTTTGGCCGACGAGCGATCTTTTGGTCCTGATGAAACCCATGAATTTGCCCGGACCCTTCTTTCTTCGTATAGTGGTGGGCGTTACCTAAATCAACATATGGGATTTAGTAAATCAGATATTGAAAGACGGATCCAAATGATCGGCCGCTCAAAACAAAAAAGTTCGTGGATGATCGTTGCAAAAAAGACAACAGTGTTGCTCGTTTTCTTTGTTCTCATTCTAGTCGCAAATTCTTATACGAACTATCGGCCTCCCACGGCGGATGATCTGAAAAAAGTGGAGGCTTTCGAAAAAAAACTCAGGGACGAGCGAAGTCACCTCGGCCAAACACCCTAGATCAATTATTCTTCTATTAAATGTCATACGAAATGCCTGCTGGCTGACGCAGGGTGGGGATTTTTATGCTATAATTTGAGTGTATGTTGAGAAATTATTTCAAGGTTGCCGTTCGAAATCTTTTTGCGAACCAAATTTTTTCGATCATCAGTGTTGCCGGACTTGCCATGGGACTTGCATGCAGCATCTTAATCATGCTTTTTGTAAAGGACGAGCTTAGTTTTGACAAGTTTCATAAAAATGGCGACCGCATCTGGCAACTCACCTGCGACCGCATTGAAAAAGACGGGCGCGATGAAAAATTTGCGATTGCTGCGATGGTCCAGGCTCCGGCGTTTGCAAGCGGCGTCCCAGAGATTGAGGCATTTACGCGTGTTGCGCCGAAACAAGCCACGGTGCATTTGGATAAAAAAAGTTTCATTGAGACCGTCACATGGGCAGACGATTCATTTTTTTCCATTTTTAGTTTTTCTCTTTTAAATGGTAACGCCCGGACCGCATTGCGTAATATGCACGCGGTTGTCCTAAGTGAAAACGCGGCAAAAAAATATTTTAATTCATCTGATATCATTGGGAGGACACTTGAGATTGAAACGGATGGAGGCTTCAAGACATTCATCGTAACAGCTGTTGCCAAAAATGCACCTGAAAATTCAAGTATACAGTTCGACCTCGTATTACCTTTCGCATTTCTTGAAAAAACAAATCCCGATAATGGATGGATGTGGGTATCGTATCCCACTTATTTTTTACTAAAACCCAATAGTAATATTGGTGTACTGGAGAAAAAAATGCAACGGGTGTATGAACTCGAAGCGCATGATGAAATTGCAATGAATCATGAGGCGGGTTATGATAATTATTTTAGATGGTCCCTTCACTTGTTTGCACGCATGCACCTGAATACGGAATTCAAAGGAGGTTTTGCCGCAAGTGATCCTTTCTATTCAACCATTCTTGGGGCGATTGCAATTTTTATTTTATTGATTGCTATTCTCAACTTCATCAACCTCACCCTGTCCGGATCGCTCAAAAGAAATAAGGAAATAGGAGTGCGTAAGGTGATGGGGGGCACAAGGGAACAACTGGCAACACAATTTCTGATGGAATCACTAGTTTTTTGTTTTGTTGCATTTGTTGTTGCTATTGGTGTTGTATGGCTCATCCTTCCTTTTTTTAATCAGCTTGCAGGAAAACACATTGATCTCGCGGAGCAAGCTGATGTAAAGCTTCTTGTGCTGCTGTCTCTACTGTTCCTGGTGACTGGTTTTCTAGGGGGCATTTATCCTGCGCTGGTGTTGTCAAAGACTGGACCGGTTGCCATACTGCAGGGAAGGCAAACAGGTACCAGGCCTATTATGAAAAAAACTTTTGTAGTTGTGCAGTTTGTAATCTCTACTTTTTTTATTCTGCTGGTATGGGTCATGTTTGATCAGTTTCATTTTTTGAATAAGACAGACCTTGGATATAACGACCGTGATCTGATCGAATTTACTTTCGAAAATGGTGTGATGAATAAAGCTGCAATGGACGCAGCAGCATCGGAATTTGCGAGAATACCTGGCGTCATAAAGACCGGGTATTATAATATCGGGAAATTTGGTGGCAAAACTATCGCCAATTTAAAATTGATCGACGCGGTTTACCAGCGTGTCGATGATGGATATCTTGAAACCATCGGCGCACATCTTGTTTCGGGTCGACATTTTTCAAAAAGTTTCCCTGCTGACGCCGCCAATGCTGTTTTAATCAATGAAACGTTTGCCCGGGAAGCCGGTTGGATGGACGCACTCGGACACTCAGTTGATTATATGAATATTCCGGAATGGGGAGACAAAAAGATTTTTATCATAGGGGTCGTCAAAGATTTTCATGCCGAATCACTGAAAGAGAAGATTAAACCAATGATTTATACGATGGATCATCATCTTCCGATGGGAAGGCTCGTCGTGCGAACATATACTAACGCCAATGAACAAACGCGGAATTCAATGGAGATGCTCTATCAGTCGTTGTTCCCCGGTCACCCGTTTCGCTATTCTTACAGGCAGGATCTAAACAATGCGGCTTATGCCAGTGAAAACCGGTGGAAGACAATCATTACGGCCGGTGCACTGCTTGCCGTCTTCATATCCGCGATCGGCCTGTTCGCCATCTCGCTCTCTGACACCAATTCCAGGGCTAAGGAAATTGCGATCAGAAAGGTGCTGGGCGCGCGAGCCGGGTGGTTAATGATGCAAATGGTTTGGAACTTTGCAAAGCTTGTCATTGTCGGTTTTTTAATCGGAGCCCCGATGGCTTTTTTTGCCGCACATGAGTGGCTGCAAGGCTTCGCCTATCATGTGAAGATAGGCTGGGTGAGCATTGTGGGGCCTTGCATGATCGTCCTTTTGCTTGCAGTCACCACGACAGTCTATCAGTGCGTAAAAATTTCTTTGGCAAACCCTGCTATATTTCTTAAACAAGAATAATTTTTTAACGCAAAAAAATAAACAAATATGAAAACGATTATGATCGGCCTCGCACTCCTCGCCTCAGCAAGTCTCTATGCACAAAAAAGCGAACCACAAAAACCGGAAAAAACTGGAAACGAATGGAAAATGCCCGGTGATGTGGTTCAACGCTCGCATTATTTCGCCGACAGTTTAAAAAAGTTATTCAATCTTGATAATGAGACAACAAAAAAACTATTTGATGCCTATATGGCTAACACCAAATCGGTCGACGAGATTGGCGTCATGGAAAGCGACGAAAAAGAAAGGAAAGAAAAATTAAAAGCAAACCACGCGGAATTCAATGAGAAATTAAAAGCAATCTTATCACCGGAACAGTTTGAAAAATATCTGAAAGATGATGCAAAGCAACGTCGCTAGTGATGGGATCAATCAAGCTTAAAAACCGGCAGCGCAGCAAAACCACCTCTGTAAAATCTGTAACCAAACTCTATAGCCTTATTAATTTATCCATTTGTCATCCAATTAGCAATCGTATGACCAATAAATAACAGAGCGACAAGACCCGCAAACACTATGACCCAGATATTTCTTTGACGTACGCGGATAGCGACGTGCAAAACATGTTCGTTTCGGTCATACTTAAACCATAAGATGCCAAAGAGGTTGACGAGTACGGCAAAGCCCGGAATCACAATCAGGACCATCAAAAAAATTGAAAATCGCACCCAGATCGGCATTGCGGGAGAGAATTTAACGAGCCACGACCACGGTGGCAATAAAATATGAAATGCCGATTGAAAAAAACCTTCAAGAAGGGCTATACAGGGCACAAGGAGTAACCATAAGCTGATCCTCAATGATTTTTTTGAATTGATGATGGTCAGCTTTAACTCTTGTTGATTTCGAATTTTAGCATCCGGTAGGGAGAGATTTTCCAAGTGTTGTTCGAAACCTGATGGAGTCTGTTTATTCATGGCGAGTCATTTAATGCTTTCTTTAATTTGCTGATTCCGCGTGAAAGAAGGGATTTAATGGTCCCTTCCTTTTTCCCTTTGATTAGTGATATCTCATGGATCGTTTTTCGTTCAAAATATCTTAGCGCGATCACTTCCTGGTACTCTACTGGCAGCAATTCAATTTTCTGCTGGATTAAAATAAAATATTCGTGCGATTGTAATTCAGTTTCAAAAAGATCGTTTTGACTCTCTGCAAAGTCTCCGTCGGCAATCCCGTTGTGGTTTCGTCCAATCGCGTCGCTAAAGTATAACGGTATGTATTTTTTACGTCTGTAATATTGCTTGATTTCATTATTCGCGATTTTATATAGCCAAAAAATTACCGGAATTCCTTTATAGCGAAAAGAAGGAATCTTAATAAATGCCTTCAAGAAAACTTCCGACGCGATGTCGCGACTGCGTTCGCTATCAGCTACGCGATGGAAAATATAATTTAAAAGGACAGCGTAGTGCCGGTCGAAGAGTGTTCCAAACTCTTTCGGGTCTATCTTAATCAAACGAATTAAATATTCATCGTCTTCAACTGTCAAGGGTTTCTATTTATAATGCACGGTGCACGGAAACGTTGCACATTTTAAAAAGAAAATTTTATATAAGTTTCCGACCATTGCAGCGAGCATCATTAATTTTTTCATAGATTATTTTTATGTGAAGAATATTTTTAAAGATAAATTTTGAAACTGTCGAAAAACTGGATGCTGTCTGTTTTCAATTTGTGTTTTGTAAATTTTAAAATTTGGTATCATGCGTCATAGATATGGCCTCCCTTCACCAGCGGATTCTCCAAAATCGGTTCAGAATGTTTTCCAAGAAATTGATTTACTATCTTATTATAACGGTTACCCATAATCGATTAAAAATATGATGAAACGAGCGTTGTGAAATTGTAAATCAAATCCTGACATCAACAACAGCCACGTTGGTTAACTTTTTTTAAAAATTATTCTCCATTTCCATATATCAATGGAAAAGCAAAACCGGAATCCTTAACACTAACATAACATTCGCCAGAAAATGTTGAAGAATTTTGATCTGATATTAAAGTTCGCGGGATATACAACCAAATTCTGAAGGAATCCAGAATAACTGGTCAAATTCAGAAAATGAAATTTTTATTTTTTTATTACAAATCGGTTAAGCTTCTCGCACGGGATTTTTTTTGAACGTGAATTGATCACATTTGCTGCGGAACATTTACTGCTGTGAAATGAGACAATTTTTCATTACCGTTATTGCTGTTTTTATTTTTCAATGTACATATTCGCAAAGCTGCCAGATAAAAGGAAAAGTTCAAACCAGTAATGGTAAAGAAAAACTTTCCGGCGCTTTTGTGACTTGTATTGATTCGCATGGAAAGCAAACCAATACGCTTACAGATTTCGATGGAGAATTTAAAATCAGGAATCTTGCTCCGGGCGAATATGAATTGAAAGTTGACTATGTAGGCTATGCCGTTTTTGATACACATGTTACTGTCAAAGAAAATGACAAGAGTGAGGTTAAAGTGTCACTGACTAATGCACAAAAATCGCTTGCACGTGTGGATGTGTTTGGATATCTGAGTCAACAAGAGGAAGCGGGTGCAAGACAAAAAGAACAAAGAGCCAATAATGTAGTAAATGTTATCTCTGCGCAGGCCATGGAGCGATCCCCGGATATTAATGCGGCGAATGTACTGCAGCGAATGAGTGGCCTGACCGTTGAGCGTAACGGAGGTGCCGATGAAGCGTACGCAGTCATTCGCGGGCTGGATCCGAGATACAGCAATACGCTTATTAATGGTATTAAGATTGCAAGTCCTGATGAAAAATCCCGATTTGTTTCCCTTAGTATTGTTCCATCAGATTTGCTTGGCAGTATCGAGGTGCATAAGACACTCACGCCCGATATGGAAGCGGATGCGATAGGAGGGACGGTCAATATGGTGATGAAGGACGCTCCGGAGAAAAAAGTTTTTCATGCATTGGGATCCCTTGGTTACAGCAAACTTTTTTTGGACAGAAAATATGAAAAATTTTCGACGGCCGATATTCAGCAAAAAAGCCTGATTGAAAAATACGGGTCATCATATACCGCGAAGCCTGAAGATTTTTCGAGATCAAACCTGGATTTCCAGCCATCGACGCCACTTCCGTCTGCCGTTTTTGCACTGACACTTGGCAATCGTTTTTTACATGATAAACTCGGCGTGTTGTTCTCTGAAACATTCCAAAACCAGTATTTCGGCAGCAATTCAGTGTTTAACCAGGCAGCCATCAACATTCATTCTTCCCAGCCGACTTATTCCGATTATGCGGTCCGTTCTTTTTCCACGCAGCAATTAAATAATGGTGCGGTGCTGCATCTCGATTATGTATTCAATGACAAAAACAAGATCACACTGACCAATGTATTGCTGTATAGTTACCTCGCCCAGGACAGGACGATCATTGACACAGCGATCATCGGCGGAAACGGTGGCCGGACAGTTCCGGGTACTGGACCTGTAACAACAGATTATTTTTCTATCACGAGTAAACAGTTGATTGAAAATCTCAAGCTTGAAGGAAGACATCTGCTCACAAAGGATTTGTTATTTGAGTGGACAGGCGTGTTTTCCTATGCTGCCAAACGAAGTCCTGATTTCGCAGATATCGGGGTC
>Ga0163162_10002811_pt1 | contig 16559 bp, 14 predicted proteins | sample S55metaG_FD_115310 | JGI IMG/M metagenome (GOLD analysis project Ga0163162, IMG submission 115310) | Switchgrass rhizosphere microbial communities from Kellogg Biological Station, Michigan, USA - S5-5 metaG | ecosystem: Host-associated > Plants > Roots > Rhizosphere > Soil | place: USA...
ATGTTATTAAATGTTGGACCAGACCCGGATGGTGTAATTCCTCCGGCTCATGTGGAGCGCCTGAAAGAAGTCGGGAAGTGGTTAGCGAAAAATGGCGAAGGTATATACCAAACGCGTCCCGGGCCTTTTCAACCCGTCGATGATTTTTACGGAGCTACCTACAGAGGCAATAAAATATATATCCACGTGTTGAAAATTCCGGCAGGAGTTGCCGTTATTAAATTACCACCAACAAGGCAGATTATTACAGCGTGCAGGATATTGCATGGTAAAGCAGTTAAATTTTATCAGGACACAACGGGCATCACCCTTAATCTGGCTACGGTACACTTAGATTCATTGGTAACAACCCTGGTTTTAAAAACAAAAGACAAATAACAGCCGGTATTATTTAAATTGTTCGTCAATTCGACTCAACTTTTTAAAATAAAAGTCAACATGCACCAATCACCATCAGAAAGATTTATTTTATGAAAAAATTAATTTTACTTACCCTTTTATTTGCTGCGGCCGCACAATTTCAATATTTAAAGGCTCAGGAGTTACCTCAATTAAAAAAAGAGGGTAATATAACCAGGTTGTATGTTGATGGTAAGCCATTTGTCATGGTTGCCGGAGAGTTGCATAACTCCACTTCCTCCAATTTAACCTATTTGAAGCCCATTTTCCCGAAATTGAAAGAAATGGGGCTTAATGCTGTAATAGCATCAGTTGCATGGGAACAATTTGAGCCTGAGGAGGGTAAATTTGATTATTCTCTTATTGACGGGATAATATCCCAGGCCCGCGAAAACAAACTAAAGCTTTGTATTATATGGTTTGCAAGCTGGAAAAACGGACTTTCCACTTATCCGCCGCTTTGGGTAAAAAAAGATTCGAAACGTTTTTTTAAACTGAAGCAAAGTAACGGAAGGATAGGCGAGGTTATTTCGTCTTTTTGCAAGGAGGCGCAAATTGCAGATGCTAAGGCATTTGTGCAATTGATGAAACGGATAAAGGAAAAAGACACAGACCATACTGTTGTAATGATCCAGGCCGAAAACGAAGTTGGGGCATTTCAGGATATCGATTACAATAAACAAGCGCTTGATTTATTTAAAGCCCAGGTTCCGGAAACCTTAATTAGGTATCTCCAAACCCACACCGACAATCTGAGCCCCGAAATGAAATATGTTTGGCAAAAAAATGGCAGCAAAACTAAAGGTACCTGGTCTGAAATATTTGCCGATACGATGAAAAGTGCACAAAACTTTTTCATGACATGGCAATATGCCAGCTATATAAATGAAGTATGCCGCCTGGGGAAAAAGGAACTAAACCTCCCGATGTATGTAAATGCCTGGCTGGTTCAAAAACCTACCGACTTTCCCGGGGTATACCCAAATGGGGGGCCTGTATCCAGGGTAATTGATATTTACAAGGCTGTTGCCCCCAATATTGATTTATGCGCGCCTGATATTTATGCGCCTAACTATAAGGAAATATTGTCGATGTACCACCGTTCTGATAATCCGCTTTTTATTCCCGAAAGCACAACTGAACAGGCCCGGGCTTTTTATGCCTATGCACAACATGATGCTATTTGCTTTTCTCCGTTTGGGATTGAGGATGCTTATACCAATCTGGCTTACCGGCAGGCAATCTCGGTAATAAATGAATTAATGCCATATATAATAAAATACCAGGGTACAGGCAAAATGCAGGGGTTTATGCGCACCAAAAACAATACCACAGACACGCTTACATTTGATGGTGACAAGGTGATTGTGGAATATAATAATTGGGACAATACAGGATATGGCCTGGTTATTCAAACTGCGCCGGACGAATATATAGTGGCGGGCATCACGGCGCGACTAAGATTTGAATCGAAAGACTCATCAAAAAATATTCGCATTGGGCAGGTGTTTGAAGGCAGGTTTGATGGAGAACAGTGGGTAACTTCGCGTATGCTAAATGGTGATGAAACCTGGCATAATGAAAATTTGCTCATAACAGGGCGTAAAGCAATGATTTCTCAAACCTTAGAAGGGCAAATAATTCCTCCACAGCCAGGGCCAAATCAACCGGTATTGGAATCGGCTAAGAACACAGAGGTTCAAACCCCCGCCGTATACAAAGTGATTACTTATGAAATGGAATAATTGTATACCTTTTTAAAGCTAACAACAACAATCATTCACAATGACTATTAAAAATTCGAACGAAAAAAAACAATTTATCACTGTTAAAAGAGCTGTATCTATTATCATATTAACCCTGCTAATTTCGATATCGAAAGTAAACGCGCAGGATGCCAGTCGTTTTTTTCCTGAGAAGGACCTGATCACAACCGGGATATATTATTATCCCGAACACTGGAAGGAAAGCCAGTGGGAACGTGATATCAAAAAGATTTCGGACATGGGGTACGAGTTTGTACATATAGCCGAATTTGCATGGTTTAAAATGGAGCCAGAAGAAGGTAAGTATGATTTTGCCTGGCTCGATAGGGTAGTGGGCCTTTGTACCAAATACCATGTTAAAGTGCTGATGTGCACGCCGTCGGCTACTACGCCCACCTGGATGCGGGTAAATTATCCCGAAACGTTTGTGATGGATGGCCAATACATCCGGGCCGAAAACGGAACACGGGGGCGGGGCTCGGTCGTTAATGCCAAATACCGCTTGTATACAGAAAAAATAGTAACCGAAATGGCCAGGCGTTACGGACATAATAAAAACGTAATCGGGTGGCAGATAGACAATGAACCGGGTGCTGTTCCGGATTATAGCCCGGCGTCGCAGGACGCATTCCGCGCATGGTTGAAGAATAAATACAAAACCATTGATGCTTTAAACGATGCCTGGGGAGCCGCATTTTGGAGCCAATGGTTCAATAATTTCGAACAGGTGATCATTCCGAATACCAATTTAGTGGGTTGGTGGGGAAACAACCCGCATGCCCTGCTCGATTTTAAACGCTACACGGCAGATGCCCAGGCCGAATTCCTGGATTTCCAGGCGGGCACCTTGCGTAGCTATATTTCGAAGGATCAGTATATCACTACTAATTATACCGCAGTTTGTACCGGCTCTGATCCGGGGCGAACCAAGAAACTCGATTTTGCAGCCTATACAGCTTACCCTAATGGTGGCAGCGCTAATATTGGTGATCTTGGATTCAGGTTGGGAGATAGTAAAGTGATCCTTTTTGCATCGGAGTATTATAAAAAAGTGGGCGGCGTATCAGGTGTGATGGAAATTCAACCCGGCCCTGTAAACTGGGGTTCATATAACCCGCTTCTTTTGCCTGGAACAGTGCGCATGTGGTTGTACCACACCTTTGCCGCAGGCGGTAAAGTTGCTTGTTCTTACCGGTTCCGCCAGATTTTGTACAGCGCCGAACAATACCATGCAGGCGTAATATTAACCGATGGGGTAACACCTTCGCCCGGGGGTGAGGAGTATATGCAATTCATGAAAGAAATAAAGGAACTGCGTAAACAGTATAAACCCGGGACAAAAATGCCGGAGAAACTTGCTGCACGATCAACTGCAATTGTTTGGAACCTGGAAAATTACTGGAGCATCGACAGGCAAAAACAAACATCGCAGTGGGACGCCTGGGGTTACCCTGTTAAGTTTTTGGAAACGGCAAAGGCATTAGGGGCCCCGGTTGATGTGATACCTGAAGCCGGCGATTTGTCGAAATATAAGGTGGTGATTGTTCCGGCTTACGAAATGGTTGATTCTGCCACAGTGAAAAAATGGACCGATTATGTGGCTGGTGGCGGGCATCTGGTAATCACCTGCCGCACAGCGACTAAAGATCGTATGGGCCATTTCTGGGAGGGCCCGATAGCAGCGCCAATAACCGGCCTTATCGGAGCGCACGTTCAGGCAACTGATATGCTTTCGGGTTATGGTAGGGGCGATATTCAAATGAAATCAAAACACTACAATTGGAACGCCTGGGCAGATTTGCTGACGCCCGACCAAAATACGGAGGTACTGGCAGCCTACGACAATCAGTTTTATAAAGGAAAGGCCGCTGTGGTAAAACATAAAATCGGTAAAGGTTATGTGATTTATATAGGCGTAAACTCGGACAATTCCACCATGGAAAAGGATTTATTACGCGACATCTATACAGAAGCCGGCGCTACTACAGAGGACTATCCGCAAGGTGTGTATGTTTATTGGAGGGATGGGTTTTATACCGCCATCAATTATTCTTCCACCGACTATACTATGAATATTCCGGCAACTTCTAAAATTCTTGTTGGGGAAAAAACGTTGAAACCTGCCGGTGTACTGGTTTGGAGCGAGTGAGGCTTAAAAGTTGGTGATTATTGGTAATTAAATAGAAAAGAGGCCTTACCATAATTTTACTTATGAGACGGCCTCTCTGTTTTACTATAAATTTTGTAGACTAGAATTTACCGTTTTCGTTTTTCCAATTTTCTTTTGCCGGAATTTCTTCGATGGTGTCCCATTACAAATTATCCGTTTGCATATCCACACATACATTCTGTTACCTTTGCTGAGATGAGTGGAATGTAATTAATTGTTGATTTTCAAATAGTTAAAAATAGAAAGTAACAAATAAGTAATATCACAAGTGAGATAAACTACCATAAATCATACTTGAATTCTTAATTTCTATCCCAGATAAAGTTATAAGAGCCAATAACTGAAACGGAGCTAACCAATGGAAGCTCGTCGCAACGATCATCGATGTTTTCCGTAAATTTTTTAAATGCAGGTAAGCTGCTTAATTCTTTACTAACTTGTTCATTCTCATGATGAGCAATATGAACAAAGGTAACACCATCTTCGAGCTTGACGGTACTGTATCGAAGACCTTCAATTTGTTTCTCATGCAATTGTTTGTAAACCTCTTTAACGAGTTGTTCATTCTCTGCAACTTTGTCTGATTTTATCCTGTAGCGGACTAATACCTTTTTCATTTTATTGATCTTAATTGTTAGTGAGTAAATTATCATTGCTGTGCTTTTCTTTCTGTCATTCTTTCATGATAGTTTTATTTGTGAGTAAATAATTTAGCTCAACATTTCTTTCATGCCAAATGCAGTTAGATAACTTTCGTATTGCTCCTTAACAGTTTTATTTGCCATTTCAGCAAAGCTTCCGCTTGCCGGGTCAACAACTGTTCTTAAGGGTCGTTTGCCTTTAGGCGTATCAATTAACTTTACAATTGCATCGGCAACCAATTGAGGATTTGGTTTTAAGTTTTCAAACATTTGCTTAAAACCTGCGGTAATTTGTTCGGGAACTGTTGCTAAGTCGCCATATCCGGCAACTACTGTGGTATCTGAACCTGTTGCAACTTTCCCCCAAACTTCGGTGGGAAACGGACCAGGTTGAATCACCACCACATCTACACCCAAAGGTCTTACTTCATAATGTAAGCCCTCTGTTAACCCTTCAACTGCGAACTTAGCACCATTGTAAATTGTTGTAAAAGGAAAAGAGAAACGACCTCCAACGCTTGAAATATTTACAATTAAGCCTTCGCCTTGCTTACGCATATAAGGCAAAGCTCCTCTAATGATTCTCCAGGGTCCTGTTACAGCTACATTGAGCATTCTATCCAAATCATCTTCGGTAAATGATTCAGCAATTCCGACTGCGGAGATTCCTGCATTATTTACTACCACATCAATTCTACCTTCTTTTTTAATGATAGTAGCAATTGCATCTGTTACCTGTTTTCCATTTGTAACATCTACCTCTAACACCTCAATGTTTTCTTGCTGAACCAATGCCTTTGCTTTTTCAGCATTACGACCTTTTGTTTCACGCATTGTAGCATATACTTTGTGCCCTAAAGTTGCACAAGTGTTAGCTGTGAGCCAACCAAAACCGCTATTTGTTCCCGTAATTAAAATGACTTTTTTTTCCATGATTGTTTTTTTGAACAATTTTAATTTGTTTGATTTTTATGAAACAAATGTATGTGCAATAACACACCCTGACAGTGTGTAAATCAGACATTCTGTGGTGTTGTTTAGGACAATCAAATATTTTAGCTTTACCAAAAAAATAGAATGAAACAACTTGCAATCCTTTTACCCAATAGAGCAACCTCATCAAGCAGTTTAATTTTAACTATTGAAGCGATCGAAAGGGCCAATGAGTACTTTATTGAAAGAGGAAAAGGTGCTGTTTTTAGAACTACTTTGATAGGTGATGCAAAAGGAAATATTGTAAAGCATGGTTCTTTTTCGATGCACCAGGATAAGAGCTTTGACGAAGTGATGAAAACAGATATGATTATTGTGCCATCTCTTGGTGACAACATTGAGACATCATTAAAACAGAATAAAAGAATGATTGATTGGGTAAAAAGTCAATATAAAGAAGGTTCTGAAGTAGTGAGTTTGTGTACAGGTGCGTTTATACTTGCATCTGCCGGATTATTGAATGGAAAACAATGTTCAACGCATTGGCGTGCTGCCGAAGTTTTTAAAAGGTTGTACCCGGAAGTTAATCTTACAATTGAAAAAATAATTACCGAGGAACATGGAGTTTATACTTCAGGTGGCGCTATTTTCTCAATGAATTTAATACTACATATTATTGAAAAATATTATGATAGAGAAACTGCAATTTATTGTGCTAAGATTTCTGGAGTTGACCTGGACAGAAATAATCAGTCGGATTTTATAATTTTCTCAGGACAAAAAAGTCATAAAGATGACGAGATAAAAAAAGCGCAATTATTTATTGAAAAAAATATTGGCAATAAAATTATTGTAGCGGAACTCTCTGCAAAGGTTTCTATTGACAGGCGAACTTTTGATAGAAGATTTAAGAAAGCTACAGGAAACAGTCCGCTTGAATATATGCAACGAATAAAAGTAGAGGCCGCAAAAAAAAGTTTTGAATCAACAAGGAAGAATGTTAATGAAGTAATGTATGATGTTGGCTATTCTGATTTGAAGGCTTTCAGAAATATTTTCAGGAAAATTACTGGGTTATCTCCGTTAGAGTATCGCAATAAATACAATAAAGAATCTGCAGTTACTTAATAGATGTTATGATTAGTTGGGTCTGTTTCCAAGAAACATCCTAATAGCGCTATAATTCATGTTGCGCCAGTATTTCGTTACAATGTGCTGTTAATACTACTCGTTAAACCATTATTGAGTAAGTTTATTCTCTCCTCTCGAGAATGAGGCATCGGCAATAACCTAAATGCTTCTTATGATCTTAAACGAAAAATTCGAAAAAAACAAAGCTTGGCCAAAGGGCGCCGGGCTTTACCGTGAAAATGTAACGGACCCAATATTTATATATATACCTTTGCAGTGATGGCCGGTATATACATCCATATTCCTTTTTGCAAACAAGCCTGCCATTACTGCGATTTTCATTTCAGTACTTCACTAACATACAAGGATGAGCTGTTAAAAGCGCTGATAAAAGAGATAGCTATCCGAAAAAATTACCTTGATGGCGAAGCCATTGAAACCATTTATTTTGGCGGTGGAACGCCGTCGCTTCTAAGTGCGGACGAGCTAAATTTATTGATAGATAAGATTACTGAAATACTTACCGTATCGCCTGATGCCGAAATTACCATCGAAGCTAACCCGGACGATCTTAACAAAGCCAAACTGCAATCCTATCTCCAAACGGGCATAAACCGGTTCAGTATCGGCATCCAATCTTTTTTTGACGACGACCTGGAATGGATGAACCGTGTGCATCGCGGTAATGAAGCGGAAGCATCGGTAAAGCGGGCCCAGGATGCAGGTTTCGAGAACATAACGGTTGATCTCATCTACGGGTACCCGTTGTTAACCGCACAGAAATGGAAGTATAATTTAGATAAGGTATTTGAGTTGGACGTGCCGCATGTTTCATCCTATTCCATCACGGTTGAGCCCAAAACAGCATTGGCCTCCTTCATCCATAAAAAAAAACAACCGGCTATGGACGACCAGCAAAGCGCCGACCAGTTTATTTTGCTAATGGACGCGATGCAGGCGCGAGGCTATGAACATTATGAGATATCGAACTTTTGCAAGCCGGGCCATTATTCGAGGCATAATTCAAATTATTGGAAAGGGGTTAAGTACGTGGGGATAGGGCCATCGGCGCACTCTTTCGATGGAGTGACCCGCGAGTGGAATATTGCGAATAATGCCAGGTACATACAGGCCATAACAACCGGGCAGATCCCTGCCGAAAAGGAATTGCTAACAGAACAAAACCGCCTGAACGAATATATAATGACTTCCCTAAGAACAATGTGGGGCCTTAGCCTGGATAGACTCGATTCAATAGCGCCCGGCTCTTCGGCGCAAATTCAAACGGTAACAGGCAAGTTTTTTAATAACAGTTGGCTCCAGCAATCGGATAGTACGATTTACCTTACCCAAACAGGTAAACTATATGCCGATCATATAGCATCGGAATTATTTTTCTGAGTAGGTTGTTAAAAATAGTGGGGTATAAAAAACTGAATTTTTCTTTATACCGTATCTCCCATTAAACAATCCAAAATCAACAAATGAAAAAATTAATTATCGCGGCGTTTGCAGTAGTAGCTATTGCAGTTGCGCCTAAAGCAAATGCACAAACTAAAATGGTAGGCGGTGCAGCCATGTATCCAACAAAAAACATTGTAGAAAATGCTGTTAATTCAAAAGACCATACCACCCTGGTTGCCGCAGTTAAGGCAGCAGGTTTGGTTGAAACTTTAGAGTCAGCAGGCCCTTTTACTGTGTTTGCGCCAACCAATGAGGCTTTTGATAAACTACCTGAAGGCACTGTTGCTACCCTTGTAAAGCCAGAGAACAAAGCTACTTTAACCAAAATTTTAACTTATCACGTTGTTGCAGGCCGTTTAAGCGCTGCTGATTTGTGGGCAAAAGTTAAAGCAGGCAACGGAAAGGCTGAACTAACTACAGTACAAGGCGGCACTTTAACCGTTATGGCACAAGGCAAAAAATTATACCTGGTTGACGAAAAAGGCGGTAAATCATGGATCACCATTGCTGATGTGTTTCAAAGTAATGGTGTTATACAAGTGATTAACACAGTGGTGATGCCCAATTAATCAAGACACCGCTAATCCGCTGAAAAGAATGGATATTTAAAAAGCACATTCAAATAATTTAATTTGCTTATGGAAGCCCGTCGTGATCATGCGATGGGCTTTTTTGTCAGAAAAATATCAAAAACAAGTTGGTGGTTTTACCGTTTTTGTCTTTTAACTAACTTTACAAGTTAATAAATTGTGAACATGAGTATTAAACTAACCCCTATCGATACAGTTGATGACATAAGCAAAGAACATTTTATTAACAATTACTTAAACCCACGTAAACCGCTGATTATCCGTAAGGCCACTAAGGACTGGCCGGCTTTACAAAAGTGGACGTTCGAATATCTGAAGGAAACCGTGGGCGACCAGGTGGTCCCTTTGTATGATAGCTCAAAGGCCGACCCTTCGAAGCCCATTAATGCCTCGGCTGCCGAAATGAAGTTTGGCGACTACATTGACCTGATACAAAAAGAGCCTACCGATTTGCGAATCTTTTTGTTCGACCCAATAAAGCACGCGCCCAGGTTACTGGAAGACTATCGCGCACCAGAAAATTTAATGAACGGGTTCCTGGATAAATACCCTAATATGTTTTTTGGCGGTGCCGGATCGGTTACCTTTTTACACTATGATATTGATCTGGCCCACATATTCCATACGCATTTTAATGGGCGCAAGCATGTTATTCTGTTCGACCAGAAGTGGAGTGAGCGCCTTTATTGTATACCATTTGCCACCTACGCGCTGGAGGACTATGATATAGAAAATCCTGATTTTGAAAAATTTCCAGCCCTGGAGGGTGTAGAAGGGCAGGAAGCTTATTTAGAACATGGCGATACCTTATTTATGCCTACCGGCTACTGGCATTGGATGAAATATCTCGATGGGTCTTTCTCCATTTCGCTGCGTGCCTGGGATAAATCATGGGCTATAAAAGCCAAAAGCCTGTATAACCTAACTGTTCAGCGCAACTTCGATAACGTAATGAAAAAGAACTTCAGGCAAAAATATATGGGCTGGAAAGAAGAGCTGGCCGTTAAACGTGCTGAAAGCGCCTTGGCTAAAGGGTTACCGCAGTAATAAGTTTTAAGTCATTAGTTGAAAGTTCTAAGTCAGACTTTTCAATTCCTTTCTTTTGACTTAAGACTTAAACTAATCTCTTCTTCCGAAAGAAAAACTATGTGATAAGCGCAGGGCAAGCACGTTGAGTGATGGGTCTCCTGAAACAAATGTGTGCTCATAGCGGATGCTCAGGTTAAATTGTATCCGTCCCGATGGCTCAAATAAATAGCCGAACCCCAGGCCGGCAGTTGCACCGGTTACTTTCTGGCCAAGTTCGTTACCGTCGGGCTTAAAAAGATAGTTACCTGCACCATCGGTTTTTTGAATATCGGTAGCGCCGAATGAATAGCCCAATACCGGTTCGAGGTAAAATCCATAGTCGGGGCCGGTTAGCAGGTGCCGATAGCCTAGCAAGACAGGGGCAATAGCAACATTATTATCATTGTGTTTAAAATAATAAAAAGCCCCTTCGGCAATTACTGCATCATCCTGTGTTACAGGAAAACTGAAATTTAGGAAGGCGCCAAACCCGGTGGCTGAAAAATCTTTGCTCTGTAATCGCGCAACTTCTACCTGTGCGTTAGCGGTTAAGTAAATACACGTACAAAAAGAAAATAATAATAGCTTTTTGATAAGGTTCATGTTATTGATATAATGGTTGCTATCAATCCAAATATAACAAGTACCTGCCAAATGACAAAAATGTCTGGTTGATTTTTAAGGAAACGGGTAGGATTAACAAATAGGGGAACACTGCACTTTTGGACAAATTGGCCGGCAATTTTTTAACAATTTATTAATAAACTTAGCAGATTTATTTTGTTATTTTGGTGTTTCCCGGTTGCTGAGTTACGATAGGTGTAAGCTTTTGTGCAGGTTGCGTTAATCCGTGGAGCATTCAAATATGAGTTTTAGCCTTGTCCCCGTCGATGCCGTAGAAAATATTAGCCCAGCAGATTTTACCTCAAAATATTTAAAATTTCGCCGTCCCCTGGTTATAAAGGGAATGACGGCAGATTGGCCAGCACGCGAAAAATGGACCCCGGGATATTTAAAAAGCGTTGTAGGGGATAAGGTGGTGCCACTCTACGATAATTCAAAAGCCGACCCTTCAAAGCCTATAAATTCTGCCGCTGCTGAAATGCCTTTTGATGAATACATCGACCTGATCATGTCGAAACCGACAGAATTGCGCATATTTTTCTTCAATATCTTTAAACATGCTCCGCAATTGCTGGATGATATAGTTTTCCCAAAAGACCTGATGGGTGGTTTTCTGGAAAGTATGCCTTCCATGTTTTTTGGCGGATCGAATTCGGTTACTTTTTTACATTACGATATCGATTTGCCGCACATTTTCCATACCCATTTTGGTGGGAAAAAGCATGTAATATTGTTCGAAAACAAATGGAAACGCCGTTTGTACTGCATCCCCAACGCCACCTATGCACTTGAGGATTACGACGTATTGGCCCCTGATTTCAAGAAATTTCCGGCGTTGGAAGGTGTGCAGGGAACAGAGGTTTTTTTAGAACACGGCGATACCCTGTTTATGCCAACGGGCTATTGGCACTGGATGAAATACGTTGAAGGGGGCTACTCCTTAAGTCTCCGGGCATGGGACGCTTCACCGGCACGCAAGGCGGCAAGTTTATATAACCTGGCCATAAAGGGCGGCCTTGATAGCTTGCTGAAAATGGCTTTTAAAGCTGATTATGCTAAATATCGCGAGAAGTTGGCGGTTAAATGGGCAAACCGCGAGCTGGCAGCCGGCCGACCGTATTGATTATTTTCCGTCTTATTCTGCCCCGTGCGCCCGCCATTAAACAAAACAAAACCCCCGCTGTTATCAGGGTATGACAAAGCCAGCAAACTCATCAAATAAGCCATCGGCAGCCGATACGCCTACTGAGCGGCCAAATGATAATGGCGGAAAAAGCAAGGTTAGAAAACCTGACAGAAAATATAATGCCGACGAGCCGCACGGCGGCCAGATAGCGGAAAAACACGAGCAGGAAGAACAGCCTGTACAGCCGGTAAAAAGTGCGCCTGATGCCTGATTATCTACCTGCTGATTCCAGCAGAGTTAAATTGCAGATCATACAATTTCCGGTAATAACCGTGTTCGATGCGCAGCAGTTGCTGATGGGTGCCGGTTTCTTTTATTTCGCCATGGTCGAGCACAATTATCTTATCGGCGTTTTGAATGGTGGATAAACGGTGCGCAATTACTATAGCCGTGCGTCCCTGCATCAGCTTATTGATAGCGTTTTGTATCAATATCTCGGTTTCAGTGTCAACCGAGGAAGTGGCCTCATCCAGTATCAGGATGGTAGGATCATATACCAGTGCCCGGATAAATGAAATTAACTGCGCCTGCCCTGCAGACAAGGTGGCCCCTCTTTCCATCACATTGTAATCGTAACCGCCGGGAAGCCGCTCAATAAACTCATGTGCGCCAACGTCTTTAGCGGCGGCGATGATCCTTTCGCGGGTAATTGCAGGGTTATTCAGGCTGATGTTGTTGGCAATCGTGTCGGTAAACAAAAAAACGTCCTGTATTACCGTAGCTATTCGCGAGCGTAAATAGTCGACATCATAATCCCTTATATCACGGCCGTCGATCATGACGCTTCCCTTGCCGATTTCATAAAAGCGGTTCAAAATATTTATGGTCGACGATTTACCCGCACCGGTAGCGCCAACCAGGGCAAGTGTCCGCCCCGGCTTCACGTGAAGGCTGATGTTTTTTAACACCCAGTTTTCATCATCATAAGCAAACCAAACGTCTTTAAATTCTATCTCACCCGATAGATCAGCCGGTTTTAATTTCCCGTTGTTAATAGCCACCTCATCTGTATCCAAAACTTTAAATATCCTGTCGGCGCCAACCATACCCATTTGGAGCGTGTTAAATTTATCTGCCAGCTGGCGTATCGGCCTGAAAAGGATATTGAGGTATAGTATAAATTCCAAAATGGTGCCGGGTGTAATTCCTTTCGGGGATGCTGAGATCGACCGGAATTGCTGGTCGTTCAGTATTCTTTTACAACCATACCATACCAGCAGGCCGATGCAGCATGCAAATAGGATCTCAACAACTGGAAAAAAAATAGAGTAATACCAGTTTGAGCGGATATTAGCATCCCTGTACTTTTTATTAACCGCTTTAAATTTGCGCATTTCCTGATCTTCACGGGCAAAAACCTGTATAATGCTGATGCCGGAAATGTGCTCAGCCAAAAAGGTATTTAACTGTGCCACCTGTGTACGCACTTCCTGGAAGGATGATTTTATGGCTTCCTTAAAAACGTAGGTGGACAGGAAAAGAAAGGGCATTGGAATGAGTGTAATCAATGCAAGTTTCCAGTCGATGACCATCATGTAGGCGATAACCGCCACTACCAGCAGCAAGTCGCCCATGATGGATATTAATCCTTCCGAGAAAATATCGGCAATTGTTTCCAGGTCGGATACGGTACGGGTAATAAGCATCCCGATAGGCGTGCGGTCGAAATATTTTAGCCGCATGCTGGTGATGTGGTTAAATATATGTATTCGCAAATCACGGATAACCGACTGCCCCAGCGAGTTGGTGAGGTAAGTTTGATAATACTGCGCAGCAGTTTGAATAACAAGCTGAGCGAGCATTAACTCAACCATAAACACCATGCCGCTGTAATTATCTTTTAGAATATAATCGTCCAGCGTTTTTTGAATCAGAAAAGGCTGTATCAGGGCGGAGGCAGCCAAAAAAATAGTCAGAAATACGGAAATTACAAACGTGATGTTGTACGGTTTAACATAGTGCATTACCCGCCCTAACAGTTTCCAATCAAGCGCCTTTCCTGTTACTTCAGCCATTTTTATTTACGAATTACCATTTACGAATTACGATTTAAATCTAAAATCGTAATTCGTAAATCTAAAATTTATACAACACTTCGGTTAAATACAAGCCGCAAGCCGGTACCGATGTGCCCGCTTTGCTACGGTTTTTGCTTTCAATAATACCCCGTACCGCTTCCGGTTCTATTTCTTTAAATCCAACCATTAACAGCGTACCCACTATAGCCCGTACCATATTTCGCAAAAAGCGGTCGGCAGAAATTTTAAAAACTATTCCATCATCAGTAGTCGACCATGCTGCTTTTGCTATTTTACAAATATTGGTTTTAACTTGCGTATTTGATTTACTGAAACAGCTAAAATCGGTATATTCCATAATAATTTTAGCTGCGGTATTCATTAAGGCTATGTCGGGCCGGTCGCGCATTTCCCAGGAGTAGCCATTTTTAAACGGATCCTTATTGAAATGGATATGATATTCATAGGAGCGCAAAACAGCATCAAAGCGTGCATTGGCATCAGCAGCTACCGGGAAAATCCTTTTTACTGCGATGTCTTTCGGCAGAACGGAATTTATGCTGCGCAGGAGGTTATTATAGTCGATGGTCGATGGCGGGTAGTCCATGGTCGATGGTCCATGGTCCATGGTAGCTTCAGAAGGATTTTCGTTGATAGTACTGTCCGCTTTATCTATGGTCCATGGACTATGGACTATCGACCCTCCCCCCGCATCAAAATGCGCAAAAAAATCACGGGCGTGTACACCGGTATCGGTACGCCCGCAGCCCGTGGTTTCAATGGGTTGCCGTAAAATAACGGCTAATTTTTTATTCAACACTTCCTGAACGCTTACCGCATTTTTCTGTATTTGCCAGCCATGATAGGCGGCACCGTTAAATGACAGCTCAATAAAGTAACGTTGTTTTTCGGCCACGCGGCAAAGTTAACAATTGATGGCTTTAAAATAACAATAACCACAGGTCATCCTGAACTTGTTTCAGGATCCCACATGCTAAGTTACCGACTTCCAGATAACAAACTTGGCAGCTACCGTCCTGAGGGGTACTGAAACAAGTTCAGGATGACGCTCTTTTAGTAAATCGACTTTATCCATCTGACTCTTAGCGAATCTGTACCCCACATGTATTACTGTAACCCCAAAGCCATAAATTCACTTGCATAGCATTCGGGCCTAACTATGCGCCTATTTTTGCATTTATTAATTATGAATACAAAAAACATCCGTTTAAGCGTACTTGATCAATCGCCGGTACGTAAGGACGTTACGGCCGAGCAGGCCGTACAGGAAACGGTAGCCCTGGCAAAACATACAGACCAATTAGGGTACACCCGTTTTTGGGTGTCCGAACATCACAATACCGGCAGCCTGGCCGGATCGACGCCGGAAGTACTGCTAGCCTACCTTGGCGGACAAACCAAAAATATCCGTATCGGCTCGGGCGGTATAATGATGCCCAATCACAGCACTTTAAAAGTGGCTGAAAACTTCAGGATGCTGGAAGCATTGTTTCCGGGCAGGGTAGACCTCGGGATGGGGCGTGCGCCGGGTACGGACCGGATTACTGCATCGATATTAAATCCGTCGAACCATTTTAGCGAGCAGGCATTTGTGGAGCAGTTGGAAGACCTTCAGCACTATTTTCATGATACGGCTGAAGAAGGCAATGTGCGGCACAGAATAAGGGCAATACCACAGGTGCAAACCGTGCCCGCAATGTGGCTGCTGAGCTCAAGCGGCGAAAGTGGGTTATTTGCAGCGCATTTCGGCATGGGGCTGTCATTTGCGCACTTCATCAACCCTATCGGCGGCCCACAAGCGGTGCAAATGTACCGCGAACGTTTTAAACCTTCTGATGAGTTGCAATCGCCGCAGGCAAGTGTTGCCATATTTGTTTTTTGCTCGGAAGACGAGGAAAAAATAAGGCGCCACCAGGCGTTGATGGATTATCGTTTTAACCAGTTTGAAAAAGGGGCCGGCTTAACACCGGCGGGCTATGAAGATATCAAAAACGTAATATATAGCGAAGCCGAACAGGGCCGTATCTTACATAATCGTAAACGGGTAATCACCGGCAATTCCGGACAGATAAAATTAAAATTGCTGCAACTTGCAAAGGACTATGATGTTGATGAAATAATAGCCATAACCATAACAGAAGATTTTGAAGACAGGCTGCAATCGTATTCTTTACTGGCACAGGCATTGGATTTACCCCGTTAATATTTCTAAAAGAATTATTTTAGTAACCTATAGAAACAATAATTATTTCTATAGGTTATTTATTTAACTAAAAATAAATAAATACTATGGAAACGATAGAAAAATCAGTTGAAATATTGAACGACCTGATTGAAATTAACAACGACCGTATAGCCGGCTTTACCCATGCCGCAAAGGACCTTGGCGATAACGATTCGGATTTGACATCCTTATTTCAAAGTTTTAAAGAAGAGAGCCGCCAAAACGTACAGGAGCTCAGCACAGCAATTAATCAAATAGGCGGCGAAGCCGACTTTGATACAAGCAGCAGCGGGGCACTACACCGGGCATGGCTGGATGTTAAAG
>Ga0163162_10002812_pt1 | contig 16555 bp, 12 predicted proteins | sample S55metaG_FD_115310 | JGI IMG/M metagenome (GOLD analysis project Ga0163162, IMG submission 115310) | Switchgrass rhizosphere microbial communities from Kellogg Biological Station, Michigan, USA - S5-5 metaG | ecosystem: Host-associated > Plants > Roots > Rhizosphere > Soil | place: USA...
CACAGAGAAATATTCGCGTCTACGACGTGGCCTCCGATGGTTCGCTCAGCAACGGCCGCATCTTCGGCGCGGAACCCGGTGGGCCACACGAGGGCGTTCCCGACGGAATCAAAGTTGACCACAATGGAAATCTGTATGTAACGGGGCCAAAAGGTATCTGGGTGTGGGACGCGCAAGGCCACCATCTGGGCACAATCGAGATGCCCGAACAGCCTGCCAACCTCACTTGGGGAGACAAGGACTACCGCACCCTATACATCACGGCAACGACGTCAGTTTATCGTCTCCGAACAAAAGCCCACGGCTTCGTGCCCTATCTCACACACTGACGCGCCAATCGTTGAACAGAGGGTGCCCATCCTTCGCGCTTTTCGCGAAGGGTGGGAGATCACGACCTCAGCACTCGCATTTTTTATATTTCTGGATAGATGCTACAGAGTCGAACCGATAGGGGCATCACCAAGTTCCCCTGCGTTTTGCTGAACCTGGCCGGTTTCCCTAACCATCCATCGAAACAGTAATGTTGCGGCGAAACCACCAATCAGTTGCGCCGCCGCGAAAGGCAGTGCATCCACTGACCGGATTCCCGCAAACGTATTACTAGCAGAACGGGCGATCGTGACCGCCGGATTTGCGAAAGAGGTCGAAGCGGTAAACCAGTAAGCAGAAGTGATGTAGGCTCCCACTGCATACGCGGTCGCCGCAGGCCGGAAGCGCGAACATCCCCAGATCACGAACAGCAGCCCGAAGGTGGCGACGGCTTCGCTCCACAGTTGGGAGGCGCCACGCCGGGCGTGCGTGGAGGCGAAGAACAGCGGCATTCCGAACATCAGGTGCGCCGACGCCACCCCCGCAAAAGCGCCAGCGAACTGGGCTCCAAGGTAGGATGGTACGTCACGCCAAGACAGTTTGCCATTCGCAGCCAACGCGAGCGTGACCGCCGGATTGAAATGAGCGCCAGAAATCGGACCCAATGTCAGAATCAGTACAGTCAGCATTGTCCCGGTCGCAAGAGTGTTAGCCAGCAGAGCGATGGCTACGTTGCCGCCTGCCAGTTGCTCGCCCATGATGCCGGAACCAACGACTGCCGCCAGCAAAAAAGCAGTCCCCAGAAACTCCGCCAGGATTCGGGATCGAAGATTGAAGTTCATTTCTGGCCGATCATTTCTGCGCAATCTTCTCGACCTCGCGTTTGATGGCGAGCCCGTCGAGGCTGGCCAGAGGTAGAGAAATGAACAAGCCGATGCGCCGGTCAAGAGTGAAAAATGCGTCACGAAACGCACGCTCAATCTGCTCCGCACTGCCCTGAACTGCGGCGGGATCAGGAATACCCCAGTGCGCAGTCATGGGCTGCCCTGGCCAGATCGGACATACTTCTTTCGCCGCGTTGTCACAGACGGTAAAAACAAAATGAAGTTCCGGCGCGCCGGGGCGCGAGAATTCGTCCCATGCCTTGCTCCGCAAGCCCGTGGTTGGGAGGCGTGCTGCCTCCAGTTGCCGTAACGCCTCAGGCCGAACCGTTCCCGAAGGACGACTTCCGGCGCTGTAAGCGCTGAAATTGGGCTTGCCCATCTGATTCAGGATGGCTTCGGCCATGATCGAGCGGGCCGAGTTCCCCGTACAGAGAAAAAGAACGTTGTAGTGTTTCTGCATGGTGGCTTCGCCTTCAGTTCAATTGCAGCAGGAAGGTCCACAGCACGGTTTCTCACCAGAGGGTTTCACTGCACGAACGAAAGCGCTCATGAACTTCTCGTCCACCTCAGGCGCAATTGCGTCGACATCCACTCCCTCCGCGGACAGAAACTCGCGAGCCTCCTCAACCCGGTAGATGCGCGTCGGCTCGATCTCAATCTGCTCGAAACCCGCGGAGGCAAGCTTTTGGCGGTATTCAGTCTCGTCCAGCGCTCCCGCGATGCAGCCCACCCATAAAAGAACGCTCTTGCGGATTTCCTCGGAAATGACTCCGCGGGTCACTACGTCAGACACCGCAAATCTTCCACCGGGCTTGAGGACACGGAATGCCTCTTGCAACACACGCCCTTTGTCGGAGGAAAGGTTGATCACACAGTTTGAAATGACCACGTCAACCGAGTTGTCGGGCAGTGGAATATTCTCGATCTCGCCTTTCAAGAACTCCACGTTTTCGGCGCCTGCCTTGCGCTTGTTCTCATTGGCGAGCGCCAACATTTCGTCGGTCATATCGAGACCGTAGGCCTTACCCGTTGGGCCGACTCGCCTGGCGGACAGCAGCACATCGATCCCGCCGCCGGAGCCGAGATCGAGCACAACTTCTCCAGGGTTCAGCTGCGCCAACGCTGTCGGATTGCCGCATCCGAGCGACGCCAGTAGCGCTTCCTCGGGAATCTGACCGGCCTGGGCCGAATCGTAGAGATTGGAAGTGATCGGATCACAGCACGCGTCACTCGCCGCCGTCGCCCCGCAACAGGAACTGCCTCCACTCTTCACTCGAAGGGCCGCCTGGCCGTATTTTTCTTTTACTACCGTCTTTATGTCTTCACCGATCATGTGGGTACTCCCTCACTTGCAAATTTGGACGATATTCTGCGGTTTCACGGCCTGGTTGCGGGTACAGCACTCGGCATACAAGAATTGCAATAGTTCCTCCAGCGCCGCAGTGTTGGTGGTGTAGCGGAGGAATGTACTCTCCCGGGAAACATTTACCAGGTCTTCGGTTCTAAGTTTGTCGAGATGATGGGAGAGAGTTGAGTTGGGAATGTCGAGCTCCTCCTGAATTTCGCCCACGACCAATCCGTCGGGATGCGCAGTGAGTAGCAACTGCATGATTCGCAGTCTCGGCTCTGTTCCCATGGCTGAGAACATGTCCGCATACTTTGCCACTCTCTCGATGTTCTTCCTGGTTTGGGTGCTCTGCATATTTCGATAATTGCAGAAATATGGATTTACTGTCAAGTGAGGACGATCGAACTAAAACCTGGATGAACCACGTAGGGGCAGATGTCCTCATCTGCCCGGCGGAGCGGAGATCCGCGATTTGTTTGTGGCGTGAGGATCTGCCTAGCTTGGCTCGACTGGGCAGATGGGGACATCTGCCCTACGCGGTTCGTAACACGCGCAGCTACTCTTTGAGCCCAACCACTTTACCGCGCAAGACACTGATTGAGGCTTTGGGAAGAGTAAACGTCGTTCCGGAACCTGCTGTCATCGTGGTCGCGACGGGCGGGTTATCCGGATCGGCATGGCTGTTGAGTCCGTCGTTGATCCAGACATACTGCTCGCTTCCGAAGGTCACGAATGTGACCGGTCCGGAAAACGACGCGTTCTTATTCCTGGAATCGTCGAACACCACGCGCACAGTGTGGGGATTGGTCTCGTCGCGATTCACCAGCATCAACGACCAGTTCCCGTCTGGACGATGGACCGCGTAGGTTGTCACCAACACATTGCCTTCGCTGTCCTTGATGTCGGAAGACGAATTGAACATCGTGTGCACCCCGGCGCGATGCTGCACCCATTCCAGGTTAATCATGTGCGCGGCAAAGTAGGGAGAGGTGTATCCCTTGATGTCATAGTGTTCGTTCGAAACGAAGTTCGACCACGAGGCCCAGCCCAGACAACTGCTCTGGATGCCTTGCGGCTGGATGGGCGAATGGTAGAAAGCGGCCCCTCCTCCCTCAAAGAACGATCCGACGTTGTCGGCCAGCCACAGCGCGGCAAAGATAGTAGTCATCGGGCCTGTCAGTTGGGCGGCAAGGTGGTTTTCCGTCACCATTAGCGGCACGTCTTTCGGAACTCCGTCGTCCCGCCATACCTGCAGAATGTGCTTCATCAATTGCGGTTCGGTATAGAGGGTCTTCCAGGTGATGGAACATGGCTCAAATGGATAATGCTCGAAAGAGACAAAGGAAAGGTTCGACAGCCGTCCGTGAGCCTTTAGATAGTCGACGAAGCGGCCCATCCACGAGCTGCGGCCCTGCGCATCTGGCCAGACCCGGATGTCTTCGTTTACGCCTTCGAAGATCGGTCCACCCAGCTTGAGCTTCGGATCTACTTTGTGAATTGCTGTTGCCCACTGCAGGTAAAGCGCGGCGTAATCTTCGGGCATGGCATGCTTGCCATCGGGTTCCTCGCCCATTTCGATGTATCCGATTCGGTAGCCCCGCTTCTCGATATAGGCAATCTGTGCCGCCGCGTCGTCAGGCGAGCCGTACAGCATGCTAACGGGAATCATCGCCGGCAGATTGTTGGTCAGCCCGCTGGTGAAGAAAAGATCGAAACCGCTGTGCTGGTAGCCGCCACCCTCATATGCATCTTCGGAAGAATGCCAGGGATCAATCGACGAAGCACAGAACGTAGTGCCCATCTCCGCAGGATCTTTCGCCACTTCCGAGAACGAGCCGCTGGCATCGACCGTGCCAACCGATACTTGTTGAATCGCGTATCCCACACAATTGCGAACGTCGCCAGACCCATGCTCATCGCAAGTGTTCGATGATTCCGTCATCAGCACACGAACGAATCGGGTCGAGACTGTCGTGTCGCCGAGTTTCAGCGTACTGGTGCCGCCCTGAGCGTTGTTCACAACACCGGAAGCGGAGACCTTCCATTCCCCCCTGGGGCCACCATCAAAGTCGAGTGCGTCCCCCGTCCCGTCCCAGTATTCAACCTGATATTTCGTGGCATAAGGGCTTGCCCATCGAATACGCACGGCGTTTACCGATTTCTGTTTCTGCAGATCGACAACCACCCACTGCGGATGGAGGGCGTCGCTTTCACCAGTAAATTTGCTGGTCAAGTAGGGATTACTTTTCCAGTATGAAAGGTTCGGACCCTGCACCGGACGGTCACCGCTGGTCGCGAACCCGCGATGGGGCAGGGCGTACGCCAGTATGTATCGCGTCGGTTCCTTCAGTTCGGTGCTTCCGGTGAAATATCCGCTACGGTGTGCGGTATCGCTCCAGGTGCCGTTCTCCGTCCAGTGCCATGCCGCCATCCGCAACTCGGTGTTATTGCGGTACGTGATCGGGCCCCATCCCGCCGAGAGCGACTCCTGAATAATGTGTGGCGAGTAAACCATGTCGATGTCGCGGCGGGACAACACATCGACCGAACTGCCCAGCGCGCTGTCCGGATCAAACGAGTTGATGAAGTGGCCCGGGGTCGCATCGACCCGAACCGTCCCAACATCGTCGGGCTGGACGGACGACTGCGCCAGGGAACGTGGAGCCTGAAGAACCAGAGAAAGAAGAGCAAGGCTTCCGCTCAACCATCGCAATGAAGAACGGCGTGTTGAATTGCGCATTCGCATTTCCACCATTAAACCGATTTACTGCGGCGAATTCTACCATCCAACACCTCCGTGAAAAATGCATTTTCATGTTCGAAAATCAAACTTCCACCCTATAATCAGTCGCCGAGTTCGCCGCGGCTGGGGAGGATTGCGTTCATGAAGTTGTCATTCGTACGTCTGGTATTCGTCGTAACGCTATTTATCATCTCGCTGTCCGCGTGTTCAAGAGCGGCCAATCGCGAGGTGGCCATTACGATCGATGATCTTCCGGCTGGCGCCGCCAATTCGATGCTGGCCGCGGATATCAGCCAGATGACGACAAAATTATTGACCACTCTCCGCGACCAGAAAATTCCGGTGGTCGGGTTCGTCAACGAAAAGAAGTTGTACAAACTTGGAGAAGTTGACGAGCGGATCGCCGCGCTCCGCATGTGGCTCGACTACGGCTTCGAGCTCGGCAATCACACCTTCAGCCACGCTTCGCTGAATCAGGTAGGTCTGCCTGCCTGGGAAGACGATATCGTGCAAGGCGAGAGCGTGACCCGCCAGCTACTGGCCGAACACAACATGAAGCTTAGATATTTCCGGCACCCGTATCTGGACACCGGACGCGATCTTCAAACCCGGCGGCAGGCAGAAGCATTTCTCGTGGCTCGCGGCTACCATATCGCTCCAGTCACCCTCGACGCATGGGACTGGATGTACGCCGGAGTTTACGACGACGCCAAAAAGCGCGGCGACACCGCGATGCAGGAGCAACTCACGCACAGCTACCTTTCCTACAGCGATCAGGTATTTGCCTATGCTGAGCAACTCTCCAAACAGACCATGGGCTACGAGCCGAAACAAATTCTGCTTTTGCATGCCAATCAACTCGAAGCCGACCACATCGGCGAACTGCTCGACGTCTTGCGCAAGCGAGGCTATCACTTTGTCGCCCTGGAAGACGCTTTGGGCGATCAGGCGTACGGACTTCCAGACTCATACGTTGGAGAAGAAGGCACAGGCTGGCTTGAGCACTGGGCTATCACTCTTGGAAAGCCTCCACAGGGAGCTCCAGTTTTTCCGCAATGGGTCATAGACCGGTCGAAGGTGCTGCACCGACCGCAGGCGAAGGCGGATCATGCTCTCTGACATCGGTGAATCGCGGCTTCTGCCCTGTGCAGGCTGATGTAATAGGCTGACTCGATGTATTATGTGGAGTTCCAGGTGAGTCACCTATGGATGCACTCCTCCTGCATCGTCTGCACTTCGCCTTCACCGTCACCTATCACTATCTCTTCCCGCAACTCACCATGGGGTTGGCTTTATTGATTGTGGCGCTCAAGACGGTGGCTCTCGTCCGTCACAACGAACGCTATAACGAAGCTGCTCGCTTTTGGGCGAAAATATTCGCCATCAATTTCCTGATTGGCGTCGTGACCGGCATTCCGATGGAATTTCAGTTCGGTACAAATTGGGCGCAGTTCTCCCGCATCACCGGAGGGGTGATCGGCCAGCCACTCGCGATGGAAGGTGTCTTCTCTTTTTTCCTTGAATCGGCATTCCTTGGCCTCTTCTTGTTCGGCGAGAAGCGCCTTTCTCCCTGGGCGCACTGCGGATCGGCCTTCCTGGTGTTTCTGGGTTCATGGATATCCGGTTTTTTCATCATCGTGACCAACGCCTGGATGCAGCACCCGGTCGCTTACACAGCTCTCCCGAACGGGTCGTTTGAGGTGACAAGTTTCTGGGGCTTGCTGTTGAATCCCTGGGCGCTGCTGCAGTATGCCCACAATATGTCAGGAGCTGTGATCACTGGGGCATTCGTGATGTGTGCAGTGGGAGCTTTCTATGTCCTGGGAAACCGCTTTGCCGAGCACGGACGCATCTTTGTCCGGGTCGGCGTGATTGCAGCGGTCATCTCGTGCATAACTCAGATCTTCCCTACTGGCGACCTGCATGGACGTTATCTGGCGAAACACCAACCTGCGACCATTGCCGCCATGGAAGGACTATTCTCGTCACAAGCGGGCGCCCCAATTGTTCTGATGGGACAGCCGGACGAGAACACCCAGACCATCGACAATCCCATCGTCGTCAACGACATGTTGAGCTTTCTGATCTATGGGACGCGGCGTGCGGAAGTAAGGGGCCTGGACCAGTTTCCCCGTGACCAGTGGCCATCGCCACTGCCACTACTTTTCTACAGCTACCACATCATGGCTGGACTGGGTACCTATTTCGTTGCGCTGATGTTGCTGGAAGTTTTTCTTTTGTGGCGTGGAAAGCTCTTCGAAACTCGCTGGGCCTTGTGGCCCCTGCTCTTGAGCTTCCCACTTCCCTACATCGCCAATACAGCAGGCTGGATGACCGCGGAAATTGGTCGCCAGCCGTGGTTGGTCTATGGACTCATCCGCACGTCAGATGGATATTCGAAAAACGTTTCGGCAGGCAATACTCTCTTCACTCTGCTGGGATTCATGGGAATGTATAGCGTACTCTCGATCCTGTTCATCATTTTGGTGTACCGCGCGGTAGGTGAAGGACCGTCAGGAACTCGCGGCTCCGTTGAATCGAAGTCGCAGCCGCTGGTGTCGGTGTAGGAAAAGAAAAAATGGGATTTATCTGGTTCTGGATTGTCGCTGCTATGCTGGCCGCTTACGTCGTCCTCGACGGCTTCGACCTGGGCATCGGCATCCTGTCGCCGCTGCTTGCGCGTAGCGAATCTGACCGACAAATCATGCTCGGGAGCATTGGCCCGGTCTGGGACGGCAACGAAGTGTGGCTGCTCGCCGGTGGCGGCACTCTCTATTTCGCCTTCCCTGCCCTCTATGCCGCTGCGTTCAGCGGATTCTACCTGGCTCTGATGATTGTGCTGTGGCTGCTCATCATGCGCGGGGCCAGCGTCGAACTCCGCATGCACATCGACGAGAGCCTATGGCGTTCTTTCTTCGACGGCCTGTTCTTTGTTTCGAGCCTGCTTCTCGCGGTCTTCTTCGGCGCGGCCCTGGCGAACGTAATTCGTGGAGTACCGCTTCAAGAAGACGGCTATTTCTTTCTTCCGCTCTGGACGAACTGGAAGGTTGGTCCTCAACCCGGCATTCTGGACTGGTATACCGTCATTGGTGGAGTCGTCGCGCTGGTGGCTTTGGCCATTCACGGCGCGCTCTATCTGGCCGTGAAAACAGAGGGCGACTTGCAGCAGCGCGCTCGCAATTTCGTTCGCCGCTTCTGGGTTGTGCTCTTCGCCATCACCGTGGTCAGTCTGGTCGCGACAATCGCCGTCCGCTCGGACGCACTGACGAACTACTACGCGTATCCCGTGGCCTTCGCAATTCCGATTCTGGTGCTTGGTTCACTGGGTGGCATGGTCTATTTTCCTCGACACCAGGCCGACCGTAAGGCCTTCGCCTCGTCCTGCGTCTACCTTTCCAGCATGCTCGTGGGCGCGGCAATCTCTCTGTACCCGAGGCTGCTACCCTCAAGCGGCTACCTGGGCCACGACATCACAGTACAAAACGCCCTCTCGGGACCGTACGCAATGCGAGTCGGTTTGATTTGGTGGGCATTCGGAATGGTCCTCGCGATTGTTTATTTCGTCGTGGTCTACCGAATGTTTCGAGGCAAAGTGACTCTGGACGGAGGCGGCTACGGACATTAAGTCACTTCGTCCAACACCTACCCGATGAATATCCTGGAGTTCACCGCCCTCGTTTTTGCAGGATCTCTGGTCGCGGGCCTGGTGGGATCGCTGACCGGACTCGGCGGCGGGGTTGTCCTGGTGCCGCTGCTGACTCTGTTTTTCAAGGTCGACATCCGCTATGCAATCGGCGCGTCTCTGGTTTCTGTAATCGCTACTTCCTCCGGCGCAGCTGCAGCGTATGTGAAGGAAGGATTCTCCAACATACGAATTGGCATGTTTCTGGAAATTGCCACCACATTGGGTGCGCTGGTGGGCGCAATCATTGCTGTGTGGGTTTCAACCAGCGCCATTGCAACAATTTTCGGATTGGTACTCCTGGTTTCGGCATTTCTCTCCCGCAAACCGCGCTCCCCGGCAGAACGCAATACTCCTCCGGATCCACTAGCCACGCGCCTGCGTCTTAACGGAAGTTTTCCTGATCTGGAAGGCGTGCGAAATTACAACGTCCAGCGAGTCCCCGCAGGATTCGGGATCATGTTTGGCGCCGGCGCTTTGTCAGGACTGTTGGGCATCGGCTCCGGTGCCATGAAGGTTCTTGCCATGGACCAGGCCATGAAAATTCCCTTCAAGGTCTCGACCACGACCAGCAATTTCATGATCGGGGTTACAGCGGCGGCAAGCGCCGGCGTGTACTTGAGCCGCGGCTACATCGATCCCGGGTTGTCGATGCCGGTGATGTTAGGAGTACTTGCAGGTTCGCTCGTCGGCACCTGCATTCTGGTCAAAGCCGAAACCAAGTTGCTGCGGCTGGTATTCAGTGCGGTCATCGTTCTACTGGGAATTGAAATGCTTTATAAAGGACTTGCGGGGAGGCTATAAAGCGGTGATCGAGCGAGCCTGGACCGACCAGAAGATCGAGAACATCCTGGGAAACCTTCTGCGTGCCGGCGTCGGCCTGTCTGCATTCGTCGTTTTCTGCGGGGCCGTTGTGTACCTCACACACCACGGGCATTCGACGGCCGACTACCGTGTGTTCCAGGGCGAGCCTTCTGACCTTCGCAGCGTTCCTGGCATCGTACGCGACGCGTTGAAAATAGAAGGACGCGGCATCATTCAACTGGGACTCTTGTTCCTGATTGCCACTCCGGTGGCACGCGTGATCTTTTCGATTTGGGGATTCGCCGCCGAGCATGACCGCATGTATGTAGTCTTCACCGTGATTGTACTGGCCATCCTCCTGTTCAGCCTGATTGGATCGACACAGATGTAGCTTTGAGCTTTCAGCTCTGGGCCATCAGGTTTCAGTTCTCAGTTTCGCAGGAGGCCCTTGACTTGGCTGAAAGCTGATGGCTGATAGCTGACAGCTGTTCGCTAAGTTATAATCCGCCTGCTCGATCAGCTACCGTCCCAAACGAGATCTCTTCTCCATGGATTCGACTCGGCTCCTTCTTCGGCTCCCGGTTCTGACGCTCCTTTTTCTGATCTCAACCGCGCATTCTCAAGACTCGATCCTGGGATTCACCCCTAAGGGAACTGCGCAAGAGACCGCTGTCGAACAAAAGTTCAAAGCCATTCCCTCTCCCGACGAGGAACGACGTCAGCACCGCATCTTCACTTCAGCCCCGCACCTTGCCGGGTCTGAACGCAACAATGAGCTTGCCCGCTACATCGCCGACGAGTGGCGAAAGCAAGGATTGGAAGACGTCGTGCTGCGCCGCTATGACGTTTACAGCACAGCTCCAACGAGCTCTTTTCTGGAGATGGTAGCGCCAGTCCACTATCGCGCGACCCTGCAGGAAAAATCATATGCCGCAGACCCAGATACCAAAGATCCCAGCGTCGGTGCTGCCTGGATGGGGATGTCAACCTCCGGCGAGATTACCGCGCCCGTCGTTTACGCACACAGCGGAAATCCGGGTGACTACGAAGTGCTGCGCAAGAACGGGATCGACGTCAAAGGCAAGATTGTGCTGGTTCGCTACTCGAACCCTTACAGCTATCGCGGTTTCAAGGCGCTGACCGCGCAGAGGGAAGGCGCAGCGGCCATCCTGATTTACAGCGATCCGGCCGAAGACGGTTACAAAAAAGGAAAAGTCTTTCCGGATGGACCGTGGGGACCGGAAGACCACATTCAGCACGGAGCCATCACCTACGATTTCATGGTACCGGGAGATCCGCTCACTCCGGGATGGGCCTCTGTGCCGGGAGCGAAACGCATTCCGGTCGATGACGCTGTCTCCCTGCCGAAAATCATGGCATTGCCGCTGTCATGGCACGACGCAAAGCCGCTGCTTGAAAACATGGGCGGCCCGGTGGCGCCCGACGACTGGCAGGGCGGACTTCCCTTCCAATATCACCTGGGCGGCGAACAGGCACGCGTGCATCTGAAGATCGCAGTCGACAATTCCATCAAACCTTATTACGTGGTGGAAGGCCGCATTCGCGGCTCTGAGTTGCCCGACGAATGGGTCGTCCTCGGCAACCATCGCGACGCCTGGGTCTACGGCGGCGTCGATCCCAGCAGCGGCACTGCCTCAATGATGGAGATGACTCGCGCGCTCGGGCAACTCGCAAAGCAAGGGATCCGGCCGCGACGCACTCTAGTTGTATGCAGTTGGGACGGCGAAGAGATCGGTCTTACCGGTTCCACCGAATGGGGTGAGCAGTTTGCCGACGAGCTGCGAAAGAAAGCCGTCGCTTATCTCAACGTTGATTCTTCAACCTCGGGACCAAATTTCGACGGCAACGCTATCGCCTCTCTCGCTCCGATGCTGGTCGAGACCAGCCGTTCACTGAAAGACCCCTCAGGAAAATCTCTGCACGAGGCATGGAAAGAATCTCAAACTCGCCGCAGGCAGAAGGAGAAAGAAACCGAGGCAGTCACCGACGCCAACCTGCCCAACACCCGCATCGGCAGCGGCTCTGACCACACTGTCTTTCTCGACTTCGTAGGACTGCCCGTCATGGAACTTGGTTTCGACGGTGACTACGGTGTTTACCACTCGATGTACGACGACTTCTACTGGATGAATCATTTCGGAGACCCAGGCTACCGCTACCACACCTTGACGTCGCAATTGTGGGGAGTGCTGGCGTTGCGCTTGGCGAACGCCAACTTACTTCCTTTCGACTTCGGCATTTACGGCAATAATATTCGGCAATTTGTCGCCGAGATGTCTAAAGGCAAAGACATGAGTCAGCTCGATCTCAAGCCAATTGCGGAAGAGATCGACAGATTCGAGTCAGCAGGCAACAATCTCAATCAGTCGGTCGTTGCTGCGTTGGCCTCTGGCAAGCTTGATCCCAGGCTCGCGGACACGATCAATCACGGAATGATGCAGGTCGAGCGCAACTGGCTCAATCCCGACGGAATCCCCGGCCGGCCATGGTTTAAACACATCCTATACGGTGCGCGTTTTACCTATGCACATCTCGAACTGCCTGGCCTGACGGAAGCTGTCGAAGCCGGAAATTGGGAGACTGCCCGTCAGCAGGCTGCCATTCTCCGGCGCGCGCTGTCGAACAATATCAATTTACTCGAACAACTTAATTCCAGCCTGGGTGCTGGAAAGACGTCTCTCAGTTCTTTGCAGAGTGAACTGGAAAACATTCGTAAGGCATTCCCCGGCGACATGTCCATCTACATGAAAAATCTGTCTTCGGGTGAAGAGATTTCGCTCGACTCCGACACGGTCTACGAAACCTTCAGCGTAATCAAGCTGGCTATCGCCGCGGAGCTCATGCACCAGGTACAGTCAGGAAAATTATCCCTTTCGGACCGCATCCCTCTGAGCGCAGGCAACGAACGCCTTCCCTCGGGCGTGCTTTACGCCATGGACCCTGGACTGACTCCCACGGTTCGAGATCTTCTCACATTAATGATCATCATCAGTGACAACGAGGCTACGGACGCGCTTGGTGACAAGGTTGGCCGCGCCAACGTGACTGCCTACATGCATAGTCTCGGTCTGGAAAAAACCTCCATCCAGTTCTCCGATCTCGATTGGGACCGGACTTGGCTGAGCACGCTGGATCCGACTTATCGCAATGCCACCGGCGATCAGACCGTCAACTTTCCATTTGAAAAATACAACGATGCTCAAGTCTCGCAAGCCTTTGGACACACCATCTACGACGCCGGAATTTATTTCGGACACAGCACTACTCGCGAAATTGGTCACCTGCTGGAGATGATCGCTTCAGGAAAGTTAGTCTCGAAAGAAGCCAGCGAACTGATCCTGGGCATCATGGAAAAGCAGCAGGTCAATGATCGGTTTCCAAAGTATCTTCGCAATGTTCGCATCGCCCACAAGACCGGAGACGGACAACCCTTTATCGCCAATGACGCCGGGGTGATCTGGGTAAACGGCCAGCCGATCGTTCTCGTGGCGTTTACCGGACACCACAAGGGCGAGACTGCTCCACTGCACGATTCGATTGCGCGAGTAGCCGCGCTGGTAGTCAGTCACTACGGCGGCAAGGTTTCTCCTGAGTTCAAACCGTAATAGCCGAAAGTGGAGGCTGGCATGGCCCGGTGGTTCATTCTGATGTTGTCGCTGTTGCAGGCGTCTTCGATCTTGTCGCCCGCACAAACCATCGCTCCAGATACTCCCGAGCCCGGCTCAGTCGAAGCCATTGCGACGGCTACGGGCGACAAACGTTTTCTGTCTTCCTGGGTGTCCTACCTGCCCCAGTCGGCGACTGTTCCATCGCCGATGCACGCGTTGGGAAGAATCACAGGCGCGCCGGGAGAATTTGTTGATTCAGCCAAGGCCTATGCATATTGCCGCGCTCTGGCGGCTTCTTCGCCGCGAGTACGGGTTTTCACCATCGGTCACAGCGAAGAAGGACGCGAGATCCTGCTGGTTGCAATCGCAGACGAAGCCGGCATCCGCGAACTCGAACGTTTGAAAAATGCGACTGTGGCCCTCTCCGATGCTCGTCGCACCGATCCAGCCGCCGCCGAACGCCTCATCCAGAACGCCCGTCCCATCTACTACTTCAACGCGGCTCTACACTCCGATGAAACCGGTTCGACTGAAGCCATGCTGGAGATGGCCTATCGCCTTGCAGTGTCTGAACAGCCGATGATTCAGCGCATTCGTCAGAACCTTGTGGTTCTGATCAACCCCGTTTCCAACCCCGACGGACGCGACAAGATGGTCGAGTGGTTCTACCGGTATCTGAAAGGCAAGACCGATCGCGACACCTTGCCTCGCCAATCGCCACCCTATTGGTCGAAATACGCTTTCGTCGACATCAACCGCGACACTCACCAGCAGACTCACGAGACCACGAAGGCTGTCCACCGCATGTTTCACGAGTGGCACCCGACAGTCGTGCACGATCTGCACGAAGGCTCGCCTTTCCTGATGACATGGAACGGCACCGGCCCCTACAACCCGAATATCGATCCCATCACTTACACGGAATTTCTGGAGTTGAGCTTTCACGAAGTGCAGGCGATGACAGCTATGGGCATGCCCGGCGTCGCGACCTGGGATTTCGGCGAGGCCTTTGCTCACCTCTATCTTGATTCGGTCGCCATGAATCACAACAGCATCGGCCGTGGCTACGAAACCTGGGGCAACGGCACTGCAGAAACTTTGCGCCGCACAGTCCCGCCACAGGATTCTGTCATGCAGTGGTATCGCCCTCTGCCGCCTCCCGCGGGAGAAGTAATGTGGTCGACTCGTGACAACCTTAACTATCAGGAAACCGCAGCACTTTCCGTGCTGGATTACAGCGCCGGAAACGCGAAGTCCATGCTGCGCAATTTCTACAAAAAAGGTTGGGACTCCTGGCAGAGAGGTTTGAACGAGCCTCCGTACGCGTTCCTGATTCCCGACGGCCAGGGCGATCGCACGCGAGTCGCGCAGATGGTTGGCCGTCTCATCGGTCAGCACATCGAGGTAGGACGTGCGCAACAGGAAATCAAGCTGAAAGATGGGACTTACCCGGCCGGCACTTACGTGGTGCGCCTCGACCAGCCTTACCGCAACTACGCCGTCGACTTGCTCACGCCGCAGCATTATCCAAAGGATGGCAGCGAACCCTACGATGACGTTTCGTGGGAGTTGCCCGCGCACTATCATCTGCAGGCGATCCCAACAGCAGACGCAGCGGTTCGCTCCGCGTCTCTTGCTCCACTCAACGAGCAACCCAGTCCCGCAGGCGAAGTGGCGGGTGCTGGTCCGGTCTTCTTATTGAAAGACACCGGCCAGGAAGAACTGCTCGGGGCACGCTATCGCTTGGCCACCTTCAACATCGAAGTTGCCGAACATGGCTTCACCGCTGGCGGCGTCAATTTCCCTGCCGGATCGTGGATTCTGCCTGCGCAGACCGGCCTTACCGACGCGGTTCGATCCACGGCGACCGAGTTAGGTCTCGATTTTGCCAGCGTCGCTGCTACGCCGGATGTTCCGCGTCATACCGAGAAGGCGCCGCGCATCGGTGTGTGGGTACCGTGGGCGGATACCGACACGATTGGCTGGCTGCGCTACTCCCTCGATCAGCGCAAGATTCCATACACATATCTTCGCGATGAAGATATACGCGCTGGTGCCTTGCGCGATCATGTCGACGTCCTGCTCTACGGCCACGTGGATCTAGAGCTTGCCGAACAGATTCAAGGTCTGCCCAAAGCCTGGGGCCCCATGCCTTTCAAGAAGACGCCGCAGACGCCGAGTTTCGGCACGCCCGCGGAATCGGACGACATCACCGGCGGCATTGGTTGGGAAGGACTCGCGCAGATTCAGCATTTTGTCGAAGATGGCGGATTGCTCGTTACTCTGGGCAGCGGATCGATGCTGGCTCTCGAAGGCGGCATGGTGCGCGGTGTGCGCCGTTCTTCCGGTGGTGTGCCGCGGAGCACGCAGGGCGGCGGGGCCGATGCCGCAGCGGCGGCGCAGCAAGCGGGCACTCGAACTCCGGGCGCACATGTGCGCGTGACCTTCGACCAACCTGAACATCCACTGGCCTACGGATACGCGGCGGAAACCTACGTGTTCCGCCAGAATTTTCCGCTCTACGATGTGCCTCGGCGCTGGCTTCGTATGGCGTACTGCACAACCTGCCTTGATGGTCCCGAAGATCGCAGCCACGTCGTCATGGAATGGGGCGCCAAAACCGGAGAGCCATTTGTAGTCAGTGGCCAGGCCTGGGGCGAAGCTCGACTGATTGGACGTCCGGCAATCCTCGATATGCCGGCTGGTCGAGGGCATATTGTGACGTTCAATTTCAATCCGATTCATCGCGATCTGAATCGTGGGGATCAGCGCATGCTGTGGAACGCGATTATCAATTGGCAGGCAATTCTGGAGGGTAAACCTTAAAACACAAAGACCTCTCCGTGTCTTTACGACGCTTTGGGTCTTAGTTCGCCCACGATGAACCAGTAGGCCAGCAGCCCCACCAGAAGAATGATCGCTCCCAGTTCGAAGCCGGGAACATAGGAACCGCTGCGCTTGATCAATAAGCCGACCGCGAGTGGTGCCACGATGCCCGCGAGATTGCCGGCAAAGTTTTCGGCTCCGGTCCATATCCCGACTTTTTCAAATGGCGCGCAGCATTGCAGGATTACCAGCAGATTGCCGGTGGCAAGGCCGACCAGCGCAGCTGCAACTAAAAGCCAAATCGCCATGCCGGTATTCGACGCTCTCATG
>Ga0163162_10002815_pt1 | contig 16545 bp, 13 predicted proteins | sample S55metaG_FD_115310 | JGI IMG/M metagenome (GOLD analysis project Ga0163162, IMG submission 115310) | Switchgrass rhizosphere microbial communities from Kellogg Biological Station, Michigan, USA - S5-5 metaG | ecosystem: Host-associated > Plants > Roots > Rhizosphere > Soil | place: USA...
CATACTCGTTTATCAGAAAACGGTACTTATTCAGATAGTTCCGCTTTAAGGTGAGATCATTATTGATATTTCGCATAACGCTTTAGCTTTATTCTTTAAAGCTAATTCTGTTACCGAATTATCAAACCTTTACAATTGCGAGGAACGAAGCAATCTCTACTTAGGACATTCAATGGAGCAGCGGTTTCTTGCGGAACGTTCATTAACAAACCTCTGCTCCCTGATCTGCATAGCAAAGAGATTGCTTCGTTCCTCGCAAAGACGTGATTGAGATATTATTCCGGTGTTTCACCACCACTGTTTCAAAATAAAGAACGGAACAAACAATAACACATTTAAAACACCTGTCCAATTTGCAATGATCTAATTGTTATACCCAAAAACAGACGGACACATCTTTATTTATTAACCCATGTAACGAATAAGTGACAAAAGCAGTGGTCGCTAAAAAAAGGCCTGACTCGCTGTAACATTTACACTAATTTCGCCTCCAATTACGAAAATGATTTGAAATGAAACGAATACTTTTACTTTTTACAATAATATTCTTAACCGTACTTACAGCCAAAGCGCAGCTTGGGGGTGTAGGAGGCGGCTCATCTATAGTGGGAAAGGTATCGGGCACATTGGTCGACTCGATTTCCAAGAAACCACTCGATTATGCTTCGGTAAGTATCTTCCGCGCTACAGGTTCTTCTCCTATCAATGGTGTTTTGACTGATGACAAGGGCGGTTTCAAGATCGACGGTCTTCACCCCGGCAGTTATAAACTGAGGATATCTTACGTAGGCTATCCTGATAAATTTGTAACCGGCGTAGTTACTACTGATTCAAAACCTGATAAAAACGTAGGTACGGTACTATTGGCGCCAAGCTCAAAACAGCTTAAAGGAGTAGAAGTTACCGGTACAGCTGCTTTAGTTGAAAATAAGATCGACAAAATAGTTTACAACGCCGAAAAAGACCTTACCGCCGCTGGTGGTAACGCAACCGACGTACTGCAAAAAGTGCCTTTGGTAGCAGTTGACATTAATGGTAACGTATCATTAAGAGGTGACCAGAACGTAAGGGTACTCATCAACGGTAAACCATCCGGTGCCACTTCTGCCAGTTTATCTGACGTGCTGAAGACCATCCCTGCCGACCAGATCAAGAGCATCGAAGTGATCACCTCGCCATCTGCAAAATATGATGCAGAAGGTTCTGCGGGTATTATTAATATTATTACCAAACAGAAAAACATGAGTGGCATTAGCGGCTCTATAAGCGGTGGTATCGGTACACGTCAAAACAACGGCAATTTTAACCTGAATTATAATAAGAACCGCTTCAATCTTTCTATCAACGCAGGTGGTAATTTCACATGGCCTCAAACTTCGTTAACCACATTTAATAATGAGATTCACGGTGTAGATAGTCTTGGCAACCCTACACACACGGCAACCGCTTCAAATGGTTCAACCTATCTGAAAAGACATGGCGGCATCGGTAATATATCCGCAGGCTACGACTTCAATGCCTTTAACAACCTGCATACCAATATCCGTTTGAACCAGGGTGGATTTGATCCGACCAGTACAACGCAATATGGGTTTACAGACTTTATTACCCCGGACTCAAGCAGGTTATACAACAGCAGCTCCAAAAGTCATAATACCTTCGGAGGTTTTGACTGGAATTTGGACTATACCCATAAATTTAAAAAAGAGGGCGAAGAACTTGATATCTCTACCCAGTGGAGCCACAGCAAAATTGTAACTGATTACACTTCGCTATATTTCAATGCACCTGCAACCAACGCAAATTCGCAGAATAATATCGATGGGTTAAATAATGAGTATACCCTACAGGTGGACTATACTTTACCTATCAATAAGGTTTTCAAATTAGAATCAGGAGGCAAGGAGATCATCAGAAGATTAAGCAGTAATTCTGAACTCTTTAAGCCTAGTACTACATCACCTAACGGCTTTGTACTTGATGACGTAAATTCAAGCAATTATAGCTACCATCAAAATGTTACGGCCGCCTATACAGTATTGACCATAACATTACCAAAAGAATACTCAATACTGGCGGGTGCAAGAGACGAAATAACCAGTATCAGGGGTGATTCGGAATCGCCAAACCAGCCCAGTGTACCACCTTATAGCTATAATACATTTATACCAAGCTTAACTTTACAAAAGAAGCTGACATCAACTCAGACCATTAAGATTACCTATAGCAAACGTATTACCAGGCCAAGTTTACAGTTCCTGAATCCGTTTATCAATGCAAGTAACAACTTAGCACAAACCCAGGGTAATCCAAGCCTGTCTCCTGAGGTTTCGCAAACAGTTGAATTAGGTTATACTACTTTTATCGGATCATCGGTAATCAACCTGTCCGCCTATTACAAACACACACAAGGCTTAATTGAAAATATCGTTGAACCGTTGGTAGGTTTGCCTGGTACCTTGAGTACTTTCCAAAACGCAGCTACTAACAATTCATTAGGCGGCAGCTTCTTTGGTTCGGTAAATCCAATAAAGATATTAACCCTCAGGGCCAGCATCAATGTCTATACCTATAATCCTACGCCATTTGCGCAATATGCGGCAGACTTTACCAATACCGGAACGCATGTGCAATACAACGCTTTTGCGGCAGCAACATTTAACTTTTCAAGCGGAATTATTTTCGAAATGTTTGCAGTTGAGAATTCGCCACGTTACACATTACAAGGTAGCAGTCCTTCGTTCAGCATCCTCGGCGCAGGTTTAAGGAAACAGATATTGAAGAAGAAAGCATCAATAGGTATCAACACACTGGAACCATTTAACAAATACAAACATTTTGATACGGATATATCAAGCCCTGGCTTCTCACAACGAAGCACGTTTGCGTTCCCATTCCGTTCAGTTGGTTTAACATTTAGCTATAGCTTCGGTAAAACTACTTTCAGCAACCCGCAGCAAAAGAAAGGTGTTAACAACGACGACATGAAACAGGGTGATTCCAATTCACCTGGCGGCGGTCCGGGCACACGATAATAAATATTAGATTGTCAACTATATTTGGATGTGCAGGTGAGAAATTGCCTGCACATTTTTTATTACACGATTTTTGGATTTGAAGGATTAGACCGATTTACTTTTCAAGACGAAAAAGTGGGTGTCACACTGAGGCCCTCGAAGTGCGGCGCGCGAAGGCCTATCCTGCATATTGTCAGAACCGCTGATTTGTTTGATTACAGGATTTCGCTGATTATTGTTGATCAACATCTATCCCAATCCGTTTCAATAACATCGACGCATTAAACGTCTTACACTCCCCATGTTTGATCTTATAATCAAATAGCATTTCACCATCTTTCACCTGGATATCAAAATAAAAATTGCGGATATAATCAGGATATTGTTTTTCCAGCTCAGCTATTTGCAGATCGTGCGTGGCCACCATTCCTACTCCTTTTTTGGCGATCAATTGTTGTATCACTGCTTTTGAACCAAGATACTTATCAACTGAATTAGTTCCGCGCAGCATTTCATCAATCAGGAAGAAAATCTTAGCATCGCCGTCAACCGCGGCAAGCAGCATCTGTAAACGATCTAGTTCAGCTTTGAATGTCGAGGTACTTTCGTTCAATGAATCCTTGATACGCATGTAGCTTAATATGGTCATAACAGAAACGTTCATTGATTCTGCACAAACCGGTGCACCGCATAGAGCGAGAACGGTGTTAATGCCGATAGTTCTCAGAAAAGTACTCTTCCCTGCCATATTAGACCCCGTGATAATATCGATCTTGTAGGTATCTGTTAACTCATAATCATTAGCGACGCGTTGATTGATCGGTATCAATGGGTGAGCAACCTGTTTGGTAGCGATGGTATAAGTCTCGCTTTCGATAATATCCGGGAAACACCAATCCGGGTAATTAATACGCAGACTAGCCAGGCTTACGAGTGCTTCATACTCTGCGACCACATCAAATGCTTCTTCCAGGTTTTGCTGATTGCTCTTCTTCCAGTTCTCAATGGAGATCACCATTCGTATATCCCAAAGCAAAAAAGTATTGAGTATAAAACTCGCAACTACGTTCAGACGGTAATTCAGCTGGTTGATCAGTTTAGATAATTCTTCTACTCTTACTGAAATTGCCACATCATCAACACGCTTAATTCTGCCGGACTGTGCTTTTAGATAGGTTGATTCCCACTGCTCACCCTCAATACTTTTAAAAACCGAAACAAAATACTTCAGCGACTCTCCTATCTTTCCTGCTATCAGGTCCGTCTTGTTTACGATTTTAGCTTTTGACAAAACAAGTCTGACATTGAACAATGCAAGCAATCCGGCAAAATAACGCGCCGGCTCATAAAAAATGGCAACTATAATTATGCCGGATAACAGATATGGCGCTATTTTGCTATATAGGGCCAGCCATTTCTGGTCTTCCAGCTCAACCGGGATTTTCAGATAATCCAACAGGTTTTTTATTTGCTCTCGTTGTTGTTTTATAGAGAATACCAGGTTGGCCTGCATATCTATCCGCCAGTCGTTTTTTGAGCCGATCTCCTTAACTGCTTGCTGGCGCGATAAGATCACATCCCTGGACTCAGGTCCATTAAGCCATTTAGCCAGCTTAACAATACCAGGAAAAGTTGCCGCGCGATTGATCAATTGAAATAAAGATCCTTCGCCGAAGATGTCGAGATCTGAAGTATAATTGTGTTTATCGTTTACAAACCAGTCACCATTGTTGTAGATATTTGACCTTTTTGATATGCTGCCTATTTCGTTTTCATTTACCGTTTTAACGTTCTGAAAATAGTTTTTTAATGCGTCAAACTGGCTTTGCTTGCTTATTATCCAGGCAAAACAAAGGCTTAGTACCACCAGTGAAACCATAATGATCGTAAAATCATCCAAACTAACACCTACACATATCGACGCAATAAACAAACCAAAAAGCCCAAGGCGGTATAAGGAATAGGTATTCAGAAGGTCCCGGTATTTTTCGGCCTGCTCTGCTGCCGCCTTAACTCTGCTTTGGTAATCCTCAACAATATTTTCTTCCACCGATTTATTTTAATTTTGGAGCTGAACTTTACAACGTTTCAACTTTACAACTTTACAACAAAAAAATGAAAATCACCCTGCTGATAGTCGGCAAAACAGAAGATGCTTATTTAAAGGAGGGGATTGATAAATACCTGAAACGTCTAAAGTTTTATGCGAAGGTCGAGATCACGGAAATAGCCGAATTAAAAAACACCAAAGCCCTTACCGAGCAGCAACAGAAAAGTAAAGAAGCTGAGCTGATCCTCAAGAAAATAACCGTCAACGATTACGTGATTTTGCTGGATGAAAAAGGCTTGGAGCTATCCTCTCCCCAGTTTGCTGCTTATATTGATAAAAAGGCCATCGGTTCAGTTTCCAACCTGGTTTTCATAGTAGGTGGACCTTATGGGTTTGATCAATCGGTTTACCAGCGGGCAAATGATAAGCTATCGCTCTCGCGCATGACCTTTTCCCATCAAATGGTGCGTCTGTTTTTTGTGGAACAGCTTTACCGGGCTTTTACCATCATTAAAGGCGAGCCGTATCATCACTCCTGACCAACGCTTACAATATCAAACTGTGTTATGCGGTAAAATATCTGTTACGGCTTATTTTATTGCACTTTACCTTATTCAGACCGGGTATTAATCTGATTTTTAACACTAACTTTGCCTGCATGTCAGCAGGTCATTCACATTCGCACGATCACTCCCATTCACATGGGCACGGTCACCACCATCACGACCATACCCCTAAGCTGGATCATCTAAACAGCGCCTTTATCATTGGCATTGTTTTGAACTCTGCTTTTGTTGTGATTGAAGTTATTGCGGGGTTATGGAGCCATTCCCTATCTCTGTTAACCGATGCAGGGCATAATCTGAGCGACGTTGCAGGGCTTGCTTTAGCGTTACTGGCTTTCAAGCTAAGCAAAGTAAGCTCAAACCGCGCGTATACCTACGGATATAAACGATCCACTATAATCGTGTCATTTTTTAATGCAGTGATACTTTTTGTGGCTGTCGGTTTTATTGGTTATGAAGCTATAATGCGTTTTATTCACCAGGAAGCTGTAGCGGGCGGAACAATGGCCTGGGTAGCTTTTGCAGGTATCGGCATCAATGGTTTTACCGCATGGCTTTTTGTTAAGGACAAGGACTCCGACCTGAATGTAAAAGGCGCTTACTTACACATGGCAGTCGACGCTATTGTATCCTTCGGCGTAGTGGTCTCAGGTATTATTATCTATTTCACCAAATTATACTGGATTGATAGCGTTGTGAGTTTGATTGTTGCTATCGTTATTCTGCGCGGCACATGGAGCTTATTGAGCGACAGTTTACGTCTGGAGATGGACGGCGTTCCAAAAGAAATGGACCTGGAAAAGATCAAGCAGGAACTAATGAAAGCCAAGGGTGTTGTTGATGTTCACCATGTTCATGTGTGGGCACTAAGTACAACCGAGAATGCCCTAACCGCTCATTTAGTGATCGATCAAAATTCAGTGTCAACTTTCGACAGTATCAAACACGATCTGCGCCACCGGTTGGAGCATTTATCCATCACCCACAGCACTTTTGAGCCTGAGTTTTCTGATGAGAAGTGTTTGCATGTAGATTGTTAAAAAACCCAGCTATTGTGTCATTGCGAGGCGTAAGGCGGGTGGTGTGAGCCGCGCAACGAAGCAATCGCATACTATACAGGGCGGATATGCATAGTTCGCGATTGCTTCTTCACCGCTCAGGCCGTTCATCGCAATGACATTAAAGGGATAATTATTTCTTCTTCGCCTTAGCAGCTTTCGGCGCAGCAGGTTCTTCTGCTACTTCAGCTTTTGGCGCTTTCGCCTTTTTAGCAGGCTTAGCTTCTTCAATCTCTGCTGCCGGCTCTGCTTCTGCAACAGCGGCCGTTGCTTCATTCGGATCAGGTTCGCTGAACAAAGGCAGATCTTTTATGATATGATACCACGAAACGATCTTCTTCATATCAGAAGCATATACCTTTTCCTCATCGTGAGCAGGCGCTACTTCTCTGAAAAAATCACGCAATACTTTACCATCAGCTTTAGCATCCGGAACGCTTTTCGCATCCTTCATACGACCAAACACATCCGTCAGGCGGATATCTTCATAATCACCAAAAATGGTGATCTCATCCAATGCAGCAATCTTGGCGGTCGACAGGTTGGCTACCAGTTTTGTTTTATTAGCATCAAGGCTTTCTAAAATAAACCCGGTCTTGTTTTGAGCCAATGCTTTCCACAAACCCGGTTTGCCCGATACTGATACTATTCCACGTAAATTCATTTTTTCAGTTGTATTGGTTGTAATAGTTGTAGTAGTTGTAATGGTTATAAAGGTTGTAATGGTTTAAAAGGTTTGCCGCTCTTAAACTTTTACAACCTCTCAAACTTTTATAACTTCTCCAACATCTTCAACTTTTATTTATTCCTCGATTACCTCAACACCTAAAATCTTATCGCCCTGGCGAATGCTGTCGACAATGTCAACGTTTTCGGTTACTTTGCCAAAGCAAGTGTGGTTCCTGTCAAGGTGAGCAGTATTATCGCGGCTATGGCAGATAAAAAACTGGGAGCCACCGGTGTTACGACCTGCATGAGCCATTGAAAGCACACCACGGTCATGGTATTGGTTATCGCCGGTCAGTTCACAATCGATATGATAACCCGGACCGCCTGAACCTGCGCGGTAAGCTGTTGCAGGATCTTTTGAGAAAGGACATCCGCCTTGTACAACAAAGTTCGGGATCACACGGTGAAAAGTTACACCATCGTAAAAACCTTCTTTAGCCAGTTTCTTGAAGTTGGCAACTGTATTTGGAGCGTCTTTGTCGTAGAATTCTACGGTCATATCGCCTTTTGCAGTCTTTATTATTGCTTTGCTCATCGCTACTTATTTTATTGGACTGCAAAGTTAGTAAAAAAGGGTAAAGGCAAAAGTTGAAAGGAGAAAGTGACAGGGAAATTGAAACTCCTCAATAACTGGTTTCAGTTTTAAACTGAAATCCCGGATCAAGGCAGTTTAAAATTGCCAGGAATCAGCAGCATTCAGTCACAGACTGAAGCCATGGATATCTTTTTAAAATTCTGTTGATTCCTGAATTCAGCAAATTCTGGTTCAGACAATCAATTGTTAAAAATAGTTAAGATATACTTTCATAACCTCTAATTCACAATACCTTCTGAAATATTTCGTTATTTTAGCGGGTATGATACGTGTCTTTCTGATTTCTATATTGCTATTATTCATTGTCAATTTAAGTTTTGCGCAGGGTAATTTAACGGGCAGGGTGTATGAAAATAAAACCCGTATACCTATTGCCGGGGTAAGTATCCAAAACCTTAAATCCAATATTTTTACCGTTACCGATAAGAATGGTTTATTCTCTATACGTGCCCACGTTGGCGACCTGGTTACTTTCTCCTCATTCGCTTATGAAACAGACACTCTTTTTGTAAAAGACCTGGGCAGCACTGAAATTCTGATGGACCTGAAAGGCACTAACCTGAAAGGCGTAACCATCAGGGACCAGCAAACGAGGTTAGGCAGCCTTACCGCCGCCCCTACTTTATCTCCATTCGGTGGTCAAACCGTGGTTTATTCAAAGGATGCTAATGGCAACTATAAAGGCGGTCTTACCATGAACTTATTCGACTCGCACTCAGATGCCAAAAAAAGGGCGAAGACCATACAGTTGGGAAAGGATGAGGAGTTAAAACAGAAGATCAACAGGGAATTCAGTCCCGAAACCTTGAAGGATTACGTTCCGCTGAAAGGGCAGGAGATGACCAATTTCATCATCATGTATACGCCGACGGTAGATAGTTATAACGCCCCTGAGTTTAATTTTACATCATACGTTGACTCCACTTATAAAGAGTTCATGAAAATTCCGAAAGAAAGAAGAGGATCAAAGGATCTTACCGACCTGCATGCAAAACCAAGTGAGTAACGATTCCGTTAAAATCATAATAGCCTTAACAATTATTCGTTACTTTTAACCGGGGTAATTAAATGAATATCAACTTCAAATACCTTTCGCGTTTCAACTTTCGCCTTTGGGCTATCCTGGGCTTGCTGCTTTTACCGGTCATCGGCAGGGCGGCTTCTATTCTTATACCCATGGATGAGGAGCAAAAGGACCACCTGAAATCTTACGGCATAGCTTTCTGGACGTTGAAGAATGGTGAGGAGGTTGATTGGTTACTCAACTACCGTGGCGGCAGTTTCATGTTTAAATATAATAAAGCGGTTGAGGATGAATGCAAGATCCGCGGCGTAAGTTATGAAGTACTGGCTGATGCCAAAGTAAGTGAGATCATCACTCAAATTAGCGACCCGTCAGTCAATATGGATTTGGTGAAGCTGGAGAAAGCACCCAAAATTGCCGTGTATTCGCCAAAAAATAAACTACCCTGGGACGATGCCGTAACCATGGTTTTGAAGTATGCAGAGATTCCTTATGATGTGTTATATGATGAGGAAGTAGTTCGCGGCGATTTGCCCAAATACGACTGGCTGCATCTGCATCACGAAGATTTTACCGGGCAATACAGCAAATTTTATGGTTCATTTCGCTATGCGCAATGGTATAATGATGATGTGAAACTGCAGGAAGCCACCGCGCATAAGCTTGGCTTCAAGAAAGTATCACAAATGAAGCTTGCTGTAGTTGAGCATATCCGTGATTTCTGCTCAGGAGGAGGATTTTTGTTTGCGATGTGTTCGGGTACCGATACCTTTGATATTGCGCTATCGGCCTCTAATACCGATATCTGTGAAAACATGTTTGATGGTGATGCCGCCGATCCGGATGCACAACAGAAACTGGATTTTACTCAGACTTTTGCATTTCAGAACTTTACGCTCGACATTAACCCTATGTCGCACCAGTTCAGCAATATCGATGTGACTACCACCCGCCAGGTAGAGCGTGCAAGAGATTTTTTCACGCTGTTTGATTTCTCCGCTAAATGGGACGTAGTGCCCAGCATGCTTACCCAGAATCATGATAAGGTGATCAAAGGCTTTATGGGGCTAACTACCGCCTTTAATGAAAAGCTGATTAAACCGGGCGTAACCATTATGGGCGAGATGAAGACTGGCAACGAAGCCCGATATATTCATGGTGAGTATGGCAAAGGGCAATGGACCTTCTACGGGGGCCACGACCCGGAAGACTACCAGCACGTAGTAGGCGATCCCCCTACCGATCTGAAGCTACACCCCAATTCTCCGGGATATCGATTGATATTGAACAACGTATTATTCCCCGCAGCACATAAGAAGAAACAGAAAACCTGATCTTAATTATAGAACGACCAGGAAACGCCGATCTTTAATAGTCTGTCCGGACCAGGATAGCGGTTGATCATATAATATCCCTTACTGAATACTCCCTGGTTGGCATAATCGTACATTACAAAGATGTTGGTACGGATCAGCGTTGCCTTGAAGAATACGGATGCTACAGGATATGATGAGAAAGTAAGATTCGGTGTGTTATTATAAAACTGGCCCAGGCCCACAGCGTACGATGGCGCCACGTAAGGCGTGTTATATCGCACATTGATACCAAAATTGCTATTCAACACGCTGAACAGCAGCTTTGAATAATACAAACTGCTGTAAGTATATACCGACGGCGTACGCAATGTATTTTGATAATCGCTTTTTTGATAAACCACGTAGTTATCAAAATGCCACCGGCGCCATCTTAGGTTCTTACCAATGCTTAATTTGATCAGGTTGATCGGGTTGCGCTCCTGAGTAGGCGTTGCGTTTATCCCGTTAGGATCAGCTGTAAAATACAGGTAATCATTTATCATGTAATACTCCGCCTTCAGATCAAGCTGCAGCAGGTCATTAACATAGTTAAATGACAAATTGGTAGTTTTCTGATTACTAAAGCTATTATGGAATATATAGTGGTTAGATATCCAGTCGGTATAAACCAGCGGCGGCGAGCTGCTTTGCTGATAAGCACCAAATATTATCCTCCCCGCTTTACGTCCGCCTGATAAACTTAATTTTGCCTCATAAAGGAAATTACCAAAATCCCGCCCTGCTACTATCTGCTGCAGATCAACATCGAGCAAAATTCTGTCACTGAAGCGGTAGCCGGCTCTCCCTTTTAGAGTGATATCCTGGAAAGAGTTGTTCTGCACCCGTTGATTAACAACCTGACGCGCAAAATTGGCGTTGGTAATGGTATCGGTAACAAATTGCTGATAGGTGTAGTAATCATGAACCAATCCCAGGTCAACCTTAACCTCGTTCTTTACAGTACCGGTAGATTTCCCGCGGAGATAAAAACTATAGGAGAACCCGTTCTGTAAGTGAAAGACAGAGAGTGAATCCCTCGAATAAGTAGAGCTGTAATAATAATCAGGAAACACGCCATAAGTATCGGGTTCGTTCTGCAAAAACTTATAAGTGCTTTTATTATAAAGAAAGGCCCATGACACCCGCTGCGTTGGCAATATTTTGGATCTATCTACACTTTTTATCGTCGTGTCAATTTTACCGATATAATAGAACTGCTTGATATAAAAGCCATTGCTGCGGATATTATCGCTTGAGTTGTATAAGCGTACTGGTTGATTCTGCGAGGTAATATACCCGGTTGTCGGCGTAGCGGTGAATATCGAATCATTTTGTATTGAGCCGTTCTCAGGGGCCTTCAGGTTATTATAAAAATAACTGCCGAGCAGATTATAACGCTTGCTTTTTGATTCATGCCAGGTAAATATCGCCCCTGTCAGATCACTGGCACCTTGTTGGGGGTAATAACCGCGGGAGCCAATAATGTTAAAGTTAAAGCCGACATTCCATTGCGGATTGACATTTTGTGTATGCAACACTTTAAACACCTGCTCTTTTACACCGCTTGCAAAAAGTGAGAGATTGGTGTATGGCACACGTGCCCTGTAATATTGTATATCCTGTGGTGTAAAAAGATAGGCGTCCAGGAAATGCTGTCCAACATCAAACCCGATAGTTTTACTCGGTTCGAATAGTAAACTGCGTTCTGCAAGCCCGAGATTACCCAACCCTATTTTAGGGCTACGTGGCTGATAAAGCGGACTATAATTTTCAAAATTCGTCAGGCCTGTATCCAATGGAAAAACCTGCGTGCTATCACTCAATAAGCGCTCATTAGTTACCCGTATAAACTTGGAGGTAAAGATTACCGAATCGCGTTTCTTTTCTTCTTTCTGCCTTTCAGCATCAATCTCCTGGTCACCGGTAAGCTGCTTCCCTTGCTTCCTGGTTGATGTATCGTTATTAAAATTATTCCTCCTGATACCATTGTTCGGCGACCCGGGGATGGTAGGGGTTTGAGCCAATGCCACACCTGCCGAAAAACAGATCAGCATCACAAAAAGAATATATCGGAGTCGGTTCTGCATTAAAGGCCGGCTATCAGGTTTTTAAGTATTAATGTCATTTTAGGCTCTGCTTCCGTTGCAACTGCCAGGATTTCTTCAAGAGATACCGGGTATAGGGTATCATGAAACCCTTCATCAGTTAACACCGATATCGCAAAAACAGGCAGTCCCATATGATTAGCCACAATCACCTCCGGCACTGTGCTCATGCCAACGGCATCGCCACCAATTATCCGCAGATAGCGGTATTCGGCTTTCGTTTCAAGGTTTGGCCCGGTCACAGCTACATAAACACCTTTATGGCAGGCAATATTGTTTTCTTTAGCAATATTTAATGCATTTTCGATCAGGTCACGGCGGTAAGGCTGGCTCATATCCGGGAAACGCGGGCCCAGTTGCTCTTCATTTCTCCCGATCAATGGGTTGTGTGGTTGAAGATTAATATGGTCTTCGATCACCATCAGGTCGCCTTTTTTAATATTAGGGTTGAGCGATCCGCTGGCATTGGATACGAACAATGTTTTTATGCCCAGCATCTTCATCACCCTCACAGGGAAGGTGATCTGCTGCATGGTATAACCTTCGTAATAATGCAGACGGCCCTGCATAGCAACCACCTTTTTACCGGCCAGTGTACCAAATATCAATTTACCTGAGTGAAATTCAAGTGTGGAGATCGGAAAATCAGGGATATTAGAGTACATCAGTTGTTTTTCAACTTCGATCTCGGTCACTAATCCGCCGAGACCAGTCCCCAGTATGATGCCTATTTCGGGCTCAAAATCGCCAATGCGACTTTTAATGTATAAGGTGGTTTGTTGTATGTTCTCTAACATATTGTGTAACTAACTGATCAAATTGCTGCGCCTCATTATTCAGAAATTGTACCCCTATCGGGATGACTAAAACCGGCAACGATTGCACAAGAGGAAGCAGTTCGTGTTCAACTAAACGTTTCGCATCCTTTTCTGTTGTAATGATCACTTTTTTTTGTGCAGTACAGGCAGCGAATTCATCGGCAAGTTTACTGATATTTTTTAAGCTAAAACGATGATGGTCGGGATAATTGTGATGCACCAGTTTTGAACTATATTTTTTGATATGCTGCACCAAAGGCTGGGAATTTGCGATGCCTGTCAGCAAGAATACAATCGTGTCGGTATCTAATACCGTGTTAGCTTCTTTTCCACTCAAATCCTGCAATGGCAGATAAACAATCGAGGTAAAAAACACAGACTGATATGGCAGTAACTCCAGACTATATATGATTGCCTGCTGCTCATGGGCGCTCAATTGTTCAGGGCATTTACTTATCACGATAATATCCGCCCGCCAACGTCCGCTGAATGGCTCACGCAGGTTACCTGCAGGCAAAAGTAAATGTGGTTCTTTTATCCGGTTATAGTCAAATAATAAAATGCTCAATCCCGGCTTTACCGCACGGTGCTGGTAGGCATCATCCATTAATACCAGGTTATGGGCATGAGTAAGTTCTTTAATACCATCAACCCGCTTTTCGCACACCACAACGGTAATATCAGGAAATTTGTGTTTAAACTGTAATGGCTCATCGCCTACCTGTTCAGCGGTTGAGTCTTTGGTAACTGTTAAAAAGCCTTTTGTCTTTCGGCCATAACCTCTGCTTAAGGTCGCCAGTTTATAATGATCTTTTAGCAACCTTGCCAGGTATTCCGTCATAGGTGATTTGCCTGCGCCCCCAACTTGCAGGTTACCCACTGAAATCACCGGCATTTTGAACTTCCGGCTTTTCAATATTCCGCCATCATAACACCAGTTACGGATAGATACAATCAGGCCATAAAGTAGCGAGAATGGGAATAAGAGCCAGCGGAGTTTCATATAATCGGTAAAGATATAAAAAACACGTCGATGGGAATTTTGTGTAGAGTTTTTAAAATATAGACATACGACTTATGCAGCAACTCCTACCTAATTCCAACTGCTACGAAGACTCTTCTTTTTGAAAAAATTGTTTTCTTTGACCTGTACGGTCTACCGCTTTGTAGCCAATGTAAGGGAAACCGTTTTTTGCCTCGTTAGGGGCTACCCTTTATCGACTTTCCAGGTGTGAAATAATGCAATGCTATTTACCTGTCCAATGGGCGGGTAGCCGCTACGCGGCATTAATCAAATTCATAATTCTATTCTACAAAGCGGTAGGCCCTATGGGCCATTACATTTCTGCGTTCTAAAATCGGGAGAAAAGATATCTCAAATCATCTATCTTTCCTTGACTAAAGCTATTTTCCGCCATTAATTAATAGCTTTTCTTGCTTACGTCACCTTCTCTAATTGTTTACTCGAGAACGTCGGGGCTTGCATTAAAAATGCTTCCAAATTCGGTAATGAGATGTGTTTTGAATTATGCTTTTCCAGCTTTCTTTTAGATTTAATGTCCACTTGAATTTGCATAATCAAATTTACAAATTTTATTTAATTTAGACCTTCTGCACCAACCAGTCCTAACACCAACATGAAATATAGACTACTTATTCTCTTTTTAGCATTCGCTGCTACGGCCTTCGCTCAAACCGACACCAAATTGACCACTCAATTACAGGATGCTGTAAAAGACTTTAAAGGCCAGGTTGGCATCTATGTAAAAAACCTTAAAACAGGCAAAACAGCTGCTATTAATGCAGATACACTGTTCCCTACTGCAAGCATGATCAAGGTGAGCATACAATGTGGGGTGATGGATAAGATAGAAAAAGGGGAATTGGCTTATAATCAAAAATTGGTTTATCGCGATTCGTTATTGTATCCAGGCGAGGACCTCCTGGGTTCGTTTAAAGACAAGGATACCATCCAGTTAAGTAAAGTGGTTTTACTGATGATCACCATGAGCGATAATACGGCCAGCACCTGGCTGCAAAGGATCGTAACCGGCGAATACATCAACAATTGGCTGGATAAAAACGGGTTTAAAGTATTGCGTGTAAACTCAAGAGTAAAAGGTCGCGAGGCTATTCGTTCCAAATATGGATGGGGTGTCAGTTCACCTTATGAAATGTGCAGGTTATTCACTATGATACGCAATGGCGAAGCGGTGAGTCCGGCGGCAAGCGAGCGTATGTACCGCGACCTGGTGCGAATTTATTGGGATGACAGATCATTATCCCAAATACCGCCCTATGTGCAGGCAGCCAGCAAGAGCGGTTCTGTAGATGAAGCTAAATCAGAAACCGTTTTGGTAAATGCCCCGCACGGCGATTATGTTTTCTCCGTAATGACCAATAACAATAAAGACCAGCGCTGGGTGCCGGATAACGAAGCACAATTGCTTATCAAGAAGATTTCGGGGCTGCTATGGCACTATTATGAGCCTAAAAGCGACTGGAAACCTGCCCCAGGTATAGACAAGCTGATGCTGAACGAGTGACATTTTTCTGACAACCTGTCACGGATTCCGTGCACTTTCCTGACGAAATATGAAGCGTTTTTAACGTGTTGAAGCCTTTTTTACTGCCAAAATGATATTGGCATAAGCCTTGTTGATACTGGATAGGTTTAATAATTAGAAAAGGAAAAATCAATCATATATGTCTAAAATAATTGGAATCGACTTAGGAACAACGAACTCTTGCGTTGCAGTAATGGAAGGTAACGAACCTGTAGTTATTGCCAACAGCGAGGGTAAACGTACTACGCCGTCAGTTGTGGCGTTTGTTGACAACGGCGAGCGTAAGGTAGGTGATCCTGCCAAGCGTCAGGCTATCACCAATCCTACAAAAACTATTTACTCTATCAAACGCTTCATGGGTAACCAATTTAATGAGGTTACAAAGGAGGCATCACGCGTACCTTACAAAGTGGTTAAAGGCGATAATAACACTCCACGTGTTGAGATCGACGACCGCAAATATACCCCGCAGGAAATTTCAGCCATGGTACTTCAAAAAATGAAGAAAACTGCTGAAGATTTCTTAGGCACCGAAGTAAGCGAAGCAGTTATTACTGTACCGGCTTATTTTAACGATGCTCAGCGTCAGGCTACCAAAGAAGCAGGCGAAATTGCAGGCTTAAAAGTTCGCCGTATCATCAACGAGCCTACTGCTGCTGCC
>Ga0163162_10002816_pt1 | contig 16540 bp, 13 predicted proteins | sample S55metaG_FD_115310 | JGI IMG/M metagenome (GOLD analysis project Ga0163162, IMG submission 115310) | Switchgrass rhizosphere microbial communities from Kellogg Biological Station, Michigan, USA - S5-5 metaG | ecosystem: Host-associated > Plants > Roots > Rhizosphere > Soil | place: USA...
TGGAACTCGTACTGGCCCGGGTAATAGTTGTGACCGGCGAGGTGGTAGATCGCGGAAAGCGTGTACGCGTTGTGCGTCGCGAATTGCGGATAGACGGCGTCCGGCGCGCCCAGCAGCTTCTTCGCGCAGGCGACGTAGGAAATGTCCGTGTAGATCTTGCGCGTGTAGACCGGATAGCCTTCCAGGCCGTCCACTTGCGCGCGCTTGATCTCCGAATCCCAATAGGCACCCTTGACGAGCCGGATCATCAGGCGGTGACGGCTGCGGCGCGCGAGATCGATCAGGTAATCGATCACGAACGGGCAGCGCTTCTGATAAGCCTGCACCACGAAGCCGATGCCGTTCCAGCCCGCGAGTTCCGGGTCGAAGCAGAGCGCTTCGAGCAGATCCAGCGAGAGTTCGAGCCGGTCCGCCTCTTCCGCGTCGATGTTCAGGCCGATGTCGTACCGGCGCGCAAGCTGCGCGAGCGAGCGCACGCGCGGCAGCAGTTCGTTCATCGTGCGCTCCTGCTGCGAGCGCGAGTAGCGCGGGTGCAGCGCGGAGAGCTTGATCGAGATGCCCGGGCCTTCGTAGATGCCACGCCCGCCCGCCGCCTTGCCGATCGCGTGGATCGCCTGCTCGTAGGAGGCGTAGTAGCGCAGCGCGTCTTCTTCCGTGGTCGCGGCTTCGCCGAGCATGTCGTAGGAATAGCGGAAACCGCGCGCCTCGAACTTGCGGCTGTTCGCGAGCGCTTCCGAGATCGTCTCGCCCGTGACGAACTGCTCGCCCATCAGGCGCATCGCCATGTCGACGCCCTTACGGATCAGCGGCTCGCCGCCGCGCCCGATCAGGCGGGTCAACGCCGAGGACAATCCCGTCTCGCTGTTCGTCGTCACGAGCTTGCCGGTGATCATCAGGCCCCACGTCGCCGCGTTCACGAACAGCGACGGCGCCTGGCCCATGTGCGAGCGCCAGTCGCCCTTGCTGATCTTGTCGCGGATCAGCGCGTCGCGGGTCGCGCGGTCGGGAATGCGCAAAAGCGCCTCGGCGAGGCACATCAGCGCGACGCCTTCCTGGCTCGACAGCGAAAACTCGTGGATCAGCCCTTCGACGCCGCCGCCCGTGTGCTTCGCGCGCAGCGCTTCGACGAGCTTGGCCGCAAGCGCCTGCGTTTCGGTGGCGATGGCGGCGGGCAGCCGCGCCTGGCCGACCAGAAACGGCACGCACTCCGGCTCGGGACGCCGGTAAGCGGCCGTGATCGCCGCGCGCAGCACCGACTGCGGCTGCACGTTCTGAGCGAAATCGAGGAAAGGATGGGCCGCGCCGTCCTCGTCGCTCTCGACAGGCGCAGTTTCGCCCAGTTCGGCCACGCCGTTCGCGCCGGACAGTTCGGGCGGAAGCTGACCGTGCTCGATCCGCTCCAGGTACGCGAAGATGGCCTGCTTGATCAGCCAGTGGGGAGTGCGCTCGAGACGCGTCGCGGCATCTTTCAGCCGGGAGCGCAGCAGATCGTCGACTTTGACGCCAAGGGTAGTGCTCGCCATATTTCCTTCGTTTGGCCGGTCGTGACACCCGGCCGATGACTAAAAAGTTGGCGAATCGTACTCCGCTGTTAAAAAAGGTGCAACCAAATTTTGGGATGGGTTGCACCCGGCTCAAAGCCTTATCGGATAAGGGATCGGTGGGTTCGACCGGAACTGGCGGATGGCGTAAAAAGCCTAGTATTTTCCCTAACCGATTTTTTCTTGGGGGATGCCCTATTCAAAACCCATCCTTCAGCCGATATAAGGTCCATGCGCGCCCGTTCGGCGACGCATTTTGCGGCCAACTGCAGCCGCACGGTTTCGGGGAAAGAGAATGAGCACTTGGATGGTGATTACCGGCGTGTGGGCGATGTGCGCGATCTGCGCGGTGCTGTTCATCCGTGGCGCGCATCCGCATGTCGCGCGGCCCGGCGACGAGACGCACGACGGTCCGCGCGGTTCGGCCGACGGCGTTTCCGTGCCTCACGGGGTTCGCGTGGCGAGCGCCGATCGCCGCAACGAGTAGGCAGCTGCGAATCCGATCGCCGCGGCGCACGCTGTTCGCTTCATTTTCGCTTCAGATATCCAGCGGATCGACTTCGACGCTCCAGCGCAGCACGCCTCTCAGGTTTCGCAGCGCGGGTTGCCATGCCCGCAGCGCGCTCTGCAGCGCCGCGCGCGACGCGCACTCCAGCAGCAGTTGCGCGCGATGCACGTTGAACACCTTCACGATGGTGAGCGGCACGGCGTCGTAGACGGTCACGCGCCCGGCGCCGGGCAACGGCGCGAACGCGGCCGCCGCTTCGGCGAGAAACGCGAGCGCCGCCTCCAGCGTGCGGCCTTCCGCCCGCAGCAACGCCTGATAGACGAACGGCGGCAGGTGCGCGTCGCGCCGCTCGGCGAGCGTCGAACTGGCAAAGCCGACGTAATCGTGCCGCGCGAGCGCGTGATACAGCGCGTGCCGCGGATAGCGCGTCTGAATCAGCACCTCGCCCGGCAGCCCGGCGCGTCCCGCGCGGCCGCTCACCTGCATCAGTTGCGCGAAAAGCCGTTCGCTGGCGCGAAAATCGTGTGAAAAGAGCGCCGTATCGGCGTTGAGCACGCCGACGAGCGTCACGCGCTGGAAGTCATGGCCCTTCGCGATCATCTGCGTGCCGACCAGAATGTCGACCTCGCCCGCGTGGACGTCGGAGAACAGCGCCTCCGCGCTGCCCTTGCGCCGCGTGCTGTCGGCGTCGATGCGCAAGACCCGCGCGCCCGGCACCGCGCCCGCGAGCGCTTCCTCGACGCGCTGCGTGCCGCGGCCCATCGGCGCGATATCGACGTTGCCGCAATCCGGGCACGACTTCGGAATCCGCGACTCCCAGCCGCAATGGTGGCAGCGCAGCGCGCGCTCGGGCTTGTGCAGCACGACGTAGGCGCTGCAGCGCGGACAGCCGGCGACCCAGCCGCAGGCGTCGCAGGACAGGATCGGCGCGTAGCCGCGGCGGTTCAGGAACACGAGACTCTGCTCGGCGCGTTCGAGCCGCCCCTTCAGCGCGGCGACCAGCGGTCCCGACAATCCATCGATCGACGCCCGCCCGCGCCGCCGCTCATCCTCCAGATCGATCAGCCGCACGGCCGGCAGAGCGGCGTCGGCGACGGCACGGCGCGTAAGCGTGAGACGCCGGTAGCGGCCCTGCTCGGCCTGCCACCAGCTTTCGAGCGACGGCGTCGCCGAGCCGAGCACGACCGGAATGTCGAGCTGCTTCGCGCGGTAGATCGCGAGATCGCGCGCGGAATAGCGCAACCCTTCCTGCTGCTTGTAGGCAGGATCATGTTCCTCGTCGACGACGATCAGCGCGAGCTTCGGCAGCGACGCCAGGATCGCGAGCCGCGTGCCGAGCACGAGCCGCGCGGCGCCGGTGTGCGCCGCGAGCCAATTGCGCGCGCGCTCCCCTTCGGCAAGGCCGCTGTGCATCGTGACGATCGCGCCCTCCGGGAGCGCCGCAAAACGCGTGCGGAACGCCGCCTCGAATTGCGGCGTCAGGTTGATTTCCGGGACCAGGACGAGCGCCTGCGCGTCGGGCCGGGCGGCGAGCAGATCGGCGAGCGCGTGCAGATAGACCTCGGTCTTGCCGCTGCCCGTCACGCCGTGCAGGAGGAAAGGCGCGAAGCCGCGCGCGGCGGTGATCGCATCGACGGCTTCCTGCTGCTCGCCCGTCAACGTCGGGAGGAGCGCATCGATCTTCAGCGCGGAAGCCGGTGGCGCCGCGCTTTCCATCGGCCCCGTCTCCAGCGCGACCCAGCCTTTCGCCGCCCATTCGTCGAGCGTCGCGCTCGCCTTCGCGTGCAGCGCGCGGGCATCGGCGGCGGCGAGCGTCGGCTGGGCCGCGAGCGCGTCGGCGAGACGCCGCAGCGCGCTCGCGCGGGCGGGCAACGCGTCGGGCAGGACCGCGCGCCCCGCCGGCAGCAGCCGATAACGCTCCTCGGGCGCGAAGAGCCGCGCCCAGCGCGACGCGTCGCGCAGCGCCTGCGGCAACGCAGGCAGCGCGACTTCGCCCAGCCCGCGCTGGTAGTACTCGGCGGCGAAGCCGGCCAGCGCGCGCCATTGACCGGAAAGCGGCGGGCACGCATCGCAGATCGCTTCGACGGCGCGCAGCTTGTCGGCGGGAACATCGGTTTGCGCCGTCACTTCGCAGATCAGGCCCACTGCATCGCGGCGCCCGAACGGCACGCGCACGAGCAGCCCGGGCACCGGTTCGGGTGCCAGATCGTAGCGGTAGTCGAAGAGCGTCGGCAGAGGATTATCGAGCGCCACGCGGACGAACACGGCGCTCATCCGCTGCACCGCCCCCGCACGGCCGCGCGGCGGGACCCCGAAGACAGCGCAAGGCTTTGCGCGGCGCACTTAAAGTGAAACATCACAATCGGCGCTAAGTTAAGGATTATTTTTGAGATTTCGACGCTTTCCACAGCCCTGTGGATAACTTTGTTGAGAACTTAAGTTGACAGTTGCAGAAACTCGCGTTCCAGGCGGTTGTGTGCGATTGCCCACATAGCGGACAAAGGCGGATTTTTCTCTTTGGAATCAATCATTTGCTTTACGCATAGATGGCCTTTATGAGCCGCTTCGGGCCATACGTCTGATGGCGCGCCGCAACGTAAAAATTGTGTATAAGTCAAGCCTTGACATCTCCGGGAGAGCCGAACGGCGGGCTTTCACGCGAGAGTCACGAGGGCCGGCGCGGCACCCGGCCGCACGTCCACATGTTGCACCGCAGCGATCAGGCAGCCGGCGATCTGCCCTTCGCGCGAATCGTCCGGCTATGGCGATGCACTTCGTCGACCAGTTCCGCGACGTGCTCCGGCAGCGTGAACTGCGAGATGCCGTGACCGAGATTGAACACGTGGCCAGGAAAGTTGCCGTAGCTGTCGAGGACCGCGCGGGCTTCGGTGCGGATCACCGCGGGCGGCGCGAACAGCACACTGGGATCGATATTGCCCTGCAATGCCACGCGCTGGCCCACCTTCTCGCGCGCCGCGCCCAGATTGACGGTCCAGTCGAGGCCGACGGCATCCACGCCCGTCGACGCGATCTGCTCGAGCCACAGTCCCCCGCCTTTCGTGAACGTGATGACCGGCACCCGCTCGCCGTCGTGTTCGCGCTTCAGGCCCGCGACCACCTTCGCGATGTAATCGAGCGAGAAGCGTTGATAGGCGCCGTCGGCGAGCGCGCCGCCCCATGTGTCGAAGATCATCACGGCCTGCGCGCCGGCGTCGATCTGCGCGTTCAGGTACGCGATGACCGAGCGCGCGTTGATATCGAGAATGCGGTGCATCAGGTCGGGCCGCGCGTAAGCCATCGACTTGACCGTGCGATGGTCGTCCGAGCCGCCCCCCTCCACCATGTAGCAGGCGAGCGTCCAGGGGCTGCCCGAAAAGCCGATGAGCGGCACTTTCTGGCGCCCTTCGGCGTCGGTGAGGGCACGCCGGATCTGGCTGACGGCGTCGGTGACATAGCGCAGCGCCGAGTCGATGTCCGGCACGGCGAGGCGCGCCACGTCCGCTTCGGTGCGCACCGTGCGCTCGAAACGCGGCCCTTCGCCCTGGACGAAGTTGAGGCCAAGGCCCATCGCGTCCGGGACGGTCAGGATGTCCGAGAACAGGATGGCGGCGTCGAGCGGAAAGCGTTCGAGCGGCTGAAGCGTGACTTCCGTCGCGTAATCGGGATTTTTCGCGAGGCCGAGAAAACTGCCCGCCCGCGTGCGCGTGGCGTTGTACTCGGGCAGGTAACGACCCGCCTGGCGCATCAGCCAGATCGGCGTGTAGTCGGTCGGCTGGCGCAGAAGCGCGCGCAGGAAGGTGTCGTTGAGGAGGGTATGGGCCACGGCGCTCGGATGCGAAGGCAAATGATCATTCTACCGGAGCGTCATCCGCTTTTTCACGCGCCGGCGCCGGGTCCGTGCACGCGCAGATCGTGAGCGGCGGGATTCACGATCGCCGGGTGATGTTCAGCGGGCACGCCACTCGCTATCATCGATACACATAACATCAGACAAAAATCAAAAGGAGATGCGATGAAATCCATGATGGCAATTTTCGCGGCGCTGACGGTGTTCCTTGCGAGTGGCGGGGTTCAGGCGCAGACGGTGCAGGCAGGCAGCGTCGGCGGTGCTCCGGCGGCGACGGTTCCCGCTGCGGCGTCCTCGCGGCTCGACGACATCCTCGCGCGCCACACGCTGCGCATCTGCACGACGGGCGACTACAAGCCGTACACGTTTCTCAGGCCGGACGGCCAGTTCGAAGGCATCGACGTCGATCTTGCCGACGCCCTCGCCCGGTCGCTCGGCGCGAAGCCGGAGTTCGTGAAGACGACGTGGTCGAACCTGATGAACGATTTCGTATCGAAATGCGACATCGCGGTCGGCGGCGTCTCGACCACGCTCGACCGCCAGAAGCGCGCATTCTTCACGCAGCCGTACATGGTCGACGGCAAGACGGCAATCGTGCGTTGCGACGATGTCGGCAAATACCAGACCGTTGCGGAAATCGACCAGCCGGGCGTGCGCACGATCGTGAATCCGGGCGGCACGAACGAGCGCTTCGCGAAACAGTACTTCCGGCATTCGCAACTGATCGAGTATCCGGACAACGTGACGATCTTCGAGCAGATCCTCGACGGCCACGCCGATGTCATGGTGACCGACGCCTCCGAGACGCTGCTTCAGCAAAAGCTCCATCCGGGCCTGTGCTCGGTGCACCCCGACAAGCCGTTCCAGTTCGGCGAAAAGGCGTACCTCCTGCCGCGCGGCGACGTGCCGTTCCAGCAATACGTCGATCAGTGGCTGCACCTCGCGCGCTCGACGGGCGAATTTCAGGCGGTCGTCGACAAGTGGCTGAAATAACGCACTAGGGCACGCAGCGTGGCGCTCGTCTTAGCGCGCCGCGCGCAACATCTCGCCGGTCCGCTCGCCGATGGTCTTCATCCACGCCGCCGCCGCGGGAGCGTGCGCCTGGATGCGCCCGAAGCCGTGCGTCATGTCGCCTGCGTCGATCATCTCGGCACGGCCGCCGTTGGCCGAGAGGAAGCGCGCGAGTTCGAAGGCATCGTCGTAGAGCGGATCGTGGGCCGCCGCGACGATCAGCGCCGGCGCGGGCGCGCGCTCGTACGGCTCCGCGAGCGGAAATACGCGGACGTCGTGCCGGTCGGGCTCGCGGCCGCCCAGGAACTGCTCCCAGTACCACTTCATTTCGTCGTTGGTCAGGCCCGGGCCGTTGGCGTTCGCCACGCAACTCGCGCTCTCGAACTGGCGGCGCATGACCGGATACAGCAGCAATTGCAGGCTCACGATCCCCGCGACGCGCTCGTTCGCGCCGCGCGCCGCCACCGTGGCGAGGTGCGCGCCCGCGCTGTCGCCGCCGACGGCGAGCCGGTCGGTCGCGAAACCCAGCCGCGAGCGGTGTTCCGCGAGCCACAGGAGCGAATCCAGCGCGTCGTCGCACGGCGCCGGAAACGGGTGCTCCGGCGCAAGCCGGTAATCGACGCTCACTACCGCGCAATTCGCGTCGACCGCGAGGCGCTCGACGAGCGTGTCATGCGTATCGAGATCGCCGACGACCCAGCCGCCGCCATGAAAATACACGAGCAGCGGCAGCGCGCCCGTCGCCGCCGCCGGCCGGTAGACGCGCGCAGCCAGTTCCCGGCCCGCGAGCGGCAGCGCCAGTTCGCTCACGAGTACGTCCGCCCCGCGCGGCAGCGAAAACGCGCGCGCCACGTCCTGAAAGCGTTGCCGCACGGTTCGGGCGTCGGCATTGGCGGGCAATGGCGGGAATGCCTCCGCCGCCGCGCGGTAGTAGCCGAGAAGGGCTGCGTCGATGGTCATGCGTGACTCCAAAGGTCGCGTTCGATGAGAGAGTTCACCTTTCAGCGTGAAATGCGGGACGATTTCATTGCGCCCGCTCGTTCGATTTTCTCGAAAAAACGGATTTGATGCACTAAGCTTAAAAACAGCAATTGGCGCCGATCCGGACCAGTGGTCCTGAAAAGCGGCGCACCCTGACAATTTTTATTCGGAAAGCTCACAAAACCAGCTCAATAATTGACCGTCAGCCTTATCCGGCGCGGGTTACAACCTGAAACACTTTGTTACGGTGACTGCCGGTCAATTCGCCCACAATCTGTTCAAACGGTTTCAACACGGATGTGTTCGGGTGTGGCGTGTGAGCGGATACTACACACTTGACGGTCGGCCTTGTGCCGAAGCCCTTCACAGGGACATCTTTGTTGGGGTCGTTCTCCGATCCGGCAACGGATCGAGATTGTTCCCACCTTTGGTCTCCTCGCGCTAACCCCGTAGCGTGTGGTTTTTAGCGGGCTCCAGGCCCGCTTTTTTTTCGCCCAAACAAACGTTTGCGCATTTTGCGAAGCAAAACGCGCAATTGTTTCGTTTAGATGAATCGGCGGAGAACGCGGTGCGTTCTCCTTTTATTTACGCCGTTCTCGCCTCCGATACCTTCAATTCCTCGATCATTCTCGCGCGCATCACGAATTTCTGGGCCTTGCCGGTGACCGTCATCGGCAGTTCATCGACGAAACGGATATAGCGCGGAATCTTGTAGTGGGCGATCTGCCCCTGGCAGAACTCGCGGATTTCTTCCGCCGTCGCCTGTTCGCCCGGACGCAGGACGACCCACGCGCACACCTCCTCGCCGTACTTCTGGTCGGGCACGCCGAACACCTGCACCGACTGGATTTTCGGATGCCGGAACAGGAATTCCTCGATTTCACGCGGATAGACGTTCTCGCCGCCGCGAATCAGCATGTCCTTCAGACGGCCGACGATGTTGCAATACCCTTCAGCGTCGATCGTCGCGAGGTCGCCGGTGTGCATCCACTCGTCGACGATCGCCTCGCGCGTCTTTTCGTCGTCGTCCCAGTAGCCTTTCATCACCGAGTAGCCGCGCGTGCACAGCTCGCCCGTCTCCCCAACCGGCACCACGTTACCGACAGGATCGATGATCTTGACCTCCAGATGCGGCTGGATGCGGCCGACCGTCGTGGTACGCTTGTCGAGCGGATCGGTCGTGGAACTCTGGAACGAGACCGGGCTCGTCTCCGTCATGCCGTACGCGATCGTGATTTCGCGCAGGTTCATCTTCGAGACGACGCGCTTCATGGTCTCGATCGGACACGGCGAGCCGGCCATGATGCCCGTGCGCAGCCGGCTGAGGTCGTACTTCGCGAAGTCGGGATGATCGAGTTCGGCGATGAACATCGTCGGCACGCCGTGCAGCGCGGTGCAGCGCTCTTCGGCGACGGCCGCGAGTGTCGCGGCGGGGTCGAACGCCTCGCCGGGGAACACCATCGTGCAGCCTGTCGATACGCATGCGAGCACCGCCAGCACCATGCCGAAGCAGTGATAGAGCGGCACGGGAATGCACAGGGAGTCGTTCTCCGAAAGCCGCATCGCCATGGCGATGTAACGCGCATTGTTGACGACGTTGTGATGCGTGAGCGTTGCGCCCTTCGGGTTGCCCGTCGTGCCGCTGGTGAACTGGATGTTGATGGGGTCGCGGGCGCCGAGCTTCGCTTCCAGCGCCTCCAGCGTGGCCGTGTCGAGTGTCTCGCGGCCTCGCGCCATGACATCGCCGAAATTGAGCATGCCGGGCGTCTTCGCGTCGCCCATGCGAATCACGGCGCGCAGGTCGGGCAGCTTCGCGGCGCGCAGCGCGTTGGGCGCGGCGTCGGCCAGCTCGGGCGCGAGCGACTGCAGCATCTCCAGATACTTCGACGTCTTGAATTGCTCCGCCGCGATCAGCGCCTTGCAGCCGACCTTGTTCAGCGCGTATTCGAGCTCGGCGAGCCGGTAGGCCGGATTGATGTTCACGAGAATCGCGCCGATGCGGGCAGTGGCGAACTGCGTCAGCAGCCACTCCGCACGATTCGGCGACCAGATGCCGACGCGGTCGCCGGTCTCGACGCCGAGCGCAAGCAGGCCGCTTGCGAGCACATCGACTTCATCGGCGAACTGGCGCCAGGTCCAGCGCACGTTCTGCTCGCGGAAGGTGACTGCGGGGCGGTCGGGGTACTTCGCGACGGTATCGAGGAGAAAACGTGACACGGTCGCGTTGCTCAGGGGAATGTCGGTCGAGCCGCGGACGTAGGAAAGGCCGTCGCGCGGTTCGATTTGCGCGTCGGCATGCGTCGGTTGAAGTGCCATCGATGGTCTCCGCCAGGTAAATCGTTGCCCGGAATGAAGGCAATTTGGAAGGCCATTTTGCACGGTCAGATTAACCGGGGGCATTCAGTGTTACCCGCAACGGCACGACGCACGGGCGGCGCGAAGCGCGTGAAATCAGCGCGTTACGCTCGTTTCGCGGAATGCCGCACAACCGATATGCAGAATTGCGCGCGCCCCGCGGCGCACCTGCTCCGCGCAGAAATGAAAAAAGCAGCCCGAAGGCTGCTTTTTTCGTCCTGCAACGACGCCGGTGCTCAGTGCTGAGCGCGCAGCTTGCGCAGACGCTGAATCGCCGCGAGTTGAGCCGTCGCGTACGCGAGTTCCGCTTGCGCGGTCGCGTATTCGAGATTCGAACCCGTGTTTTGCAGCGCTTCTTCGGCACGCTTTTTCGCCTGCTCGGCTTTCGCTTCGTCGAGGTCCGCGCCGCGGATCGCGGTGTCGGCGAGCACGGTCACGACGCCCGGCTGGATTTCGAGAATTCCGCCCGCGACGAACACGAACTCTTCGGAGCCGTCTTCCGCCTCGATGCGCACCGCGCCCGGGCGAATGCGCGTGATGAGCGGCGTGTGGCCCGGCAGAATGCCGAGTTCACCCGCCTCGCCCGGCAGCGCGACGAACTTCGCCTGGCCCGAGAAGATCTGCTCTTCCGCGCTGACGACGTCTACTTTGATGGTTGCCATATCGACTCCTGGGTCTGGTTATCGCTGGAACACCACGCGGTCGAGCGTAGTGCCTGGACGCCGGCTCATCGAGCCAGCGTCCGCTTCGATACACCCGACCTTTACTGGATCTTCTTGGCCTTTTCGAAGGCTTCGTCGATCGTGCCGACCATGTAGAACGCCTGCTCCGGCAGATGATCGCACTCGCCTTCGACGATCATCTTGAAGCCGCGGATGGTTTCCTTCAGCGGCACGTACTTGCCCGGCGAACCCGTGAACACTTCAGCGACGTGGAACGGCTGCGACAGGAAACGCTGGATCTTGCGAGCGCGCGCGACCGACAGCTTGTCTTCCGGCGAAAGCTCGTCCATGCCCAGAATCGCGATGATGTCGCGCAGTTCCTTGTAGCGCTGCAGCGTTTGCTGCACGCCGCGCGTGATCGTGTAGTGCTCTTCGCCGATCACGTGCGGGTCGATCTGACGCGAGGTCGAATCGAGCGGGTCCACGGCCGGGTAGATACCCAGCGACGCGATGTCACGCGACAGCACGACGGTTGCGTCCAGGTGGCCGAAGGTCGTAGCCGGCGACGGGTCGGTCAAGTCGTCTGCAGGGACGTACACGGCCTGAACCGACGTGATCGAACCAGTCTTAGTCGACGTGATGCGTTCCTGCAGCTTGCCCATTTCTTCAGCCAGCGTCGGCTGATAGCCCACTGCCGACGGCATACGGCCGAGCAGTGCCGACACTTCCGTGCCTGCCAGCGTGAAACGGTAGATGTTGTCGACGAAGAACAGCACGTCGAGACCTTCGTCGCGGAAGTGCTCGGCCATCGTCAGGCCGGTCAGCGCCACGCGCAGACGGTTGCCCGGCGGCTCGTTCATCTGGCCGTACACGAGCGCCACCTTGTCGAGAACGTTCGAGTCCTTCATTTCATGATAGAAGTCGTTCCCTTCGCGGGTACGCTCGCCAACACCCGCGAACACGGAGTAACCGCCGTGCTCCTTCGCGATGTTGTTGATCAGCTCCATCATGTTCACGGTCTTGCCCACACCGGCGCCGCCGAAGAGGCCAACCTTGCCGCCCTTCGCAAACGGGCAGATCAGGTCGATAACCTTGATGCCCGTTTCGAGCAGTTCCGTCGACGGCGACAGCTCGTCGAACTTCGGCGCCTTCTGGTGAATGCCGCGGGTCACGTCCGAATTGATCGGGCCGGCTTCGTCGATCGGACGGCCGAGCACGTCCATGATGCGGCCGAGCGTCGGCTTGCCGACCGGCACGCTGATCGGCTTGCCCGTGTTCTTCACGATCGTGCCGCGGCGCAGTCCGTCCGACGCGCCCAGACAAATCGTGCGGACCACGCCGTCGCCCAGCTGCTGCTGGACTTCGAGCGTCAGTTCCGAGCCTTCCAAAACGAGTGCGTCGTAGATGCCCGGCATTGCCGAGCGCGGGAATTCCACGTCGATCACCGCGCCGATGCACTGTACGATCTTGCCTTCTACCAAAGCAGTGGTACTCATCGCATTTCCTTTAGATACTGTTTGATTCAGCTCACGCGATCATCAGACCGCAGCGGCGCCGCCGACGATTTCCGAAAGTTCCTTCGTGATCGCGGCCTGCCGGCTCTTGTTGTAGACGAGCTGCAATTCGCCGATCACGGTCTTCGCATTGTCCGACGCGGCCTTCATCGCGACCATCCGGGCCGATTGCTCCGATGCCATGTTCTCCGCGACCGCCTGATAGACGAGCGCTTCGACGTAACGCACGAGCAGTTCGTCGACGACCGTCTGCGCATCCGGTTCGTAGATGTAATCCCACGACGTCTTCGGCGTGACGGAAGCACCTTCCTCGCCCTCGCGACGCGCGAAATCCTCAGCCGACAGCGGCAGCAGCTGCTCGATCACCGCTTCCTGCTTCATCGTGTTGACGAAGCGCGTGTACCCCAGGTACACCGCGTTGATCTTGCCTTCGGAGTACAGGTCGAGCTGCACCTTCACCGCGCCGATCAGCTTTTCCAGATGCGGCGTGTCGCCGAGATGCGTGACTTCCGACACGACCTTGGCGCGCAGGCGGTTGAGAAAGCCGAGGCCCTTGCTGCCGATCGCCGAAGCTTCGATGGACACGCCGCTCTGCTCGAGTTCCTTGAACTTCTGAACCGACGCACGCAGGATGTTCGTGTTCATGCCGCCGCACAGACCCTTGTCGGTCGTGACGAGGATGATGCCGGCCACCTTCGCGCCTTCGTTCTTGACCATGAACGGGTGGCGATACTCGGGGTTCGCCGAGCTCATGTGAGCTGCGATGTCGCGAACCTTGTCGGCGTACGGACGAGCAGCGCGCATGCGTTCCTGCGCGCGGCGCATCTTCGATGCGGCCACCATCTCCATCGCCTTCGTGATCTTGCGCGTGTTCTGCACGCTCTTGATCTTGCCGCGAATTTCCTTCATTCCAGCCATTGCTTACTCCTTTGTCGGTCCGAGTGAGCGCTTTAGCGCTTACCCGGAGCCCATGCAAAGCTATCGAAGTGGCGCGGGGTGCTTCATGCCTGCGTTGTTGCTTGGCCCGAAGCGGCCCGCGCCGCTCCAAAGTCCCGATCAATGCTGAGATCAGTAAGCGCCCGACTTCTTGAAGTCCTTCAGCGCGGCATGCAATGCGCCGTCGTCGTCCTTCGACAAGTCTTTGTTGTCTTCGATCCGCTTGACCATGTCGGCGTGCTTCGTCTTCAGGTATTCGCGCAGACCCTTTTCGAACGGCAGCACCTGGCTGACGTCGAGGTCGTCGAGATAGCCGTTGTTCGCCGCGAACAGCGCCACCGCCAGCTCCCACACCTGCAGCGGCTGATACTGCGGCTGCTTGAGCAGTTCCGTCACGCGGCGGCCGCGCTCGAGTTGCTTGCGGGTGGCTTCGTCGAGGTCGGAGGCGAACTGCGCGAACGCAGCCAGTTCACGATACTGCGCGAGGTCGGTACGGATACCGCCCGAGAGCTTCTTCACAACCTTGGTCTGCGCTGCACCGCCGACTCGCGACACCGACACGCCCGCGTTGATTGCGGGGCGGATACCGGCGTTGAACAGGTCGGTTTCAAGGAAGATCTGGCCGTCGGTAATCGAGATCACGTTCGTCGGAACGAACGCGGTCACGTCGCCGGCTTGCGTTTCGATGACCGGCAGGGCGGTGAGCGAACCGCTCTTGCCCTTCACTTCGCCGTTGGTGAACTTCTCGACGTAGTCTTCCGACACGCGAGCCGCGCGCTCCAGCAGACGCGAGTGCAGATAGAACACGTCGCCCGGGTACGCTTCACGGCCCGGCGGACGGCGCAGCAGCAGCGAAATCTGGCGATACGCCCACGCTTGCTTGGTCAAGTCGTCATAGACGATCAGCGCGTCCTGTCCGCGGTCGCGGAAGTATTCGCCCATCGAGCAGCCGGCGTACGGCGCGAGGTATTGCATCGCCGCCGATTCCGAAGCCGAAGCCGCGACGACGATGGTGTATTCCATCGCGCCGGTTTCTTCGAGCTTGCGCACCACGTTCATGATCGACGAAGCCTTCTGGCCGATCGCGACGTAGATACAGAAGAGGTTCTTGCCCTTCTGGTTGATGATTGCGTCGATCGCGACTGCCGTCTTGCCGCACTGGCGGTCGCCGATGATCAGCTCGCGCTGGCCGCGGCCGATCGGCACCATCGAGTCGATGGACTTCAGGCCGGTCTGGACCGGCTCCGACACCGACTTGCGCCAGATCACGCCCGGCGCGATCTTTTCGACCGCGTCGGTCATCTTCGCGTTGATCGGGCCCTTGCCGTCGATCGGGTTGCCGAGCGCGTCGACCACGCGGCCGAGCAGTTCGGGACCCACCGGCACTTCGAGAATGCGGCCCGTCGTCTTGACGATGTCGCCTTCCGAAATGTGTTCGTATTCACCCAGAATCACGGCGCCGACCGAGTCGCGCTCGAGGTTCAGTGCGAGGCCGAAGGTGTTGCCCGGGAATTCGAGCATTTCGCCCTGCATCACGTCCGACAGGCCGTGGATACGTACGATACCGTCGGTCACGGAGATCACGGTGCCCTGGTTGCGAACGTCTGCGCTCGCTTCAAGGCCCTGGATCCGGCTCTTGATCAGCTCGCTGATCTCAGAGGGATTGAGTTGCATTATTCGCTCCTGATAGTCAATTCTGTTGCGTGCCAGCTTTGGCGCGTCAGGCGGTTAGAGCCGTCTGCATGCTGGCGAGGCGCGCGCGGACCGAGGTATCGAGCACTTCGTCACCGACCGTCACGCGTACGCCGCCGATCAGCGACGGGTCGATTTCGACGGCAGGTTTCAGCTTGCGTTTGAACTTGCGTTCGAGACTGGCGACGAGGTCGTTCAACTGTTCGCCTTCGAGCGGAAACGCGCTCACGATCAGCGCGTCGGCCGCGCCTTCGCGGGCGTTCTTCAGCTCGTCGAACTGCGTGGCGATTTCGGGCATCAGCGGCAGGCGATGGTTGTCGACCAGCATGTGCACGAAGTTCTTCGCTTGAGCGTTGTCCTTCGCGAGCGGCGACTTCACCGCGGACAGCAGCAGATCGCTGATCTGCTCGCGGCCGACCTTCGGGCTCGTGGCGACCGACAGCAGTTCGGGCAGACGCGCAACCTGTGCCAGCTCCTCGACGAAAGTGGACCAGGCGGCGATGTCACCAGCTTCGGCCACGCGGAACAGCGCTTCTGCGTAAGGACGGGCGATGGTTGCAAGTTCGGCCATGATCAGAGCTCGGTTTTGAGTTGATTCAGCAGGTCGGCGTGAGCCTTCTGGTCGACTTCGCGCTTCAGAATTTGCTCGGCGCCCTTCACGGCCAGCGCCGCGACTTCCGCGCGCAGTGCTTCGCGTGCCTTCACGACTTGCTGATCCGCATCTGCCTTGGCTTGAGCGATGATGCGCGCCGCTTCGGCTTGGGCATTGGCCTTGATTTCGTCGGCGACGGTGGCTGCACGCTTTTCAGCGTCGGCGATACGCTGCTGACCATCGTTGCGGGCCTGCGCGAGTTCCTGGTCGACGCGCTTGTGCGCGGCTTCGAGTTCCGATTTACCCTTTTCAGCGGCGGCGAGGCCGTCAGCGATCTTCTTCGAGCGCTCGTCGAGGGCGTTGATCAACGGCGGCCACACGAACTTCATCGTGAACCACGCGAGGATCAGAAACACGACCATTTGCGCAAACAGGGTTGCGTTGAGATTCACGGTGTTTCCTTAAACGTTGCTTTTTCGGGAGAGTGAAACGGTAAGGCGCTCATCGACCGGTTGCATCGATTAAGCGCCATCACCCGTTCCGTCCTGCGTCGTCACGCTGCGGCTAGACGCACACTTCCGAGGAACCTCAGCCTGCGAGCTTCGCGAGCAGCGGGTTCGCGAACGCAAACAGCATTGCCACACCAACGCCAATCAGGAACGCCGCGTCGATCAGACCAGCCAAGAGGAACATCTTGGTTTGCAGCGGGTTCATCAGTTCCGGCTGGCGGGCGCACGCCTCAATGTACTTGCCGCCCATCAGGCCGATACCGATACAGGCGCCGATTGCACCCAGGCCGATGATGATGCCGATACCGATGGCGGTCAGACCCTGGATGTTGGCGATGAAAGCTTGCATGATCACTCCTTTGATTAAAGACTTTGGAACTGGATTTATAAAA
>Ga0163162_10002818_pt1 | contig 16530 bp, 19 predicted proteins | sample S55metaG_FD_115310 | JGI IMG/M metagenome (GOLD analysis project Ga0163162, IMG submission 115310) | Switchgrass rhizosphere microbial communities from Kellogg Biological Station, Michigan, USA - S5-5 metaG | ecosystem: Host-associated > Plants > Roots > Rhizosphere > Soil | place: USA...
CGCCGACGGCGTCAGGCCGTGCAGCGGCGGTCTGCGCAGCACCCACTTGGACGCGTCGTCGAAGACGAGGAAGGTCAGGTTGGACCGGCCGCCGGAGATCAGCTCGGCCCGCAGTTCACCGGTGCGCGGAATGCCGACGGACTGCAGGTGGCGATCCAGAGCGTCGAGGTCCAGCCCTTCGAGCGAGGTAGTCACTCGACTTGTCTACCATCGCGGCTCCTCTGCTCTTCGCGCGAGCGCTCATCGCTGCTCTCTGCTCTTCGCGCGAGCGCTCATCGCTGATTTCGCGGGAGCAGGTCCCATACGTGCTCGGTGCCGTTGACAGCGGCCACATACAGGTTGCCCTCGCGTGAGGACAGCAGCCGGGTGACGCCCGCGTAGTCGACGTTGAAACACAGGATCTTCTCGGTGCCGAGGATGCCGTGCAGCAGTCCATTGATCACGCCGCCATGGCTGAACACCGCGACGGTGTCCTCGTGGTCGCCCGCCGCCACCAGGTCGCGAACCGCCGCGCTGATCCGCGCCAGAAACGCGGCCTCGTCAACGGTGCTGGGCAGGTGACCGCTGGCCAGCCGCTGCAACTCCTCGGGGAACTCGGCGGCGATCTGCTCGATCGGGATGTAGTGCGCCAAGTCGCGGTCGTACTCGGCGAGCCGTTCGTCGATCTCGACCGTCAGCCCCCGGGCGTCGGCAACCGGCTGCGCGGTCTGCACGGACCGCCGCTGCGGGCTGCTGACGAGTCGAGTGATCGGAAAGCGCGCCAATGCGTCGGGGAGCCTCTTGGCCTGCTCGATCCCCTCCCCTGAGAGGTCGGGGTCCGAGCCTTGTCCAGGCTCGCTGCGGAGAGGCAATGCATGTCGGACCAGAAGCAATTGCACCGTGTCACGATAAGTCCCGTGCGCGCGTTCGCCTGCCCGGTGTGCAATGACTTCGCCCCGTTCGAGTCGGCGCGGTGCGCCACCTGCCACACCGGACTCGGCTTCCACCCGCCGACGAGATCGATGCTGCCGGTCGCCGATGGTGTGGCGCAGATCGATGGGCAGCGCTGGGTGCGGTGCACACAGAGCGAGACATTGGGCTGCAACTGGCTGGCTCCCGAGGAACAGTCGCCCTACGAACGGGGCAGGTGCCTGGCCGAGTCGTTGATCCGCCGCGATCCCGACGCGTCCGACACCATCGCGCGGGAGAAACTCGTGCCGACGGCCGCGGCGTTGCGCCGCCTCGTCTACCAGCTCGACGACATCGGGCTGCCCATCGACCCGTTCTGGCGCCACGACGGCGGCCTGGCGTTCGACCTGCTCTCCAGCTACAGCACCGGCGAGAAGGTGGTGATCGGCCACGCTAACGGCGTCATCACCATCGACCTCGTCGAGTCGCTGGACGACTACCGCGAGTCCTTGCGGGTACGGCTCGGTGAGCCTTACCGGACGATGCTCGGCCACTTCCGCCACGAAGTCGGCCACTACTACCAAAATGTCCTCGTCGAAAGTGGTTCTGGCGCAGACAGATACCTTGACGACTGTCGCAGGCTGTTCGGAGACGAGCGTGTCAGTTATAGCGACGCCATCTCGCGACACTACAAGTTCGGCGCACCCGACGGCTGGCACGAAACGTTCATCTCGGAGTACGCCACCATGCATCCATGGGAGGACTTCGCCGAGTGCTTCGCCCACTACCTGCACATCACCGACACCATCGATACCAGTCGCGAGGCAGGCATGGTGTTGCGCGCCGACCTTGTCCGGTTCTCGGCACCGCGGGACATCGTGCCACTGGGGTCCTACGACGACGTGCCGATAGAACGGCTGCTGTTCGACTGGCGATGGATGTCATTGTTCTTCAACCGGGTGAACACCGCGATGGGCAAGAATCCGCTCTATCCGTTCGAGATTCCCGAGCAAGTAGTCGCCAAGCTCGGGTTCATCCACCGGGTGATTCGCGAGACGGCCCGCAACCGATAAGGAGCACGAGATAGGCTACGCCGACGAGGTGTTCGATCTCACCGACCGGGTGGTGCTGGTCACCGGCGGCAGCCGCGGTCTGGGTCGCGAGATGGCCTTCGCCACCGCTCGATGCGGGGCCGACGTCATCATCGCCAGCCGCAAGTACGAGTCGTGCGTGTCGACCGCCGAGGAGATCGGCGCCGAGACCGGCCGCGCCGCGTTCCCCTACCAGGTGCATGTCGGGCATTGGGATGAGCTCGACGGCCTGGTCGATGCGGCATACCACCGGTTCGGCAAGGTCGACGTGCTGATCAACAACGCGGGCATGTCGCCGCTGTACGAATCGCTGGGTTCCGTCACCGAGAAGCTGTTCGACTCGGTGGTCAATCTGAACCTCAAGGGCCCGTTCCGATTGTCGGCACTTGTCGGCGAACGGATGGTCGCCGACGGTGGTGGGTCCATCATCAACGTCAGCTCGAGTGGCTCGCGGCGTCCCCGGCCGGAGCAGCTGCCGTATTCGGCCGCCAAGGCGGGGCTGAACGCGCTGACCGAGGGGCTCGCGCTGGCCTTCGGGCCGACGGTCCGGGTCAACACGCTGATGCCCGGTCCGTTTCTCACCGACATCAGCAAGGCGTGGGACATTCCGGCGACGACAGCTGGCGCGCAGCACTTTGCGCTCAAGCGGCTCGGTCAACCACCCGAAATCATCGGCGCCGCCTTGTACTTGGCGTCCGACGCGTCGAGCTACACCAGCGGATCGATCATCCGCGTCGACGGAGGAATCCCCTAGGGGACGTCGGACGCTCCGGTCGCCTCTTGGCACTGCGCGCGCAGCCCGCCGATGCCCGCACCGGCCATACACCTCGGCAATGGGGGGCGACGCTGACGGACAGAGGCATCAGTCCGTCGGCGCCTAGGGCGTGATGATGTTGAAGTTGGGGTCGGACCGGTCCACGACTGCGAGGATCGACGGCAACGCGTCCGCATCGCCGGTGATCTCGAGCCCGGGCGAGTCGCTGTCGCCCGCCGCGAACGCCAGCAACCGAAGCTTGTTCGCGAGCTTGATCGTCGACGCAGCAGTCGACTCGTCGGCGGGCACCTTGCGGTATACCAACACACCGTTGCGCAGCGCCAACCGGTAGTTGGTGCCGGTGTCGAGGAACGCGACGTCCACGGCCACATCGAGATCCCAAGCTCTGGGCCCGTTGATGTTGATCGCAAACGTGTCGAACATCTGCTCCGGCGTCAACTGACCAAGGATCGACGGCGACGCGGTCTGGGTAGGGGTGCCGAAGTTGCCGTCCCGTAGTTCGGTGGCGCCGGACAAGAAGAAGTTGCGCCACACGGCGTTCTCTGCGCCGTAGGCAAGCTGTTCGAGGGTGTTCGCGTAGAGCTCACGCGCTGCGACGTGGTTCTGATCAGTGAAGATCGCATGGTCCAGTAATGTTGCTGCCCAGCGGAAGTCGCCATCGTTGAATGCTTCCTGCGCCAACTCGACAACTCGGTCGACGCCGCCGATCGCCTCCACATATCGCGGACCAATGGCGTCCGGCGGGTGTTGCCACAACCGGCCGGGATTGCCGTCGAACCAGCCCATGTAGCGCTGATACACCGCCTTGACGTTGTGGCTGACCGATCCGTAGTAGCCGTGGGTGTGCCACGCCTTCTCCAGCGACGGAGGCATCTCGAAGTTCTCTGCGATCTCGATCCCGGTGAAGCCCTGGTTGAGCAGTCGCAACGTCTGATCGTGTAGATAGGCGTACATATCCCGTTGCAGGGAAAGGAATTCGACGATGCGGTCCTTCCCCCACGTCGGCCAGTGATGCGATGCGAACACGACATCGGTGCGGTCGGTGAATACGTCGATCGCCTCGGTGAGATAGCCTGCCCAGCCGTGCGGATCGCGCACCAGCGCGCCGCGCAGGGTCAACAGGTTGTGCAGATTGTGGGTCGCATTCTCGGCCATGCACAGTGCCCGGAACTTCGGGAAGTAGAAGTGCATCTCGGCGGGCGCCTCCGTCCCCGGCGCCATCTGGAACTCGATCTCGACGCCGCCGACGGTGCGCTTCTCGCCGGTTATCTTGATGTCGACCGTCGGCACGATCAGGGCGACCTCGCCGGAGGACCCGACCTGACCCAGGCCGCACCCCACCTGCCCGTGCGGGCCTCGTTCCAGCACGGCGCCATACATGTAGGCGGCCCGCCGCGCCATCGCGGTGCCTGCATAGACGTTCTCCTGCACCGCGTGTTCGGTGAAGTGTTCGGGCGCGATCACAGCGACCTTGCCGGCGTCGACGTCGGCTTGTGTCGTCACACCCAGCACACCACCGAAATGGTCCACATGGCTGTGGGTGTAGATGACAGCCACGACCGGGCGGTCGCCGCGGTGCGCGCGGTACAGCGCGAGCGCCGCGGCCGCGGTCTCGGTGGAGATCAAGGGATCGATCACGATGATTCCGGTGTCGCCTTCGATGAAGCTGATGTTCGACAGGTCGAGGCCGCGGACCTGATAGATGCCCTCGACCACCTCGTAGAGGCCCTGCTTGGCGCACAGCCGGCTCTGCCGCCACAGGCTGGGGTGTACCGATGCCGGCGCGTCAGCGTTCAGGAACCCGTAAACATCGTTGTCCCACACCACTCTTCCGTCGGCGGCCTTGACGACGCAGGGCTCGAGCGTGCCGATGAATCCCCGGTCCGCGTCGTCGAAGTCCGCGGTGTCGGCGAACGGCAGGTTACTCGTGTGGGCTCGGTTGGCGGACTCGATGGTGGCGGTGGGCGGCTTGTGGTCCATAACTGGAGACATTGCCACGAATTCCTGACGGCGGTGCTTGACTGACCGCATGGATGTCCGTCGAGTAGTGACCGGCCACGACCCGTCCGGCAAGTCAGTGTTCGTCAGCGATGAGACCGTGGAACACGCTCAGCCGTCGATGATGCCGACCGTCGCGTTTCACCAATTGGGGAGGTGACACGACGCCACAGTCCCCCGACGACGGATCCGTGCCGCAGTGGAGCCGCTACTTTCCGCCCATCGGCGGTTTCCGATTCGGTTTGATCACGCTGGCGACGGGAGCCGAGCAGGCCGCCGTGAGCGTCGAACAAGGTCTGGCCGACCTGGAGCGCGCGTCGCATGCCACCGTGCCTGCGAGCTAGGTTGGCGAGTAGTTACTGAAAGCACCTGATCCACTGGGTGACTGGGTTACAACCACATCGAGCTGATCTGTGCGGCCGAGGCCGGATGACCTAACCTTGGTGTTCGGCCAGCCAGCTGTCTGCACGGCGTTTCGATGCCCGCGACAGCCAAGCGTCCTGAATCAGCTCGGTCAGCTCGGTTTTGCTGATTACGCGTAAATCCTTGGCGCGCACCAGGATCGATGGATGTCCGTCGAATCGGTCGGTGGTGAAGAACGGCGAGCCGGGGTCTTGGATCAGCGATAGCTTGTCGGCTTCGGATTCCACCCAGATCATGATCACGTCGGCGTAGCGTTCGCCGGTGTCAGGGTCCTGCGCGTCGGGCTGTGGCGTGCGGAAGAACACGAACGACTTCCCACCCACCTGGTAGATGGCGTTTCCCTTGGGGCCTTCGATCCGTGTGACATGCGGCATCGACGTGGCGATCACGTGCACGTCCGCCACGCGGGCCTGCCGGTCAGGCATGTCGGTCCAGGTAGTGCAGCACGACGTCCGACAGCTCGGCACTGCCGACGGTGGCGGTCATGTAGGTACAGAACGGTTGCCTGCGGCGGTCGGTGGGTGAGCCCGGGTTGAGTAGGCGCAGACCGGTTTTCGCGGTGGTGTCCCACGGGATGTGGCTGTGGCCGAACACCAGCACGTCGGTGCCGGGGTACTCGTTGGCCATCCGCGCCTCCCGACCGGTGGCCCCGCCGGTCTCGTGCACGACGGTGAATCGCAGCCCGCCCAGCGTCGCGTCGGCGCGCTCGGGAAGGCGCCGCCGCAACTCCGCGCCGTCGTTGTTGCCCCAGCACCCGACGAGTCGTTTGGCTCTGGCCTCGAGTGCGTCAAGCAGTGACGGTTCCACCCAGTCGCCCGCGTGCAGGACGACATCTGCGTCGGCGACCTCGTCCCACACTCGGGCGGGCAGGTCTCGGGCGCGCTTGGGGACGTGGGTATCGGCGATCAGCAGCAGCCGCACGGCCCCAATCTAGCGGTTTGAAATCGGGCGCCAACCCGGCGGTGGATCCTCTCCGACGCGGCCGTCAACGGTCTCGCGAAGCAGGTCGGCGTGCCCGGTGTGACGGCCGTACTCCTCGATCAGGTCGCAGAGCAGCCGTCGCAGGCTGGCGTGAATGCCGTCAGATCCGCAGACATGCGCGAGCTGATCAAGGCCGCCACGAGCCAGCGCCGCGTCCAGCCTGGCGCGAGAGCGATCGACCGCGTCGTCCCAATACGCGTAGAGCTGCTCCGGGTTGTCGTTGGCGGCCGAGGTGAACTCCCAATCGTCGGTACCGTCCCACAGCGATTCCCACGGCTCGCCGACCGGCTCGCCCGTCAGCTTGCGAGTGAACATGAAATCCTCATTGATCGCCAAGTGCTAGAGCAGGCCACCGAGCGTCAGCGATGAAGCCCCGATGCACGTAGCCAGCCCAGCCGCATCGAGGTCGTCGGCCTTCCAGCGGAATGTCGCGCGCAGACGGTCGAGGGCCCCGACGAGATGCTCGAGTTCGGTACCCGCGAGCGGCGGTTCCCACGGCGTGTCGGTCATACCGACACCGTATTCGTCTACACGGACTTCGTCGGTGCGAAAACCTCGATCACACCGTTGATTTCGCGGACTTCGAACTTCGGCAGCGGCGGGGGCGCGATCGGGAGTTGGTGTGTGATCGTGTTTCCCTCAAGCGAGAAAGACGTCGTGTGGCAGGGACAGCGTAACCGTTGCTCGGGGGCGTCCAGCCACAGCTTGCAGCCCTGATGCGTGCACACGCCGGACACCGCATTCAGCTTCGCGTCGACCCGATGCACGAATCCGTTGACGGAGCCGAGATCGAATGCGAGCGCGCCGCCCTCGGGAAGGTCGACACTCGCGCCGACGGCTCGCCACGTTCCCGCGTTGGGTTGGAGTTCCCCCTGGGTGGGCGGCGTTGCCTGCTGAACGGCATCCGGAGCGAGCAGGTTGCGGCCGATCACCAACCCTGCCGCAGCCGAAGCAGCGGCAACCGAGCCTCCGATGACGACCTGGCGGCGTCGCGGCGCCCATCGGGGATGGGACACCGGCACTTGTTCCTCGGACATCTCGGCGGCCAGTCTGCGATGCAGATTGGCAACGAAGTCCTCGCTCGGCGCATCGCTGCCCAATCGCGCGGCGCGCAATTCGATCGCCGTCTTCATCTGTTTGGCTTCGAAATCATCCGGGCGCGCAGGTACTGTGCGTTGCCCTCCCAACAGGCCCTCCACAAAGCGGCGTACGGTTCGGTCGCTCACGACGTGTCTTCCTCACCCGATTGTTCAGCCATCCGCAGCGCGCGGTATTGCAACACCTTCGCGTTCGCGACGCTCACCCCCATCTGACTGGCGGCCTCCCGCACCGAGAACGCCTGCAGGAAGCGCAGTTCCAGGATGCGCCGGTAATTGTCCGGCAACCGTTCCAGCAACCCACGCACCTTGGCGGGTGCGTCACCGACGACAGCGTCCGGTTGGTCGGCCTCGGGCACGTCGTCCTCGATCGATGTCACCTCACGACCCATCCGGTCGCCCCAGTAGGACGCGAGCACTGTGCGGGCGGTCATTCGCAGATACTTCCGCACTTCCGGCACCGTGGCCGAGACCCGCAACGGCCGCAGCGCCGTCATGAACACTTCGGCAGTCAGGTCCTCGGCGTCGGGCTGGTTGCCGACCTTGCCGTACATCAGTCGGTAGACCCAGGTGACGTTGTCGCGATACACCGCGTCCCAGTCCGGATACGCGGCGCTCGTCACCGGCTGCAGCCCTCCCTTCGAGCGCGGGGTTCGCGTCTCCACGGCCCGGGGACGGCGCGTCTGGCTCACGATCACTTACGCCATCACGGCCGAAGTCTCGGCCCGGTTCGTCCGCGCGTCAAGAGAGTAAGCGCCGGACCCGACGATCAGCAGGAAGATGCTGCCGCACAGCATCGCCACCTCGAGACGGCCTTCGTGGAAGAAGTCCCAGAAACCGCCCTCCTTCGGATACAGCGGGGCGTTCCCCCACAGAAGCGGCACCTTGGTGATCGCCAGTGCGCCGATCATGTCGACGATCATCGGAATCGTCGCCAGTCTGGTCAGCAATCCGGCCAGAATGAGCAGACCACAGGCAATCTCGAAGACGCCGTCGAGGTAGGCGAAGAACGTCCCGGCGGGGATGCCGGCCTTGTCGAACCTGCCGGGACCGAGTTGGTCGGGTCGGAGAAACTTCAGAACGCCTTCGCCGGCGAAGATCAGGCCGACATAGAGGCGGATGAGCGCGACGGCGCCGGACGCGCGCGTGGCAGTGAACTGATTCAACGTCATGCCCAGAGATAGGGCAGGTGGTTACACAGGCTGCAGCAGGAAGAAGACGTAGCGGTAGTCGCCGGTGCACCGTTGGAAGACGTCTATCTCGAGCAGCGTTTTCTCGGCGAACGATCGGACGGCGGCGTCGGGATGACCGCGGAGCGGGGGTCTTGACTGAGGAAGAATTCCAGCCCAAGAAGGCTGAGATCGTCGCCCGTATCTAAGATCCTGTGGGGATCAATCGGGCAAGTGGTAGCCAAGTCAGTCCAAACTGTGTGATCGCGCACCACAAAGCGCACTTATGCTTTGGCTAGGTAGCACGTTGAGACCGTGGCCACGTGTCGGGGAGGTATCAATTAGTGCCTGATCGGCTGGGTGTCGATGCGTCCGAAGCCTTCGCGACCGCACAGTCGCTCGGCAATCATGCGGAGGAACTGCGCGAGCAATTGCAACAGCTCACGCGGGAGTGGGATGACTTGTCTCACGGCTGGATTGGAGCCGCCGCCTCGGCCTTCGCCCCACCGTGGCAGGAGTGGCACGAGGGCGCGACCAAACTGACCGAGCTGCTCGCCGAGTCATCGCGGCGGTTGGCAAAAGCCGCTGTGCTGTATGAGGAGCAGGACAGCGACGCGGCACAGGCGCTCGGTTCGGCGGCGGATGGCTTGTCGTTGTGAGGCGTTACAAGGTCGAGCTCGAAGAGTTGCTGGCCTTCGCCGACCGGCTGCAGGCTTTCGATAGTCGCGCCGAAGGCCTGGCCGCCAAGGTCGATCAGCAGGTCGGCCAACTCCATGGCAGCTGGTTCGGCGAGAGCGCCGACGCGCACAAGGCCCGCCACGACGAGTGGATGGCCGCCTCGGCACAGATGCGCGAAGGCTTGGCGGAGCTTCGCGATGCCGCCCGCAGGGCCCACCGCAACTACACAGAGGCCGTCGCGGCGAACACCGCGATGTGGCCGTGACCCAAGATGTCGATCCGGCAGAGATCAAACGGGCCGGCGACACATACGGGCTCGTCCATCACGCCGCAGCTGCGGCGGTCACGCAGTTGGCCGGCGTTCTCAAAGGTTCAGCCGGCATGGCTGGCACCGATAACGGTGCGCACGAATGGGCGTCGAAATACGACCCGCTGTGCGGGGGTCGCGGCGGCGCCAGCGGCGTGATGGAGGCGGCGTCGGCGTCGGTTATCGCCGCCGGCCAATGCACCGACCTGCTGCACGCGACGGCGGTCAACCACTCCAACGGCGACGAGCAATCGGCGATCAACGCCCCGAACGCGCCGGCGTTCCCGCCGGACAGCGTCCCGGTGTTCCCGGTGCCGGCTATCCCGTCGGCCGAGGATGGTCACGGCGACGTGCCTGACTGGTGGTAAACCATTCAGGCCTACGTTCAGGGCGAACTCTGGCCCAACGGCCACCAGGACAAGTTGCACGCGGCCGCGGCCGCCTGGCGCAGCGCCGCCGGCGGTCTGCGCTCGGCAGCATCAATGGTGAACGGCGGCGCGTCTTCGCTCGGAGTCATCGCCCCGTTGATGGAGCAGAAATCGCCCGAGATGCCTGCGGTCATCGCAAACTGCACCCAAACCCGCGATGCGATGAACTCCGCCGCCGACGGCTGCGACGTCGCGGCCAAGGCCTGCGACGACTACGCCGCAGCCATCGACAAGGCCCACTCGGACATCATCCACGAGATGGTCGTCCTGGGCGCCACCGTCGCGGTCACCGAAGTGGTTGCGGCCGTGCTGATCCCATTCACCGTCGGCGCCAGCGAAGCTGTTTCGAAGGTCGTCGATGTCGGCAGGTTGACCGCGACCGGCATGCGCATCGCGACCATCATCCGGGAGTTCCGCCTGGCGGCCGAAATGTCGACCATGCCCACCGTCAGCGCGGCCGCAGCGGCCGCCCGCACAGTTGGCGAGCTTGCCCCCATCTTGTCCGCTCGTGCGATGCTGTTCGCCGCCGAAGGCACCGGTCTCGTCGGCGACGTCGGTTTGGATCTGTTGGCTCGGCCCTACATCCGGGTCGGCACCAGAAAAGCCGTCGAAGACGCCGCCCGCAAAACGCCGGACGGCAAGTACTACATCAGCGCCACCGACGATGACGTTCTCATCCCAGTCAGCAAGCAGTACGACCAAGACATCCTCAACTTGCCCAAGACCGCCGATGGCAAGTACTACCAAGGAGCTGATGGCATCCGTTATCCAGTCGACCCCGTCTACCACCTCGGCCACATGCCCAACGAAGAGTGGTGGAGAATCCGATCCGGGAACACTGGACACGAGAGCAACTCAACAACTAAGTCAACAACCCGAGTCTGTACCGGATCGAGGATGCACCAGGCAACCTAAGTCACAAGTACGAACTTCCCAGGGAGGGCTCATGAGCATCAACGACCGTGACCGAGCTGGTCGGACACCGCTGCATTATGCCGTTGGTGATCCACCCCATGATCTGCCGTTCATTGCGGCCCAGACCGACCCCGATTTGGCAGCCGAGAACGTTCGCAAATCCAACGAGTTCAAGGTTGCCAATACGACCAAACTGCTCGACGAAGGCGCCGATGTCAACGCCGCCGATAACGAAGGACTGACACCGCTCCACGCTGCGGCGTCACGCGACAGCGTCGATGTCGTCCGAATCCTGCTCGACGCCGGCGCCGACATCAACGCCCAGAGCAACACCGGCGAGACGCCGCTCTACGACGCGGTTCGAAACACCACCCCCGCCGCCTTGGACATCATCCGACTGCTGCGCGAGCGCGGGGCGGACCCGACCATACCAACCGAAAAAGGTTCCACCGCACTGAGGTTCGTTTCTCGGTACGGTAAGCCGGAGGAGCGAGAGGTGTTTGCCGACTTGCTATGACGCCAGGTTGCCGCGACGGGCGCGCCCAGGACCTGGCGACTATTGATGCTCCGGACTCGTGAGGCTACCCACCAGCCGCTGTCTGCACCACGCTCGTGGTTATGCCGGGGATCATGGTGCAGACAACGGCGCGGCTAACTATGGCACCTGTGATTCAAAGGCCCGCGACTAGGGGCACCAGGTGATATGCCCATACGGGCCGCTGACGCAGCCCCACCCTGGCCCGTAGCCCGGCCCGTAGCCCCAGCCGCCACCGTAGCCCCAACCTCCACGGTCTCCCCAATGTCGGTCGTCGCCATGGCCCCAATCGCCCCCATGGCCTCGATCCTGCTGCCACAGAATCCCCGCGACGGCCGGCACAGATGGTGCCGCGCTCGCGATGCCCGTACCCACGCCAACAGCGCTGAACCCCAATGCGCCGACCATCGCAGCTCCGGCCGCAAGTCTCTTCAGATACATTGCCCAACTCCCTTCTCCAACCCCTACGAGAGTGCAACGTTAGATGGCCTATATTCATGCCACGGTCGGAGGGTGTCCTCTCCCTCAGCGTTTTTGGGTGAGCAGTCGACTACCTCGTTGTTCACCGCCGCAAGGACGACTAGCCGTTTTCCGGACGTTTACACAGCCGTAAACGGTGTTGGCTGAGTACGGGCCCGGGCGGCGCGTCGATTTGGCGACCGGCCAAATTTGTCAGCTCACCAGTAGTCGTAGCCGCCCTCGGGTCCCAGCATGCGCTCCAGCCGGGTGCGGTTGATCCGGGCCAACTCGTTGCGAACCACCTTGCGCTCGGTCTCGCGGTCGTTGTGCAATCGGTCGGTCATCGCGGCCAGGACGTCCTGGGCCCTATAACCGTTGATATACATTACGAACCCGAATCCGAAATGCTCGAGGTATCGCTTGGACTCCTCGCTCAGTTGATCCATCACCTCGCGTTGATCACACCACACCGCGCACTGCTCGGACCGCGACTTCTCGCTGCCGGGGCGCATGCCGATATCCGGGTAGGCCTGCAGGATCGAGTCGACGGACTCCTCTCCGATGCCGAACAGCAGCGTGTCCGCCTGCCGAAACAACGCATCGTGATCGGCATACGGGCGGCAACGTGCCAGATCGGCGGCCAGAGGCACGCTGTAGCAACACTCGTAGAGTGCGTGCACGGCCTTTCGGGTGGCCAACTCGTTGAATACGTCCAGGCCAATGCCCTGATGTAGCAACATACGCGAGTTCCTCCGGCGTCAAGCTCTGCGCAAGCGCACAGCGTCGACAACCGGCCTTTGCGCAAGCCTTTGTCACCGAACAACGGTTGACGACGACGAGCTGTTCAACGCAATGGTCGTCATGCTCGGCGTGCAGACCACAGCCGGGTCGTGGATAACCCACCCGCCCCGGCCATGTGCTCGTCGGTCAGCGTCTGTGCGCGAGTACTAGACCGCACCCCGCAATCACCTGGCGGCGCGGGCGCAGGAATCGGCGACCCGTTATTCACAACACCACTGCATTCCGGGAGCTGATGGGCGTGGCGCGATCGAGCACCGGTGCGTTTCCGCTGAACGATGGCGCGCCCGAAGGGATTCGAAACCCCTAACCTTCTGACACTTTCAGCGCGTCCATCGGAGTCCGGACGCGTCCGATATCGTCCTGCGCCACAACAGATTACGGGAACTAACGTCCGTAGCTGTCCGGCTAAGTCCGGACCTAATCGCGGGCGTTTGTATCAGGAAAGTGGAGGCTGCCAATTGCAGCCACGGCGCGCACGCGTTCGGGCGCGGGCCGCCCTCGGGGCCCTTGATCTGTGACCCGATTCGGGCGTTGAGCAGCAATTCTTCCTCCAGTTCGGCACGCGTCGGCGGCCGAAGTGGCAAGCCTCGCAATCTGGGATTGCGCCCCGTTCGACCAGCCGCCTCAACCGATCACCAAATCGCACACAGTCCTCCGAAACGACATGGTCGCCGCAACCTCTCATATCGTCAGTGTTGCGACGACCAAGTGAACCCTATCGGCGGGGCCGTCCGTGCTGAACCCCACAAAGACTTGACGCACAAACACCGTCGCCTCCCAGCATCGCCTCTCCTGGAGCAATTTTCGCGGTCAGCGTGGCGCGGGGGTTCCCTCCACTCGTTGTCCTTTGTCTCGCAGGTTGAGTCTGTCGACTTACCCTTCTCCATTTCGCTCGAGCGATCTCGGTCGGGCTCTTGTGTGTTCTCCACCGAGGCGGGTAGCCCTGTTTAGTCGCGCAACCCACTGCGCCAGGTAGAGGTCGCAGCAGCCCGGGCAGGTCTGGGAAAGGTTGGCGTGCAAAGCCTTCGGCACGCCGCCGCGACAGCCTGGCTGCAGGGCGGCATGCATATCCGTGCGGTGGCTGACCTCCTCGGGCACTCGTCGGTCGCGATCACCGGCGACATCTACAACCACACAAGCGACGACACCGCCCGGACTGCGGTTAACGGCCTCAGTGGTGCTCGCGGGCTGAGACAGTAGCGAAACTGAGATTCCCTGAAATGTTTCCGCCTGTATGTTTGCTGGGGCGTTAGTGGTGCGGGCGTTGAGCGCGCAAACTATACGAGCACTTGCGTTGCCCTAGGCGTGTTCTTTCATTGCGCCACTTAGCGTTTCGCTCCACTCTATTGTCATCCTGCCGACGGGCTTTCCGCCCTGCGAACGCTCGATGCGACTTCAGCTATGCGCGCTTGGCCGTTAAGCCGAAAGCTCCTGACTTGCAGCATCTCTGAGGCAGCACGGGGCTACACCAAGTACAGGCAAGTACCGCAGAAGCACCAGGATTAGACTCCAATGTGGATCGGACTTGCCTTGGCATTTGGCCTCATTATGCGCTGTACTCAACCTTGGTGGTCGTTTGTCCCACCGCGGAGGCGTCGGGGTTCAGCTTGGCTGCCTCGACGAGCGTGAGCTCCCTTGTCTCGGGGGCGAACCGAACGCATATTAGGGCACCGAGCAGTGTCAGAATGGCGCCGCTAAGCACGGTGATGCCGATGCCGTACTTGTTTTGCACGATCGGCACGAGAAACGTGCCGACAGTCGCGAAGGTGTTGACGAGCGCGAAGGACAGGCCGATGGCTGTGCCGCGGATCTCGGTGGGGAACATCTCCACCGGGTACACAGCTTGCAGAATCTGCGTGCCTCCGAGGAACACTGCATACATCGCGAACAGTGCGAGAGCGACCGAACCCGGGCAATCCGGGAAGATTCCCAGCAGCAGCAAGGGGATTCCCGAGAACGCGAAGCTACCGATAATCATGCGCCGCCGACTCATCCTGTTGACGAGGAGGACGGCGACTACCGTGCCGATGAGGAAAAGCACCGTGATGATCGCCGAGCCGATGACATCCATTCCTTCGCCCATGTGCAGTGCACCAAGGATGGCCGGACCGAATCCGTAGATGGCGAACAGCGGGATCACCGAGCACGTCCACCAGACGAAGGTGAAGACCACTCGGCCCATGTACCCCGAGCGAATCAAGGTGCGCAAGCTGGCCGTTCCATCTTCATCCTGGGGTAGTTCAGACAGGGTGACGCCGGGACCGAACACCTTGTGCATCACCGCCGTTGCATCCTCGACGCGTCCCTTACTCAGCAGCCAGCGCGGTGATTCCGGGGTGCCACGTCGGAGCACCAGGAACGCAAAGCCGGGCACGGCGGCGCTCAGCACCATCCAGCGCCAGGCGTTGTCGCCGACATTGTTAAGCATGATCGCGCCGACGATGTAGGCGATCGCTGCGCCGACGAACCACATGACGCAGAAGAAGCCAAGTAGGCGTCCACGGTGTTTGCGTGGAATAAATTCGCCGACAAGCGATTGCGCGACGGGCCAGTCAGCTCCGACAGCCACGCCGATGAGCAAGCGCGCGATGATCAGCGCCACGAAGTTCGTAGCCCAAAACGACGCAATGGAACACACGATCGTTAGTCCGAGCACCAACGAGTACAGCGTTTGGCGTCCGAACTTGTCGGCCAGAAAGCCACCGAAGTAGGCACCGGGCAGGCCGCCGACCAGAGCCGATCCCACGACCAAACCCTGCTGCAGGGGGGACAAGTTCAGCTGCGGCGCGATCTGAACCATCGCCACGCCCGTTATCGACAGGATGTAGCCCTGCATGAAGGCGCCGCCGGACGCATACGCGGCAAGCCGTTTATGGAAAGACGATAGTGGTGCATCATCGAGAGAAGTCGTCACGGGTTGTTGTCCTCGCGTCCAGAGAGTTTTGGGATCGGTGCCGAGGGGGATGGTTCCCCGCGGGGAAGTTCACTTGGTGTCGGTAAACACACCCAGAGGCATGGTCATGGCGACGTTCCACACGCCCGCGTCCACGATTTCAATGATTCGGAGATCGCCGGTCGCGCTGCAGAGGACGTAGGCGTCCTCGCGGGTGAGGCCGTGCGTGTCGACGAGCCAGTCGATCATCGCCCGGGTAGCGGTCTTCGCGCCGTTCATGAGGTCGGAGTCGATGCCCATCGTGGCGTAGTAGCCCATCTCATCCTTTTTCGAGACCGCCGCTGGCGGCACGTGGAAGGACGGGACGGTGACCTTGCTCTTGTGCAGAGTGAATTTCAGCGACGCCTTCATCGGACATTCGATGGCGGTCACGCAGACCTCGCCGTCGCCCTGGGCTGCGTGCGGGTCTCCGCAGGAGAACATTCCGCCGTCGACCCAGACGGGTAGCCACAGTGTGGCACCTGCGGTGAGGTGTCGGTTGTCCATGTTGCCGCCACCGCGGTGCGGAGGAAACGGAACTTGCCGGCCCGGGGTCCCAGGGTGAGTACCCATGGTGCCTAGGAATGGCGTGATCGGGACTTCGATCCCGGGCGCGAAATTGATGTTGGGGCCGCCGGTGAGATCGAAGGTCTTGACGTAGCCCTCGGGGAAATCTTCGGGAAGCAATCCCATGCCCGGAAGGAAGGCAGCCCATGCCCAGTCGCCCGCATGAAGATCGAGGATCTCGATTTCGAGCATGTCGCCCGCGGTGGCGCCAGCGACATTGACCGGGCCGCACAAGTTGTAGATCGAGTCGAAGTCGAACTTCGCTTCCTCGAACCGCGCACCGGGCCAGACCTGACCTTCGCCCGCGACCTGAATGTCAAAGTGCACGATGTCACCGGAATCGATGGTCAGCACCGGTTCCAAGTCGAGGTCCCACTCATGGTGGATTTTCGTGGGGTCTGCGGTGTGTTCCCGAGTTGCTGTGTGTTCCCGTGTTGCCATGCCTTCGCCCTTCGGACGCAACGTATTGGAGTCGACATCGTGTAC
>Ga0163162_10002825_pt1 | contig 16516 bp, 13 predicted proteins | sample S55metaG_FD_115310 | JGI IMG/M metagenome (GOLD analysis project Ga0163162, IMG submission 115310) | Switchgrass rhizosphere microbial communities from Kellogg Biological Station, Michigan, USA - S5-5 metaG | ecosystem: Host-associated > Plants > Roots > Rhizosphere > Soil | place: USA...
ACGTCTTCGCCCATCAGCGTGCTGAAGATTACTTCGCACTCGGCAATGTCTTCGAGCTTCACTGAGAGCAGGGTGCGCCGTTCGGGATCCATCGTAGTCTGCCACAGCTGCTCGGAATTCATTTCGCCAAGGCCCTTGTAGCGGGTCTTTTCGTAACCGCGGCTACCGGCTTCCTTTATGTACTCGAAAAGATCGCGAGCGTTGGTCTTCTCGACCACTTCCATATCGGCCGCCTTCTTCCTCGCGACCGGTTTGGCGGTTTTCTTTGGGGCCGTCGCGGATTCTTCCGTCTCGGCGCCTTCTTCACTGGCTTCTTCCGCAGAGCCGTTAACCGGCGTTGCGTCGGTAACCGCCTCGATCACAAATGGCGGTTCCATGAAGGGTTCAATCTGCTTGAACTTTGACAATAGCTGACGATATTCAGGAGTCGAAGCCAGCTCCCAGTTGATAAGGTGCTCCGCTCCCTGCGAATTCACGTAATGGATCGCCCACAAATTGTGTTCTTCATCGAAGCGGGCTTCCACGCTCTTGAAGTCGCGCTCCTTCTGCAGCTTTTTCAGTTCCTTTTCAAGCTTCTCGATTTTCTTTGGCGCACTCTTCTTTTCGCCTTCGAAGTCGGCGCGCTTGGAAAGATCGAGGCGCGGCAGCAGTTCGACAATTTTTTCATCGCGCAGGCGCTTGTTCACTTTGTCGAAGTAGCCGAAATATTCTTTCAGCCCGGTGGCAAACTTCGAGAGGCCCGCGCCTTCGAGCTTGGCCGCTCCCTCGCCGTAGCGCACGACAATGCTGTCTGCCGCACGTTTCAGGATGATCTTGTCCAGCGCATCGTCGTCTTTAATGTACTGCAAGGTCTTGCCCTTCTTGATCGAGTACAGAGGCGGTTGCGCGATGAACACATTGCCGCGGGCGATCAACTCCTGCATATGGCGGAAGAAGAACGTAAGCAGCAGCGTGCGGATGTGGCTTCCGTCCACGTCGGCGTCGGTCATCAGGATGACCTTGCCGTAGCGCAACTTGGCGACATCGAAATCGTCTTTGCCAATGCCGGTGCCTAGCGCCGTGATCATGGCGCGAATTTCTTCGTGCCCCAGCATCTTGTCGTAGCGGGCTTTCTCGACGTTGAGAATCTTGCCCTTCAACGGCAGGATGGCTTGAAAGCGCCGATCGCGTCCCTGCTTGGCGGTGCCACCGGCGGATTCACCCTCGACCAGGAACAGCTCGCAGCGTTCCGGCTGCCGTTCCGAACAATCGGCCAGTTTGCCGGGAAGTCCTCCGCCATCGAGCGCACCCTTGCGACGGGTAAGGTCGCGGGCCTTGCGGGCAGCTTCGCGCGCACGCGAAGCTTCGATAGCTTTGTTAATGATCTTTCGTCCCACCGCCGGGTTCTGCTCGAGATACGCGCCCAGGCGTTCATTGACGAACGCCTGCACGACGCCGGCGATATCGGAATTCAGTTTGCCTTTGGTCTGTCCTTCAAACTGCGGCTGCGGCAGCTTCACGCTGATGACCGCGACCAGTCCCTCGCGGACGTCATCCCCGGTGAGATTTTCTTTTACGTCCTTAAAGAGGCCCATCTGCTGGCCGGCGTAGTTAATGGTGCGAGTCAGCGCCATGCGGAAGCCGGAGAGATGCGAGCCTCCGTCAACCGTGTTGATGTTGTTGGCAAAGCTGAACACCGACTCTGAGTAGGCGTCGTTGTATTGCAGGCCGATCTCCATGACCACGCCGCTGCGCTCGGCTTCCATGTAGATGACTTTGTCGTGCAACACCTGTTTGCCGCGATTCAGATGCTTGATGAACTCGGCGATGCCGCCGTTGTACTTGAACTCCGAGGACTTCGCTTCGCCAGTTTTCGCGTCAGTGGCACGTTCGTCGGTGAGCGTGATCAGCAGGCCTTTATTCAGGAATGCCAGTTCGCGAAGGCGCTGCGCCAACGTGTCGTAGTTATATTCGGTAGCGGTGAAGATGGTGCGATCCGGCAGGAAGTGAACTTTGGTTCCAAGCTTCTTGCTGGCGCCCGCTTTCTTCAGCTTGCTGGTGGGATCGCCCTTGGAATAAGTCTGCTCCCAGGTAAATCCGTCACGCCAGATTTCGATATCGAATTCTTCACTCAAAGCGTTGACGCAGGACACGCCGACACCGTGCAACCCGCCTGAAACTTTGTAGGACGACGCGTCGAATTTTCCGCCAGCGTGCAATTTGGTGAGCACAACCTGTGCGGCAGGAATTTTTTCGCCGTCGATGTCCATCATGTCCACCGGAATGCCGCGACCGTTATCGACAACCGTGATGGAATTGTCCAGGTGAACTGTGACATCAATCTTGTCGGCGTGACCGGCGAGCGCTTCGTCTACTGAGTTGTCCACCACTTCATAGACCAGATGGTGAAGTCCCATCTCGCCGGTGGAACCGATGTACATAGCGGGACGTTTACGCACCGCCTCCATGCCGCCGAGCACTTTAATGGAGTCTGCGTTGTAGTCGCCGTTGCCTCCGTTGATGGCAGCAAGCTTCCCGTTTTTTTGCTTGGTTTCGTCGATGGGAGTGATTTCTTTCGTAGCCATTCAGCTCCGTGGAAAGGCCCGGGCGTGGGTCTAAGCCGGCGTCCTTTTCCGATGCCTTGGAATTTGCCTCAAATTGCTGAAATTATTAACACTTACGGCTTCCTAGGTTGAGTTTAATTATAGCACGAGACGCCACATTTTTGGACCCAGGAACCGGGCGGGTAAATGCCACATTTCCAGAGGTTTTATGCGGCCATTTATGTGGGCCAGCTCTTATGCCTTTGGCTCTTAGCTTGAACCCTTGGGACCCAGGCTAAGAGCTGATCCCCCCGCGCCTACATGATCAGCCCACGGGACCACCCCAACCTGATAGCATATTGGGAGGAGATCCCAGTCCAGCATGAGTGTGCCTGTATCGCAAATGTGGACGGTGGCCAGCTATGTCATCCGTCAGAAGCTCGCCCGGCGGAAGCAGTTTCCGCTGGTGCTGATGCTGGAGCCGCTGTTCCGCTGCAACTTGGCCTGCGCCGGCTGCGGCAAGATCCAGTACCCGGCTCACGTCCTGAAGCGCCAGCTGACAGCCGAGGAGTGCTTCCGGGCGGTCGATGAGTGCGGCGCCCCCATGGTTTCGATCCCCGGCGGCGAACCGCTCATGCACCCGGAAATCGACAAAATCGTCGAGGGACTGGTAGCCCGCAAGAAATACATCTACCTTTGTACCAATGCGCTGCTGCTGAAGGAGAAAATCCACCTCTTCAAGCCGAGCAAATACCTTACGTTCAGCGTTCACCTGGACGGGCAGAAGGAACACCATGACTTCGCGGTATGCCGCGAAGGGGGATACGAGATCGCAGTGGATGGCGTCCGCGAAGCAGTAAAGAGGGGCTTCCGGGTTACGACTAACACAACCCTGTTCGACGGCGCCGATCCCAAGAGTGTCCGGACGTTTTTCGATGAAATGATGGACCTGGGTATCGAAGGCATGATGCTTTCGCCTGGATACTCGTACGAAAAAGCGCCAGACCAGCAGCACTTCTTGGGACGAGCCCGCACCCGGCGTCTGTTCCGTGCCATTCTTTCCAACCGGGAGAAGGACTGGAAGTTTAATCTCTCGCCGTTGTTCATGGAATTTCTGATGGGCAAGCGGCAATATGCCTGCACTCCGTGGGGCATGCCGACCTATAACATCTTTGGCTGGCAGAAGCCCTGCTACCTGCTGCAGGACGGCTACGCTGACACCTTCGAGGAGTTGATCCGCGAGACGGCCTGGGAGTCATACGGCACCGAGTCAGGCAATCCACATTGCGCCAACTGCATGGTGCATAGCGGTTACGAAGCTTCCGCAGTGAATGACACGTTCGGGTCGCTGGAAGGCTTCTTCGCTACGGTGAAGGGGACTCTGTTTAATCGCTACCGCGATGAGGGAGCACTGCGGCTCTTGGACGAACCGGCAGAACCCTCGCACCCGCTAGTACAGATTTCCAGCCCTGCGGAATCGTATGAGGAGACGCGCGCGTGACCGGCAAGGCTGCCGGACACATTCATCCCGAAGCAGAGTCTGCATCACCCGACACCCTCGAAGTCTCTCCCGGCTGGGAGCATGAGAAGCTGGAAGGCTGGGTTCCCGGGCTGGCTTCCGAAGAAGAGACCCGCAAAGCTCTTGAAAAGGCATTCGACTACCGCGGCGATGTAACCATCACGCGGAAGGACGGAACCACGGTTGAGGGCTATCTCTTTGACCGCAAGACTGGGCCGACTCTGGCTGATTCCCTGGTGCGAGTTCTGCCCCGAACCTCCAACCAGCGAGTGATGATTCCCTACTCCGACATCGCAGCTTTGGCTTTCACGGGACGCGATACCGCTGCAGGCAAGAGCTGGGAAGCCTGGGTGAAGAAGTACGTGGAAAAGAAAGCGGCCGGCGAGAAGCATATCGGGCTGGAACCCGAAGCGCTGGAATAGTCACGGCACGTGTGGGGCGGACACTCTTGTCCGCCGCTTTTGACTTTGACTTCGTCGCTCCGCAAAAGTCACAACCCGTAGAAAATCAAACCCAAAACCAACCTCAAGGGCGGCGGACAAGAGTGTCCGCCCCACACAAACGAAGATCAGCGTTTGCGCGGTACGAAGCTCAGCTTCTCGATCAGTTCGTTGACTTCGTCTGCACTGCCTCCGATGAAAGTGAACGATACTGCGTAACCCTTCTGCGACATGACCAGAGACGTTTGCCGCACGGTTAGCGTCCCGCGCGCTCTGCTGAAGTCGCCGCGTACGAGCATCGTGGCCCCCACCAAGAACTCGTGAGGTTCTTCTTCTGCCTGGAAGCCTTTGGCCGTGGTGAGAGCGCTCAGCGATTGGAAATATTCTCCCGCGGACTTTATCCCGGCCGCCACTGGCTCGGCGGCAATCACTACTGCGGAATTTACCGTGTCGCCGGGGGCTTCTGGAGGACGTTCAAAGGTGGCCAACAAAACTCTGGATTTCGAAGCGTCCGCGGAGTCGTCCTGCATATTGGCGGTGCGATCCACCCATCCAAAAGGGAGTTTGTAGCTGAATCCGAAAGCCGTGTTGCGGTAGACGCCATCGCTGATTGCACCCGAGTCGAGCACGGACGAATTCGCCTGAGCGGGAGGCTTGCGGGAACGAGCTGGCTTGTCCTGTGCCCAGACGGTCGCCGTGAACAGGAGAGCCAGAGCACAAGCCGCGAATCGCATAAATCCATGCTACAGGATGACCAACTCCGGAGTGGGCAGTAGCCAGACGAAGAGACTGGCGGAAGGTTAGGGTCCGGGAAGCGGAAAGCTTCGGAAGCAGAAGAATGGGAAAGCAGAGGAGGTTGGGGAGGAGAAAGGTTTGGGAAGGGCCGAAGGGTTTGGGAAGGGCACGACTTCAGTCGTGCCGACAAGTCCCACAAAATGTTAGCGCTTTAGCGCCTGGGGTAGGCTGTCCTGAGCTAAATGCGCTTTGAAGGCAAAGCCGACCTCAGCGGCTAAAGCCGCGTTGCCTGGGTCTTTCTTCGGCACGACTGAAGTCGTGCCCTTCCCAAACCCGTGCCTTTACCAGACCCAGCGTTTCATTCTCAATCGCTCCACTGCTTCAATCCGAGCAACTTTTCCCCCAACGCAGTCAGCTTCGCCGGCGGACAGTTTTTCTTTTCCCACTCCCGCGGATCGCCCGGAAACGCGAACCCCTGTGGCGGCTCCATCTCGCTCCAGGAGCGAACTCTTATCTCGCGCAAATCCTCGCGGGACTCGTCTGCCGGCGTCATCGAGATGTACTGAGCGATGCGAACTTTGTCTTTCGAAATATTCGGTCGAATTCCATGAGCCAGCAGGCTGTTGAAGATCAACAGATCGCCCGCTTTGGGCATGACCGGAACAATTTCAAATCCAGTCGTGTCCGGCTTCCAGGGGTCGCGATCAGCCGGCTGGGTCTTTCTCCATTCCTCCAGCGTGCGAAACAGCTCCGGTACGCCCTGGAATCCGCCCATCTCCGGCTCGTGATCGACCAGCGACAGCACGCCTTGCACATTCACCGGCAGAGGATCGAGCGTGGTGTCAGCGTCCCAGTGAATGAATCCGCTGAAGGGCCGCTGGCTGCGGTTCGGCGGATTCAGATTGGCGCGGTCAATGGTGACCCAGAGCTTTTCGTTGTCCCAGATGTCGACGAACGCATCGTAGACGCGGGGATACTGCCGGTTGTCCCACAAATACTGGTGGTTGTAGATCTCGACCATGCCGCTGTTGTTCAGCTCTTTCATGGCATGGTCGCGCAGCTGATCTTTGTACCAGGTGGAGGGATCGGCGGGATTCATCTCCTGAAATTCCCACAGCAAATCCACCAGGCGCTTTACATTTTCGGGCGGGACAGCTTGCTTGACCACGACGTAACCGCAGGTGATCCAGTGCTTCCAGTCGTCTTCCGACAGGACACGCAGCGGGAGGGTCTTATGGATATCACGGAGCTGGGTTTCGGCGACGTAGGCTACGCTGGCATTTCCCGGGCGGTTCTTGCCGTACGCGTAGCGGTCGGGCGTGACTTCCACTTTGTCTGACATGGCGAATACCTCCTGCAGGGGACGACCTGGTCCCCCATGCCATGACTATTCGGTCCAGCACGAGCGGGGCGCTCGCGCCTACATTTACGCTGCGCGCGCAGTCAGAGGCTGAGTGCAGAAGCCGCAGCGCCGGGCGTCGATGGGAATCTCGCTCAGGCATTCCGGGCACTTCTTGGTGGTCGGATCGGCCGGAGCGGGAGCTTTGCGCATACGCGCGATCAGAGCGTTGATCGGAGTCACCACGAAGAAATATACGGCCCCCGCGACCAGGAGGAATGACACCAATGCGTTGATAAAATCACCGACAGGAAACGGAGTACCGTTGATGGTGAAACTGATCGACGAAAAATCGGGCTTGCCAACGATGGCCGCGATGAGCGGAGTCAGCAGGTCTTTAGTGAAAGCTGTCACCACCGATCCGAAAGCCGCGCCGATGACCACGCCAACCGCCAAGTCGACCACATTGCCACGAAGGATGAACTGCTTGAAACCGCTAAGCATGGGGATGGAACCTCCAAAACACAAGGCGGCTAATTTACGGCGGCGGGAAGGGTTAGGTCAAGCCGAAGGTTGTGTGGGGCGGACACTCTTGTCCGCCGCCTTTGAACGTGATTTTGAATTGGAATCTGGCGATTTGCCAGGGACTTAGGCCGGATTAAGAAAAGTCGAAAGCTCAACCAAGTCAAAGGCGGCGGACAAGAGTGTCCGCCACACAATACTGCGTCAGATCCTCATGGGCATAACGATGTAGCGGTACTTGTAGTCTTCACTGTCGGCGGGGCGTAGCTGGCCAGCGGACTGAGGGTCCTTGAATTCCAGCATTACGTCTCCGGCGCCGACTGCTTTCAGAAAATCGAGAATGTATTGCGCATTGAAGCCAACCGTCAGGGAATCGCCCTGGTAGCCGGTTTCGATCGAGTCTTCCGATTCGCCCGTTTCCGTGGAAGAGGCAGACAGCTTCACTTCGCCCTTTTCCAACCGCAGTCGAACAGCACGTGAGCGCTCGTCAGCGAATTGTGCAACTCGAGAGATGGCGGCGCTCAGCTCGTTGCCGGGCAGAGTGACGCTCTTCGTGTTGTCCTTGGGAAGAACGGCTTCGTAGTTGGGGAACTGGCCAGTAAGTTGGCGCGAGGTCAGCAGCCGGGGCCCGATCCGGAAGTACAGCGTGGATTCGTCTTTGGCGAATTCGATGGTTTCCGCGTCTGTCGAGTCGAGCAGCGATCGCAACTCGTCCATGGCCTTCTTGGGGACGAGGGTCTTCAGTTCTCCGGAGACGCCTTCGAATTTTTCTCCACTGCGTTCGATATGCGCCAGGCGGTGTCCGTCGGTCGCAACCATGGTGATCGACTCAGGCTTCAATACCATGAGCGCGCCGTTCAACGTGTAGCGCGATTCTTCGCTGGCGATGGCAAATCCGGTCTTGGCAATCATGGCCCGAAGCACCAGGGCAGGAATTTTCACCACACCCGATGTGGGAAATACCGGCAGCGTGGGGAAATTCGAGCGCGCCATGCCGACCATCTTGGTGTTGGACCGTCCACAGCGGATGCTGATCCAGTGATTCTCCAGCAGCTTGATGGTGATGTCGGCGTCAGGCAGAAGTTTTACGTAGTCGTGCAACTTGCGGGCCGGGATGGTGCAGGAACCTTCTTTTTTAACCTTCGCATTACATACCGTGCGCAGGCTCAGATCAAGATCGGTAGCGGTGAGCGATAATTTGTCACTGGAAGCTTCGAACAGATAGTTCGACAGTATCGGAATCGTTGTCTTGCGCTCCACCACGCCCTGGGTCGCAGTCAATTCTTTTAGCAGTTCGGATTTGCTGACTGTGATCTCCATGGTGGCTGTCCCCGTGGCTGCGGCTAAAGCTTCTACCGGCATAACCGAAATCTCCCGTCGGGTATCGCTACTTTGAGTACTTCCCTTATATCAAAATAAAAACCTATAAAACTAGTAGTAACAGTAGGCAGGTCGTAAAAGTGGAAATCGTGGCAAACTCCGCATCCCACTGTACTCTCAGCCTGCTGACTGGTGTCCAAAACTAGACCGTCATCCGGCGGAGGTAGAAGTAACGTTTGGCCGTACCCTGCGATTGCCACCGGCTCTTGCACAACTTCCACAACCAATTCACAACCTTACTAAAGGAAGACTTTGCTCCTGGGAGGAAATGCGGCTCGAAACCGCTATTCATCCACCCAACTGCTCAGTCATTTTATTAATGAGCCTGTTTAAATCCTTGTCGGTCTTCCGGTTCACATCGATCTTATCGACCGAGTGCAGGACCGTGGTGTGGTGCTTGCCGCCAAACTGCCGACCGATCTCCGGCAAAGAAGCCTCGGTGAGATGCTTGGCCAGGTACATCGCGATCTGCCGGGGATAAACAATGGCGCGCGAGTTGTTCTTGGCTTTGATCTCGACCAGGCGCAATCCGAACTGTTCCGCTACGGCCTTTTGGATGGACTCAATCGTGACCTTACGGGCCTGGGAGTCGATGAAATTCTTCAGCACCTGCTGGGTGTAAGGCAGAGTGATCTCGGCGCCGATTAATGAAGAGTGCGCGACCAGGCGGATCAGAGCACCTTCCAACTCGCGAACGTTCGATCGGATATTGGACGCGATGTACAGTGCGACGTCCGTCGGCAGGCTGACTTTCTCCTGCTCAGCTTTCTTCTGCAGAATCGCAACCTTTGTCTCGAGATCCGGCGGTTGGATGTCGGCGATCAGTCCCCACTCGAAGCGGCTGCGCAACCGGTCTTCAAACTCTGCCAACTCTTTCGGCGGACGGTCGCTGGCGATCACGATTTGCTTCATCGATTCGTGCAAAGCGTTGAAGGTGTGGAAGAACTCTTCCTGCGTCCGTTCTTTTTGCGCCAGGAACTGGATGTCGTCGACCAGCAACACGTCCATGTTCCGGAACTTGTCGCGGAAGCTGATCATCTTGTCGTAACGCAGCGAGTTGATCATTTCATTAGTGAACTTCTCGCTGGAGACGTAGCAGATGGAAGCCTGGGGCTGACGGCGTTTGATCTCATGACCGATGGCCTGCATCAGGTGGGTCTTGCCCATGCCGACGCCGCCATAAAGGAAGAGCGGGTTGTAAGCCTTCGAAGGACGCTCTGACACCGCCTGGCAAGCGGCGTGGGCGAACTGGTTGCCACTGCCGATCACGAAAGCGTCAAAGGTATAGCGAGGATTCAGTTGCGCAGCGCCATCCCAATCGAAACGCGATTGCGAGGCGTGCGGCGTGTTAGAAACCAGGTGAGCGGAGAGACCGCCATCGTGACGTACTGGCGTTGACGCGGGATCGTCTTCCGGCGTGACGAACTTTACTTCCTGAAACTCAAGACCCAGATTGTCGAGTGCTTCCTGAATCAGATCGGCGTACTTGTCTCCCACGTGGCGGAACTCCGCCGTGGGAACGCGCACGAAAAGAATCGGACCACTGGAGTGACTGTACTTGGTGGGCTTGAGCCAGGTGTCGTACGAGTGCCGGTTGATCTTTTTTTCCAGCGCATCCAGAACGCGCAGCCACGGATTGGGAGAGAGGCTAGGACTTGGAACGGACATAAATAATTTTCGTGGGGCTGTGGCCAGATCAGCGCCCGGTATCAGAACTTCTACGACAACGATGCTTTCATTTTCCAGCAGCCGAACAGCCTTGCTTCACGGGCCATTTGCACTGGGTTCAAGAAAATTTCTTTAAGCAGGATCAGTCCGGCATACTAGCACAAAATTTTTCTGTCTGCGGAATTCTTGTCGCGAACTTTTTCTGCTTTGTATGATTCATCACCCTAACGAAACTTCCTGTCAAGTATTGAAGTTATAACTGCAACGCGAGTGGTGCAGAAATGTGTCCACTCGCAGAGATCGCCGCGCCCCCGGCCGTTCGATCGAGCGAAAGCTCGACAGCTTTTGCGGAGACCAAAACATCACGGAGCTTCGCTTTGCCGGAAAGCCGAGGACGACCGTCCCCACGTGGTTCTCCATGCCGGTTTGCCCGCCTGCGCGCGGTCATTTATACTTCTACTTCGCTTTAAACGAGATTCAGGACATACGTTAGTCCATTCAGGAGCAGCGATTTTTCATGCCCAAGCGCACATTCCAGCCCAACCGTCGTCACCGCTCGAAGACGCACGGATTTCTTACGCGGATGAAGACCAAGGCCGGCCGCGCGGTGATTTCGCGCCGGCGCGCCAAGGGCCGCAAGCGCGTGTCGGTGAAGCCCGGCTTCCGTGAGTAGTGTTTCTCCCGTTTCGGAATTCGCGCAGGATTCGCAATCTGGCCTGAGGCGTGTTGTGAACGCTCTCGCACCGAATGGCAGCCCCGACGTTTCCGCATCTGGCAGGCGTAGCAAGTTTCCCCGCAGCGTTCGTCTACTCCGTCACGCCGATTTCGAGCGCGTGTACAAACAGGGGCGACGGCATTTCGCCTCCCACATGACGGTGTTTTATTTGCCGCGAACCGGGGAAGGCACTGAGGCCGCGAGCCTGCGTGTCGGGTTCACGGTGAGCAAGGCGCTGGGCGGAGCCGTAGTTCGTAACCGCATGAAGCGGCGCCTGCGGGAAGCGGTTCGACTGCATGGGATGATTTCAGCGCCAATGGATGTCGTGATCAATCCCAAGAAATCACTGCTGACTGCCGACTTTGTCGATGTGCAGCGCGAAATCCGCCGGGCATTTGAAGTAATCGTTAAGTCAGCAGGAAAAGCATGAACCAGCTGGCCACCAGAGTCGTGCTGTATCTGTTGCGGGGATACAAGTGGGCGCTTTCGCCGTTATTGTCTCCGGCCTGCCGCTATGTTCCGAGCTGCTCTGACTATGCCATGGAAGCCGTGGACCGTTACGGCGTGTTGCGCGGCGGTCTGATGGCAATCTGGCGGGTGCTGCGCTGCCATCCCTTTGTCCAGGGCGGTTACGATCCGGTAGTAAAGTCCAAAATTCTGACATCAGAAAGAAACGGCGTGACTGCTGCGCCGCCCGCCAGTTGCGCGGTCACTGAGTAGCGAATTTGCCTGAATTCAACAATCCTCAACAAGAACCCGGGATGGAGCGCCGGCTGCTGCTGGTGTTCGCGCTCACATTCCTGGTCATCATTCTGTTTCAACCAGTATTGAAGAAGTATTTCCCGTCCGCAGTGCCTACGCCTGAGACTCCAGCGGCGGTTCAGCCACCAAGTCAGACGGCTTCGCCGTCGGCGCCGCAGGTTGCAGTGCCCGCGACCGGCGTGACTAAGCAGGCTTCGGCTGAAGCGGAAACGGTTGTCGAGAACGATCTTTATCGCGTCACATTTACCAACCGCGGCGGCCTGGTGAAGTCGTGGATACTCAAGACATATAAGGACGAGCATGGAAACCCGCTCGAGCTGGTCAGCAAAGCGGCGGAGACTTACGGGTATCCGATGTCCCTTTGGACTTACGACGAGACCCAGCGCAATAAGCTGAATTCGGCGCTCTACGTACCGAGTGCTACCCAGTACATCGGCCTAGGTGAGGAACGCGCGAAGATAACGGTGGCACCAGGCAAAGTTGAACTCGCCGGACAAACGCTAAAGGCCCCGAACGAAATTACATTCGAGTACTCCGACGCGGACGTCTCCGTTCGCAAGACTTTCAGCTTCGATCACACCTACGTCGTGCATCTCGAAACCTCGGTTGTGTCCAAGGGAAGCCAGGTCTCAGCACTACCCATGTGGCCGGCCGGGTTCGGCGATCAGTCGAGCCTCTCCTCATACGCCGCCAGCCGCATCGAGCATCAGTACGGCGACAAGACCGAGCGCCTGGACATAAAGAAGATCAGCGGCGGCGCCACGCTGCAAGGTCCGTTCAACTGGGCCGGAGTGGTTGACCAGTATTTCGCAGCGGTCTTTCTGCCGGAAGACATTCAGAACGCGGCCATGGTGACGCTACGCCACCAGGTTGACGTGCCTAAAGACCCGCGAAATCCAAAGCCCGGAGAAACCGTGAAGGCCGATGTTCTCGGCGTGGGTGTCGGCAATCTTCGCGGAGCCAGTGTTCAACGCCTGTACGTGGGACCCAAGTCACTCGGAGTTCTGGAATCCGTTCCTGTGCCGACGATGGCGGGCGCGCCCCCTGACCTACGCGGCCTGATCAACTTCGGTTTCTTCGGCGTGATCGCCCGTCCATTATTCTTATGGCTCAAATGGACGTACGGGTGGGTGCATAACTGGGGATGGGCCATCGCCATTCAGACCCTGATCATCAACCTGGCGTTGCTGCCGCTACGCATCTCCAGCATGAAATCGGCGCTGAAGATGCAGAAAGTAGCGCCGCAGATCAAGGCCATCCAGGAAAAGTACAAGAAGTACAGCATGCGCGATCCGCGTAAGCAGGAGATGAATCAGGAAGTCTCCGCCCTCTATAAAGCTGAGGGCGTAAACCCGGTGGGCGGCTGCCTGCCCATGGTTATTCAGATGCCATTCCTGTTCGCCTACTACAGCATGCTGGGCGCTGCACTCGACTTGCGCCAGGCACCCTGGCTCTGGATTCGCGATCTTTCGTCCCCGGACCCGTGGCATCTGTTGCCCATCGGCATTATCATCACCATGCTGTTGACCCAACGCATGACGCCACAGCCCGGCATGGACCCGTCGCAGCAAAAGATGATGACCTTCATGATGCCGCTGATGCTCGGCGTCATCAGCTGGAACCTGGCTGCAGGCTTGTGCCTGTACTGGTCCGAAGGCAACTTGATTGCAATCGCCCAGCAGTCGGTGATGAACCGCACCAGCCTGGGCCGCGAGATGCGGGAGATTGCTTTGAAGAGGGCGAGGAAGAAAGATAAGTAGCGCTTCAAGCTCCTAGCTGCTGGCTTCTAGCCAAACCTTGGCTTGAGCTAGAAGCTAGAAGCTAGAAGCCAGGAGCTAGAAGCCTGTGTCCATTCCCGACAAAATCGCCGCCGCCAACAAGATCAACGATCTGCTGAAAGGGATCGTCGCCAACGGCGGCTTGCGTCTTAAGTACCGCATCACCGTGGACCCGCCGCTCGCGGAACAGCGAGACTGGGAACGTCCTGAAATTTTTGTCGAATTCGTGGGCCCGGATTCGCCTCTTTTGCTGGAACGCGGCGGCGAGCTGCTGCGCGCCATCGAATTCCTGGCACTGGAAATGCTTCGCCTGCCGGGCAATGAGCACGAGAAAATCTGCTTCGACTGCATGAATCATCGCGGCATGCGGCTGGAAGAGTTGCGCCTCGCCGCCGGCGTGGCTGCCGAAAAAGTGCGCAAGTCGGGAGCTCCCTACGAATTCGCTCCCATGTCGTCGCGGGAACGCCGCATTGTCCACCTGGCTCTGCGCGATCAAACGGGGCTAGTCACACAGAGCGAAGGCGAAGGCATGCGCCGCTTTGTAGTCGTGTACCCGGAGAATTACAAACCTGCGGCGCCAAAGACCCCGCGCAGAAGTCTCCCATAGCTTCGAGATTGCTTGAGGCGTCCACTGGGATGTGCTACGCTGCGCGGCCATGTTGTATTTACCGATCAAAAAAACCTGGATCATTTCGAGAACTGCACGCCGGGTTTATTTTGTATGCGCTCTCGCGGCCATTTCTTTTTTCGGAGTGCTCTCGCGAGCAGCGTGGCATTCAGAGTGTCTGGTCAGACAACAGCCGAAGGAATCGCGACAGCTGCGCTTATTGTTCGTCTTCTTCTTTGGCCCGGGCTCATAGGCACTGCGTTGCTTTCCATTGCAATGTGGTACTTCTGGGTTGGCTTTGATGACTCTGGCTGGCTGAAAAAGGCGATATGGTTTATACCGCTGTATTTCCTACTGGCATTCGGTCCTGCTCTTTATTATTTTTTTGTTTACTGCCGTAACAGTGAAGTTGCCCATTGCATGTAGGTCCATATGACGCGGCTGCATCGGGGTGCGCCGCACCCGCTACAATCTCTCTGTGAATCTCGACGACACGATCGTCGCCATCGCCACTCCGTCCGGTCGCGGCGGCATTGGGATTGTGAGAATTGCTGGTCCTGAAGCTCGCAGCATCGCGGCCCCCATGCTTCGCTTGAAGCATCAACTCGAACCGGGCCGTGCAATTTTCGGAGAGCTCATCGAGCCGTGCGGCCGCGGGCGACTCGCTCGCGAAGGAACCAGCACATACTCAGAAGTTCTTTCCACTGAAAAAGTCTCGCGGGCGAGTCGCCCGCGGTCACCTGGTTCGATAAGCTCTCCACATGACCCACACGAGCAAGATCAGCGCATCGACGAAGTTGTCGTCACCTACTTTGCCAAACCGAATTCCTACACCACCGATGACGTCGTGGAAATCTCAGCCCACGGATCGCCAGTAGTCCTGCGGCACGTTGTGGAACTTGCTCTTGCTGGCGGCGCCCGTCTCGCTGAGCCCGGGGAATTCACCATGCGTGCGTTTCTCAATGGGCGCATCGATCTGACCCAGGCTGAAGCTGTCCGCGATCTCATTGAGTCGCGGACGCTTTTTCAGGCGAAGGTTGCGGCTCAGCAGCTCGACGGCGCGCTCTCACGCCGGCTGCAACCGATCAAGCAAAAATTGGTGGAGCTGATCGCTGTGCTCGAAGCCGGCATCGACTTCGCCGAGGACGACGTCTCTGTCCTTCCGGCGGACCAGATACTTGAACGCGTCGCGGCCGTTCGCGCTCCGCTGGAGCAACTAGTCTTGTCTTTCGCTTACGGCAAACTGGTTCACGAAGGGCTGATGCTGGCGATCGTGGGACGCCCCAACGTGGGCAAATCGAGCCTGTTCAATCGCCTGGTGGAAAGCGACCGCGCCATCGTTACCGCCACGCCTGGAACCACGCGTGATCTGGTGACCGAGACAGTTGCGATTGAAGGAATTCCGGTAAAGCTCGTGGACACGGCCGGCATTCGCCGCGCGCTGGATGAAGCCGAGAGTATCGGCATCCGCAAATCCAAAGAGGCCCTGGCTGATGCCGATCTGGTGCTGGTCGTTCTCGACTCGTCTGAAACGGTCGGCCCCGAAGATCTGCAACTGCTCGAGTTGGTGGCGCAGCGGCCAGCGATTCTGGTGGAAAATAAATCAGATAAAACCAGTTCGCAGTTTCTGGTTCCCGGTTCTCAGTTGCAGCGGGTTCGCGTTTCGGCGCTGACAGCGGAAGGTGTTCCTGAGCTGAGGGCTGAAATTCTGCGCCAGGTGGGCGGAGATTCTCAGCGTAGTGGTGAAAACGGGTTTCTTACCAACACCCGGCATCAAGGACTCGTCCGCGATTCGCTGGCTGGACTGGACGCAGCGGTCGTGGCGGTGCGGGAAAAAACTCCGCACGAGATGATCCTGCTGGATCTCTATAGTGCTCTCCGTCCACTCGATGAAATCACGGGCGCTACCACCAATGACGATATTCTGAACCTGATCTTCAGCCGGTTCTGCATCGGAAAATAAAGTCACCGCCGCTATGCGCTTGCCGGTTTCAACGATGCCATCTCCGCCTCGTTAGTATTCAAAGCTGCCGGGGAGGTCGCCAGTGTGCTGGCTGAAACTTGAACGATGCTATTCCGCACTGCGTACAGCACCAGCTCGCTGACCGAGTGTAAGCCAAGTTTTCTCATGATGTTGCTGCGATGAGTCTCCGCCGTCTTCACACTCAAATTAAGATGGCACGCTACTTCCTTGGTTGACTTGCCTTCAGCCAGCAATTGCACTACTTCCCGCTCACGAGAAGTTAAAGCGGACTGGCTCGATTCAGCCTTGACCGCTCGAGGTGTCTTATTAAGGAAGCCGGCCAGAACCAGGTCAGCTACTCGAGCCGTAAAGAAGGTCTTGTCATGTTGCAACGCTTCCACTGCCGTCACCAGATCTCGAGCGGCATCGGATTTCAAAAGAAAGCCGCGAGCGCCGGCATCAAGTACGGCCTTCACCGCCTGGTCGGTGTCGGTAATGGTCAGAATGAGGACCCTCACATTGGGGTTTTCGCGCACGATGTGCCGGGTCGCTTCCAGTCCGTTCAA
>Ga0163162_10002833_pt1 | contig 16500 bp, 16 predicted proteins | sample S55metaG_FD_115310 | JGI IMG/M metagenome (GOLD analysis project Ga0163162, IMG submission 115310) | Switchgrass rhizosphere microbial communities from Kellogg Biological Station, Michigan, USA - S5-5 metaG | ecosystem: Host-associated > Plants > Roots > Rhizosphere > Soil | place: USA...
CCGTCGGTCGCCAGACGAACCAGCCGCCGACGGGGCCCCGGATCTCCAACTGGTCTCCGACCATCAGGTCTCTGACCAGATAGGGGGAGACCTCCCCATTGGCTAATTCGTCGACCGTGATCTCCAGGATTTCGTCCATCCCGGCTGTGGCCACGGAGTAGGACCGCACTGCCGTGTAGCCGTCGTCGGCTGTGAGCCGGACATCGATGTGCTGGCCGGCGAGGTTGCCGTTCAGACCATCCACGCGCAACCCGATGGTTCTGGACGATTCCGTTTCCGGGACGCCGCTGACGACGTCGGCGACGCGCCACAGGGTGCTCATGTGCCCAGCCTCATGAGTAGCGCTCCTCCCGCCAGGGGTCGCCGTAGATGTGGTACCCGTTGGATTCCCAGAAGCCGGGAACATCATGCGGCATCAGCTCGATGCCGTTGATCCACTTCGCGCTCTTCCAAAAGTACAAGTGGGGTACCAGGAGGCGGGCGGGGCCGCCGTGGGCCCGTTCCAGTGGCTCACTGTCGAATTCCCAGGCCACCCACGCCTGGCCGTCCAGCAGATCCTGCAACGGGACGTTGGTCGTATAGCCGCCGTAAGAGTGAGCCATGGTGAACTCGGACGTTGTTGCCACGTCCTCGAACAACGTGTCCAGGGACACCCCGCGCCACGAGGTGCCCAGCTTGGACCAGCTGGTCACGCAATGAATATCGGTGCGGATATCAACCTGCGGCAGCGCCAAAAACTCATCCCAGGACCAGGTCCGGCGCTGCCCCGTCTCGGTCGTAATGAAGAATTCCCAGTCAGCGGTGGCGATATAGGGTGCAGGGCCCGCCGTCAGCACGGGAAAGCTTGCTGTTTCGTATTGGCTGGGTGGTAATGCTGGGTTGTCGGTGCGCCGTTTTCCATGAAAACCAGACGAGATGATTCCCATCTTCCACCTCCGCTGCGGGGCTCCGCCGGTCGAATGTAATCGGTGCCCCAACGATAGGGCAATGGCGGGGCAGAGACCAGACTTAAATCCTCCCGGTCCGTTCAGGGGCCTCCCTGATTCCTGTCATCGAAAATCAGAGTGGAAAACACGACGTCGGCACGGCCTGGAGCGGGTCCCCGTCGCGTGGTTGGGTAAGTCATTGCTTGACAGGGCAAGGATTCTCAGGACTCGGATGTGGGGAGTCTTTGCATGGCTATTTCCCCACTGCTGGTGAGATGTTCAGCAACGTCCCGGAGCTTGGCATTGGATCTGGAACTGGCACGGGTGAGGAGGAGAAAGGCTTGCTCGGCGGTGATCTTATACCGCTCCATGAGGATGCCTTCAGCCTGGCCAATCAGTTGCCGGGCAACCAGGGCTTCGCCGAGCTGACTGATCTTCTGGGAATCCGCGAACGCCACCGCGGCGTGCGCCGCGACGAGCGATCCGATCTGTTCGGACTCGCTATCGAAGGCGTCCGGGCCCTCTCCGTAGAGGTTCAGGGCACCGAGCCGATCGCCTTCGACGAACAGCTGGAACGACAGCATGCTCCGTGCCCCTAGCTCCACGGCACCCCGGGAGAAATCAGGCCAGCGGTCCTCCAGGCTGAGGTCCGGGACACGAACTATCCGCTCCTGGTAGGCCGCGTCCAGGCACGGCCCCTGCCCGGTGGAACTCTGCAGGGCATCGACCTGGCGTGGGAGTTCTCCTGACGCGACCTCGGAGTCAACCTTTTTCCTGCCCGTGACAAGGCTGATGGAAGCATGTGCAGTCCCCGGGATCAGGTCCAAGGCGGCATAGACGATGCCGGACAAGACGGCGTGGACGTCGTCTTCCTGCTGCAGCTCCCGCGCGAGATCACTGAGTTGGGCGGCCAACGCAGTGTTGTCCGTGCTGTATCCCTGCCGGGTCTGGCTTGCATCTGGTCGGTCCACGCCCATCACTGGCCTCCGCTGCTCCGTGTTTGTCCTGATCCTAGTAGCATCTGGGCCCGCCATGTGGTTGCGAAGGGTCCGCTCTGTGCCTTTCTCCATTCGCCTTCGAAACAGCGATTCGCGAGGGACCGTTCGCCGGGGTCATCAACGGAGAAGCCAGCCACGATATGACTGCATCAGGCCTTTTTGCTTGCGGGGTCGTTCGGGTGCGGCTGCAGGGGGATGATTTCGACCGTCATCCAGACGTGCAATGGCAGGCTTGCGAGGACGCGGACGAGCTCGTTTTCATTTTCCGCACTCCAAAGGCCAAGACTTCGCCACTCACCCGGCGCCGCTGGGGGTCTCCATAGCCGGAGAAGATAACCTTCGGCAGCTAGTTCTGCCGCCCTGATTGCTTCCCGGGCCCTGGTCTCGTCCACGGTTGCGTCCGGCGTTCCGTCGGGAACAGTGGTGACCAGGTGCGTCAGGAACTCCATCTCGGACTTCTTTCTTCAATTCTGACGGCTTTCGTGAGCCTTCATTCCGCTGTTTGTGGTCCGGCGCCGACCGGTCTGCGGGTGGCGGCGATCTCTGTGCGTAGTGTCTTGAGCGCGGCGACGTAGATCTCCGAGAATGTCGGAAACGGCTGGATGGTGTCGCTGAGGACATCGATGGGGATGCGGGCCCGGATGGCCAGGGTTGCCTGTTGGAGCCACTCCCCGGCTTCGGGGCCGAGGGCGTAGGCGCCGGTGAGCCGGTCGCCGTCGCTGAGGAGGGTGAGAAAGCCGTTACTTTCGGCGTAGGCGCGGGTGTAGGTGGCGGTCTTTGACACATCAGAGACGGGCGCTGTAGCGCTGAAGCGAGCGTCGGTGGCGCCGACCGCGGCGGCCTGCGGGTCGGTGTAGGTGACCCGCGGGACGGCTTCGTAGTTCGTCTCCCGCGGCTCCCCGAGGATGTTCGCGGCGACGACGTCCCCCTGGTATTTGCCGACGTGGGTCAGCGGCCAGATGCCGGTGATGTCGCCGATGGCCCAGAGCCCGTCCGCGACGCGCAGGTGCGCGTCGACCGCGACTCCGCGGGGGTCTGGCTCGATGCCGACGGTTTCCAGGCCGATCCCCTGGATGCGTGGGCGCCTCCCGGTGGCGATGAGCAGCCGGTCACCTCTGAGTTCGCGTCCGCTGTCGAGCTCAACGATGTAGTCCCCGTTCTCGTGTCGCGCCGCGGTCGAGGTCGCCGGGAGCATGAGTTCGATGCCCTCGGCGGTGAGGACCTCGCCGAGGGCCGCGCCCAGCGGCGCCGGTTCCCGGGCCAGGACGTGCGCGGACCTGTCAATGACCGCCACTTCGCCCCCGAATCGGCGCACGGCCTGGGCTATTTCGACGCCCACCGGGCCGCCGCCGAGGATAAGCAGTCGGCGGGGGACTGTCTTCATGGCGGTCGCCTCGCGGCTGGTCCAGGTGCCCTCGAGCCCGCGCAGGCCCGGGACCGGGGGGATGACCGGATCGGCGCCGTTGGCGAGGACCACGTGCGTGGCGGTGTGCCGGGCGCCGTTGACCTCGACCACGCCGGGACCGGCGAGCCGGCCGGTGCCGCGCAGCAGGTCGATGCCGTGATCGGCCAGCCAGCGTTCCTGTCCGGCGTCGGAGTAGTCCGAGACCATGAAGTCCCGCCAGGCCAGGGCCGCCTCGACGTCGACGTCGGCGGTGGCGGCAGCTGCACGTGCGGCGTGGACCGCCTCGCCGGGCCGCAGCAGCGTTTTGGACGGGATGCAGGCCCAGTAGGAGCACTCGCCGCCGACGAGTTCGCGCTCCACGACGGCCACGCGCAGGCCGCCCTCGGCGAGGGCGCCGGCGCAGTGTTCGCCCGGTGAGCCGGCGCCGATCACGATCACGTCGTAGTCGCTCATGTCGGCAACTCCTCCCCGGCGTGTTCGCGGACCATGTAGAGCGCGTACCAGTCGGGCCAGTTCGGGTCTTCCTGGCCGGTGAGTTCCTCGTGCTTGCCGTGGGCAGTCGCGGCGCGCCTGAGGGCGTCCGCGAGCTCGCCCACGGACTCGTAAACGGTGGCCATCGGGGTCTCCTTTCAGCGTGGGACGCGTCAGCGGCCCGGGAGTCGGGTCTTGATTTCCTGGAGGACCCAGCCGTTGCCGTCCGGGTCGCTGAAGGACGCGAATGAGCCGTAGTCCCGGTGGTCGGGAGCCGGGCCGTCCAGGCGTGCCTCGGTCCCGGCGTGATGGAAGACTCCCGTGGCGTCGTGGAATGTCGGGCTGACCTCGACCCCGCGGGCTATGAGGTCGGCCCGGGCAGCGTCGATGTCATAGACCGCCAGATGCAGGCCCTGGGCCGAGCCCGGCTGCGCGGAGGTGACGCCCTCACCGAAGATGATCGAGCAGCCCGACCCCGGGGGCGTGACCTGCATCAGCCGGTAGCCGTCCTCGACGGCAGCTTCGGCGTCCAGCCGCCAGCCCAGTGACTCGTAGAAACGCTTGGCCCGGTCGACGTCGGCGACCGGCACGACGATCACCTCGAGCCTGAACTCCCCGGGCTTCACCGGCGGGCTGGCGATAGCGCTGTGGCTGTTTGTATCGACACTATTCATCTCGGCCTCCCCTGAGTCGGGCGCGCCAGAACAGGGCGACACCAGACTAGTGGACCCGGGAACGCTGCCGAACGCCGGTCAAAACGCTGACGCTGCGGGCCGCGCTGCGGGTTCGCAGCAAGTTTTTCCTGGTCGCCCCCCGGCCGATCTTCGGACCGGGGACGCTGCCCTCGGAACCCCACATTTGTCCGCTCCAGAGCGAAAGTCAAGGGTCAATTACCGTCCGCCCCAGGCACCCTTGCTGGCTTCCCGGCCTCGGCGTAGGCTCGCCCGCAGGAGCGGCGGAACCATGGCGCCGACAACGACGTCGACAGCCGACATGATCGCTGCTTACCGTTATCTGAAAGGCGGCACAATCGTGCGCTCCGACATTGCACCTGGCGGCATCTTCCCCGATTACGAGTTGCCTGACCACGAGAACGTTCCCCGTAGGCTGAGTGAGTTGCAGGGCGAAGACCCGTTGGTGCTGACGCTTTCACGCGGACACTACTGTCCGAAGGAGCATCAGCAACATCTCGAGCTTGCTGCGTTCTATCCGAAGGTCGCTGTCGCCTACACGCAGATGGCAACCATCGCGACCGATGACCACCACGTGCTCCAGGAATTCCGCGCGTCGGTGGGGGCGCAATGGCCGTTCCTCTCTGATCCTGGCCGCATTGTGCAGAAGGATCTGGACATCCAGGAGTACACCGACCCGGACCACGATCCGATGATCCCGCACACCCTGGTTCTGAAGCCCGGCCTGGTCATCCACAGCATCTACAACGGCTACTGGTTCTGGGGGCGCCCCTCCGTCGAGGACCTGCGCCACGACCTGCGCGCCGTGATGAGCGAGATCCGGCCGGACTGGGACCTCAGCACCCCGGGCCTCCGCGACGCCTGGGACGCTGGCAACTGGGCACCGTTCCACGGATGGAACAAACGAGTGCGGCCGGATTGAAATCGTCGAGTCGGTATTCGGCACGGAAGGACCTGCGATGAATGCGGCTGAAGTTCCCGGCGCCGGCAACGGGTGGCCCGAACTCCGGGTCGGAGACTGGATTCAAACCCGGGACACTGTGCACATGTGGATGCAGATTGTCGGCAAGATCCGCATGGCGCTCACGCCAATGCTGAACCACTGGTGGCACGTGACGCTGTACGTCACACCGCGCGGATTGTCGACGTCGAAAATCCCCTGCGGGGGAGGGGCATTCGACGTCGAATTCGATTTCTGCGACCACCAGTTGCATGTCCGCGCCAGCGACGGGACTGCCCGGAGCATCGTCCTCGAACCCAAGTCCGTGGCCGCGTTCCATGCGGAGGTGTTTGACGCCCTCGCCAGGCTCGGCATTCAGGCACCCATCCGTGCGGTCCCGAACGAGGTGGAACCGGCCATACCCTTCGCCGAGGACTATCAGCACGCTTCCTACGACCCGGGTGCCATCCGGACGTTCTGGCAGCAGCTGATCCAGGCCGACCGGGTCCTGAACGAATTTCGTTCCAGCTTCAGGGGCAAGGCCAGTCCCGTCCACCTTTTCTGGGGGTCCATGGACCTGGCCTACGCGCGTTTCTCTGGCCGGCCGGCGCCCACCCACCCCGGCGGGGTCCCGAACTGCGCCGACTGGGTAATGGTGGAGGGCTACTCCCACGAGCTGAGCAGTTGCGGGTTCTGGCCCGGCGTTGGGGAGGAAGGGGCCTTCTATGCCTACACCTACCCCGAGCCGCCAGGCTACGCCCAGTACGTGAGCGAAGCCGAAGGCGTCGTATATCGCCAAAGCGACAGGCTCTACCTCCTTCCATATGAATGCGTCCGCTCTGCGCCGGACCCCGACACCAAGCTGCTGCGGTTCCTTCATTCAACTTATGAGGCGGCCGCGGAGACAGGACACTGGGACCGTGCGGGGCTTGAGGTGGACCGGAACCGTTGGCGGCGGTGACCCCGCCCCCATGGGTCGAAGGGTGTGGGGGTCACCCGGGGGTGAGGAGTTTCGCGGTGGTCGTGGTGACCCACTCCTTAAGCGGAATGCTCTCGTGGTGGTCCCAACCGGAGTAAGTGATCCAGACCCGGCCGTTGCGGTCAAAGTCAATGTTCACCAGGTTGTCCAAAGCAGTCCGGGGCCAGCGGGCGACGGCGCGGCTGCCGGCGAATTCGATGAGCCGCTGAGGGGAGGCCATCCAGGCCGGTTCCTTGCCCGGTTTGCGGGCCGGCAGCGAGATCACGCGTCCGGATGCCGGGACCAGTCCTTTGGCGTTAACCAATTTTTTCGTGGCGCTGCCACCCTCGAACGTGCTCAGAACGGTGTCGACGCTGAGGAATTCGTCGCCCCCGAAGGTCATGGACTGGCGGTAGAAGCAGATGCGGCCGTCGACAGTCAGGAAGGCAGCGCCGCTGTCCTCGTTTTCCAGGGGCCAGCCAAGGGACTGGGCCACGAAATGCCAAGTGCTCCAATCGGTACCGGTGGTGACGGCGGCAAGGCTGGACGGCACGGAGCGCTTGAGCAGTCGCTTGCTGGCGTGTCCCAGGATGCGCTCCATCCTGCCGGCAGCGGCGCGGCGGGCCGACTCATAGATGCCGGGGACGGACTCTTTGGGGGCACTTCCGGATGCATCCGCTGCGGCCGTCATCGCTTGCGTCCTGCTCATCGCATCTTCAAACGACATCGCAGCTCTCCATCGTTGATGCGTCGCTTCGGCTACGCGAGTCTGGAACCTCGCCCCATAATACGTCCCCGGCATCATCCGTAAGCTGAAGGACGTCCACTGTTCATCGAACCATCACCCGGCCCGGCGTGGGCTCGGCGGCAGGCCGCAAGTCGCCGTCGTCCGGGTACTTCGTTGCGTGAAGGTGTCCCGGATTGTGCCCGGCAACCCCGGGTGCGGGTGTTAACTGGGAGGGTGAATTCACTACCGTCGGCGCGTACGCAGAGGCTTGTGCTTTGGATCGCGATTCTCGCCTCTTTCGTGTCGTTTCTCGACAGCAGCGTCATCAACGTGGCACTCCCGGCCATTTCCCGTGACCTGGGCGGCGGACTGACGACGCAGCAGTGGGTTGTCGATGCTTACCTGATCACTCTGGGTTCCCTGATCCTGGTCGCCGGTTCGCTCTCCGATTTGCTCGGACGCGTTGTGGTTCTCCGGGCCGGGCTGATCGGGTTCGGCGCGACGTCGGTGATGTGTGCGCTGGCACCCACCGCCGAGGTGCTGGTCTTGGCCAGAGCGCTTCAAGGCGTCGCGGGCGCGTTGCTAGTGCCCAGTTCCTTGGCCCTGATCACCTCAAACTTCGACGAGGCGCCGCGGGCGAAGGCGATCGGCCAGTGGACAGCTGGTACCACCGTGGCTTTCATCGCCGGCCCCCTGCTCGGCGGAGTGCTGGTCGATTCGGTGGGCTGGCGCTGGGTCTTCGGAATCAACGTCCTGCCCATTGCTGTGACCTTGTACCTGTTAGGCGTGCTACGGGTCAAGGATGTTCGCAAGGAGGGGGTTAGCATCGACTACCCGGGCGCCGTGCTCTGTGTGCTCGGGTTGGCCGGGCCGGTCTACGCGTTGATCGAACAAGCCAATTACGGCTGGGGGAGCCCGCTCATCATGATGCCTTTCGTCCTCGGCATCCTGTGTCTCGCCGGATTCATTTGGCGGGAAAAGACCGCGCAGCAGCCGCTCCTGCCGCTCAGCCTCTTCTCCGTCCGGAACTTTGCCGTCGGAAATGTGGCCACGGCCTTCGTCTACGCCGCCCTGTCCATCGGGGGATTCATCATCGTGCTTTTCCTGCAGCAGGTCGCCGGCTATCCGGCGACGTTGGCCGCCCTTGCCATGCTCCCCGTCAGTATCGTCAACATCCTCCTGGCGTCATGGTTTGGCTCGCTGGCCGGGCGGTTCGGCCCGCGGTGGTTCATGGCATGCGGGCCTGCTGTGGCCGGGGTCGGTTTCCTCCTGATGCTTGAGTCGGAAATTCCGGTCAACTATTGGACCCAGCTAATGCCAGGGATCATCCTGTTCGCGCTCGGGCTCTCAGCGACCGTCGCACCGCTTACGGCCGCCATTCTCGGGTCCGTTTCGGAACAGCAGGCCGGCATCGGCTCGGCCGTGAATAACGCCGTCAGCAGGGTTGCTGGTCTGATCGGCATCGCACTGGTGGGCCTGGTGGTGGGCGGCAAACTGGAGCTCGAAGGATTTCACCGCGTGGTGGCCGTCACAGCGGTGCTGCTGATCCTCGGCGGACTTGTTTCCGCCGTCGGTATCAAGAATGCAATCAAGCGGCCGGCGGCCCGGACCCACAAAGCCCCATCGGGGATGGGGGCGAGGCTCCCAACGCGCCGCCGACGCGGGTAGTTTTGGATTGTGGGCCACCGGGGGTTCGCGTCCCTCTCCCAGGGGCACTTCACGCTCTCCCTCGGACTGCACGATGCGCTGACCCCGGCAGGCAAGGCTCGCATCGCTTCTCTGAGTTCCAGCGGCCACCTGGCGTCCCCGGTCGTCTTCGATGACATCCACTTCGAACGCCGTCCCCACGATCCCTGGGCTGCGTACGGACAAGCGAAAAACAGCGAATGCCCTGTTTGCTGTCGAGGCCACCCGGCGCTGGTCGGGGGAGGGGGTCTTTGCCAACTCAGTCATGCCAGGCGGCATCGAGACGAACTTGGGGCGTCACGCCTCACAGGAGCAAATCGAACAGTGGAGGACGCTGCCAGGGATGAAGACCCCGCAGCAGGGCGCCTCCACGACGCTTGTGGCGGCCGTTGCGCCCGAGTTTGAAGGGATTGGCAGACGCTACCTCGAAGATGCCAACGAGGCGCGGATCATTGCCAACGACGCCGAACCCGGCGCCCTGACCGTCGGTGCCGGTGTCCGCGAATGGGCGCTGGACCCTGCCGCGGCCGCGCAGCTCTGGGACGTTTCCCTCGCCATGCTTGCCCTCGCGCAGACACGCTAGCCGGAATTGAGAGCGGTGTGCTCCCGGGTTCAATTTCATCGGCGCACCCGGTGTGAGGGGCGGAGCCCGTCGACAACAGACCGGCGGCAGTTCAGCCTCGGCTTCAGCCTAGGAATTCAACGGACAGGACAGACCCTCTGGAAATCCAAGAACTGTCCAAATTTGCGCATGCGATCGGCCAAAGTGTACGGATTGCGACGCGATTCGGGTGGGACAGGAACATAATCAGGTATGCAAATCCTGGTTGTGGAGGACGACGAGTCAGTGGCCGCCGGAGTCCTTGAAGGGCTGAGCCGGGCCGGCTTCGGGGCCAGCCATGTCGGAACGGGCGGCGGGGCACTGGATGTGGTCCGTGAGCTGTGTCCCGATTTTATCCTCCTGGACCTGGGGCTGCCGGATATGGACGGAACTGACGTGTGCCGAGCCATTCGCGCGCTGACCGCCACCCCGATCATCGTTGTCAGTGCCCGGGATGAAGAGATAGACCGGGTGCTGGCGTTGGAACTGGGCGCCGACGACTATTTAGTCAAGCCCTTCGGGATGCGGGAACTCATCGCACGGATTCGGGCAGTGGCCCGCCGCTCCGAAGAGCGGCTCCCGGACGGCCGTCCCGAGGCGGACATCAGCAGGAACATCGGCGGCCTGAGCATTGACCAACGGTCGCGTCGCGTGGCCCTTGACGGAGTGGAGGTCTATCTGACGGCAAAAGAGTTCGAGCTCCTGTACTTCCTTGCAGCAGACCCAGGTGCCGTGTTTGAGCGTCGCGAGATCCTCCGAGCAGTGTGGGACGGCGACTGGTATGGCACCACGAAAACCGTGGATGCCCACATCGCCGGGATCCGCAAGAAGCTTGGTGATCCTCGCTGGATCGAGGCCGTCCGGGGCGTCGGGTTCAGGCTGGGAGAGCCTGGATGAGATGGAGGCTGATCGGCGCGTTCATGTTCATCACGTTGCTCGTGGTCCTGGTGCAGGACATTCCGCTGGGGAACTATCTGGTCCGCGTTGAACGTGAGCGCCTCACCACCTCCCTCGAACGCGACGCCTTTCTGCTGGCTGGCCGGGCCGGCGACGCGCTGAGAGCTGGTGGCCCCCTGCCCGCGGATGTAGCCGCCGACGTGCGTCGATACGGGGAGGCGGGCGGCGCTCGTGTGGTGATAGTCGACGTCGGCGGGACGGCATTGGCGACTTCGGATGACGATCAGGCAGCTACCGGATCAACGTACAGTTCTCGCCCGGAGATCGCCGCCGCACTGACCGGGCAGACCAATGCCGGTCAGCGGTATTCCCAGACGTTGGGCCTTGATCTGCTCTACGTCGCAGTCCCTGTCCTCAGCGGCGAGAAGATCTCCGGCGTCGTCCGGCTGACCTACCCCGCATCGGTGGTGACCGACCAGGTAAACGGCCAGCTGCGGACCATCTGGACCGTGGCCGTCACCACGGTATTGCTCGCCGGCATCCTGGCGTACTTCATGGCGGGCGCGGTAACCAGAAGACTCCAGAGGTTACGGACCGCCACCGAACTGCTGGCTGATGGCAAGCTGGACACCCGTATCGATGAAGGTGGCGCACCCGAGTTGAAAGCCCTCGCGGGTTCCTTCAACCGCATGGCGGACAGGTTGAAAGATCTTCTCGAGCAACAGCGGGGATTTGCCTCCGATGCCTCACATCAACTGCGCACGCCACTGACGGGGCTGCGGCTGAGGCTCGAGAACGCTGTCGACACGATCCCTACCGACCCTGAAGCGGGCCGGAGCATGGTGACCGCTTCCCTTGAGGAGACATACCGTTTTGCAGCGCATCATTGACGGGCTGCTGTTGCTCAGCAAGGCCGAAGGCAAGGCGACTGTGCTGGGCACAACGGATCTCGTCACCGAAGTGAAGGCCCGTAGGGAACAGTGGGAGGCCCTCGCGGAGGAGACAGGCGTCCGCCTGAGCGTGGATGGCCTGCCTGCAGCGGAGATCGCGGCCCTGCCCGGGGCTGCCGAGCAGATCATTGACAATTTGATCGACAACGCGCTTGCCGTCGCTCCGTCGGGCTCCCAGATCCAGCTCGTGGTCTCCCACGGTGAACAACCAGGCATCATCGAACTGCACATCCTGGATGAGGGGCCGGGACTTTCCTTGGAAGATTGCCAGCGGGCCTTTAGCCGCTTCTGGCGCGGCACGCAGAGGGGGGAGGGCAGCGGCCTCGGCCTGTCCATCGTGCATCAGCTGGCCCGGGCCAGCGGCGCCGAGGCCTCACTCATGCCCAGAACGTCCGGGGCTGCCACGGAAGCCACCGGTCTGGATGCCTGCGTGAAGTTCAGATCAGCCTGAGGCCGCACAGGACCGGATGATCCCGCCCGCCGCGTGAAGGAGGAGTCCACGGGCCCGTCGGCCGTTCTGTTCGGGAAGGCCATGCCCGACGCGCGGCCGCCTCTCATCCATTACGTCAACGCCGTCCGGAAACGTTCCCGCTGACGGCGTCCGCGATGGACGGCGGGGTTCTTTTGATGCTCTTTCACCCGCATCGGGTGAAGACCGCCCCCACTTGAGGCGGTTATCTTGGAGAACACCCGATCAACCAGCCTCTATCGCTTGAGAGACCTCATTAGAGGCTCCCGCCGCCTAGCGGACGGCGCGCGGAAGGAGAAGGGATGCTCAACTGCTACAACGGGCGCACCGAACCCGTTCTCTCGGCGCCTCCGTTTGCTGAGGGCCGTCTTCCTGGCGGAATGGTCACCGGCGCGCTGGGGTGCCGGAAATGAGCGGCCCTGCCGCGGCGGCGCCCAGTTTCGATCCGGCCGTCGTCATTCGCTCCAGGGCGTACATCGCTGCGCTCGTGTTGGCAGCAGTGCTGGGCGTTCCCATCTCGGCCATTGCTTACGGTTTTCTCGCTTTGGTCTCGGCCGTCCAGCAGTTCATCTTCAACGGCCTCCCGAGCCAACTCTTGGGGGGTCCTGCTCCTGCCTGGTGGCCGGTTCCGTGGTTGGTCCTGTGCGGGCTGTTGACGGCGCTGACCATCCGGTACCTGCCGGGAACCGCAGGCCACTCACCCGCTCTCGGATTCAAGACGGGCGGGGCGCCGCCCAGCGGTCGGGAGCTGGTGGGCATCGTTCTCGCGGCGCTGACCACGCTCAGCCTGGGTGCGGTGCTCGGACCCGAGGCGCCGCTGATCGCGATCGGCGGCGGCCTCGGGGCGTTGGCGGTGCATCTGGTGAAGAAGGACGCTCCGCCGATGGCCCTGACGATCATGGCGTCGGCTGGCAGCTTCGCCGCGATCAGCACCCTGCTCGGGTCTCCGGTGCTCGGTGCGTTCCTGATCATGGAGGCCGCAGGGATCGGGGGAATGACGCTGAGTCTGGTGGCGCTACCCGGACTGCTCGCTTCCGGCGTGGGGGCGCTGGTGTTCGTCGGCCTGGACGGCTGGACCGGGTTGGGCAGCTTCTCGCTGGCACTGCCCGTGGTGCCGCCTGCGGTGCCGCCGACGTTGGCGACGTTGGGCTGGGCGGTGATCATGGGCGCGGCCGGCGCACTGTTGGGATGGTTGATCCGCTGGGTCGGGCTGTCGCTTCGTCCGCTCGTGCACCGGAACCGGGTGTTGGTGACCCCTGCGCTCGGCTTGCTGATCGGCCTCAGCGCGATGGCGTACCAGCTGATCTCCGGGCACAGCTTCACGCAGGTTCTGTTCTCCGGGCAGGACGCACTTCCGGAGCTGGTCGAACACGCCGCGGACTACCCGCTTGCGGTGCTCGTCCTGCTAATCGCGTGCAAGACCTTAGGCTACGGGCTCTCGCTGAGCGCATTCCGAGGTGGGCCGGTGTTCCCGTCGATGTTCATCGGTGCGGCGCTCGGTATTGCTGCGAGTGGGTTGCCCGGCATGAATCTCGCGGCAGCGATCGGCACAGGCATAGGAGCCATGTGCGCAGCCATGCTGCGGCTGCCGTTGACGTCAACGCTGCTGGCCACGCTGCTGCTAGGAGTGGACGGTGTGGCTATAACACCCCAGGTGGTGGTGGCTGTGGCGGTGTCCTTCGTGTTCACCAATGTGCTCCCGGCGCCTGGCCCAGGCCGTCCTGGCCCGGGTCCAGGGGAGCCCGTGGGTCCTGACGACGGCAGCCGCGTCCAACATCAGGCTCCCTCGAGGGCCGACCCTGTAACTGAGACTAAGAACGCGGGCCGATCGACCGGACGTGGCCGCTGGACCGCCTGGTTGTTCATCATTGGCTCGAGTCTGTTCGCCTTGGGGGCGGTGCCGTTCTACGCCGAGGCTGTGGGATTGCGCTTGTGTGCAGTCACATTCTTCGTCGGCTCGCTGTTCTTCACCAGTGCGGCATTCCTGCAGTACCGCGAGGCCGTTGACGCGCTGCCGGTCGCGGGCGTCGCACGGCGCCGTTCGCTTTGGGTGTGGGCGCCGCAGAATCTCGCCTGGCTTGCTGGCGCGATTCAACTTGCCGGCACGCTGTGGTTCAACTGGAGCACGGGAAACGCGGTGCGGGACAACCTCAGCGCGGCGCTGACCGATCAGCGGGTGTGGCGACCCGATGCTCTGGGTTCAGTCGCCTTCCTCGTCTCAAGCTGCGTGGCGTTGCGCGAGGCCGGTCTCGGCGCCATTGCCGGCCGGCCCAGGCCTCGGACGTGGAAGATCGGCGTGATCAACGTAGCCGGCTCTGTCGCGTTCGGCATCTCGGCCGTCGCGGCCTTCGTCATACCGTCGAGCGGCGATGTCTGGAACGCCGAACTGTCCAATCTCGGCACACTCGTGGGAGCCCTGTGCTTCCTCGCCGGCGCGATTCTGATGCTGAATCCGGAATCCGCCGACGCCCCGGTTCCTTTGGTCCGGGGGAGCCATCCGTGACCCCATTTTAACAATTCCTCAAGGAGAAGTGATGTCAATAGATTTCCAGCGGACGGATGCCGACGTGGCGCTGTTCGGCAATCGATTTGTCACCCAGGAGGTTCCGAGCCGGGAGTTCCCGGAGACTGGCATTCCTGCGGAGGATGCTTTGCGGCTGGTGTCGGAGGACCTGGCGCTGGAGGGTGATCCGGCCCGGAACCTGGCGACTTTCGTGACGACGTGGATGGAGCCTCAGGCCCAGCAGATCATCGCCGCGAACCTGCACCGCAATTTCATTGACCACGCCGAATATCCGCGCACGGCCGAGATCGAGCAGCGCTGCATTCGGATGCTCGCCGACCTCTTTCACGCACCCGGCGAGACGACGGGAGCCCGAACGCAGGGATCGTCCGAGGCAATCATGCTGGGCGGTCTGTCCCTGAAGTGGAACTGGCGCAAACGTCGCGAGGCCGCCGGCGCGTCGACGTCGAGCCCGAACCTGGTGTTCGGCGGCGACGTGCACGTCGTGTGGGAAAAGTTCTGCCGCTACTTCGACGTCGAGCCGCGGATCGTGCCGCTGCAGCCGGGGAAGTACACGATCGGCCCGGACGACGTGCAGGCCCACGTCGATGAGAACACCATCGGTGTCGCGGCCGTGCTGGGTACGACGTTCACCGGACACAAAGACGACATCGTCGGCATCAACGACCTGCTGCTACGCATCAAGCGTGAGCGGGGCCTTGATGTGCCGATCCACGTGGACGGGGCCAGCGGGGGGTTCGTCTGGCCCTTCCTCTACCCGGACTCGAAGTGGGACTTCCGGCTCGAGCAGGTCCGCTCGATCAACGTTTCCGGGCACAAGTTCGGACTGGTCTATCCCGGCATCGGCTGGCTGATCTTCCGGGAGAAGGCCGACCTCGCCAAGGACCTCGTCTTCGAGGAGAACTACCTCGGCAAGACCGACTCGACCTTCACACTGAACTTCTCCACCGGCTCGGCGATGGTTCTCGCCCAGTACTACAACTTCGTGCGCTATGGCCGCGCCGGTTACACCTACATCATGCAGAACATGCAGACCAACGCCCGCGTCCTCGCCGAGAAGTTGGAGGCCATGGGCAGGTTCGAGATCATCGGCCCTGACGAGGAACAGCTTCCCCTGGTGGCGTTCCGGCTCGCCGCCGATACCGGGTACGACGAGTTCGACATTGCCTGGCAGCTCTCGGCCGAGCGTGGCTGGATGGTCCCGGCCTACACCCTGCCGCCGAACGCCCAAGACGTGACAATCATGCGGGCTCTGGTCAAGGAGACGATGAGCCGCGAACACGTCGACACGCTCGCCCGGGACATCGAAGAGGCTTGCTCCACACTGGCAAAGAAGGGCGGCGCTCACGAATCCGAGCGAAAGAAGATCGTCATCGGACCCGGCCATTGATCCGGAGGGTCTTGGGCAGTCACGGACGGTGAGCGGTGAACGTGAGGGTGCCGACGCCGTGTCCCACCGGTTCGCCATGATAGCCGCCGAACACTTCATCGACGGCGAGTCCCGCCTCAATGAGCATGGCGCGGAGCTGGCCTTCCGAGCGGAAGCGAATGGGCCCGCGCTCGACGCGTTCGATCCCGTCCGGACCGATCTCGTGCGCAGCGAAGACCACCACACCGGTTTCTTCGTCTACTTGGGTGGTTTGGTACCAGTGCTGGCTGTCTCCCTTGGGGAGACAGACGATCTTGTGGGTGCGTTCCTTGGTCCAGGCCTCCCAGCCGCGGGCATTGGGATCGCGTGAATCGAAGGCGAGGCGACCGCCCGGGACTAGGTGGGCGGCGATGTCGGCGAGTGACCGGGCCAGCTGGTCGTCGTCGATTATCTCCTGAACGACGTTGGAGGACATGAGGGCAACATCGAACAGCGCATTGACTGGAATCGCGCGGGAGTTGCCGTCGATCCATTCGACCCCGTCGGCGCCCGGCTTCGCGCGGGCTGCCTGGAGGGAGGGATGGTCGGGATCAACGCCCGTGACGGTGCATCCTGCTTGCGCGGCGGCGATTGTTATGCCGCCGGTCCCGCAGCCGAGGTCAAGCACGCGTGCGCCGGCGTGGGTCGTCGCAAAGCCCAGGAAGAAGTCATCGCTGGGGCCCCAGTTGTTGACTGCGTCGTACAGGTCGGAAGCGTGATTCTCAGTCATCGTGCCCACGCTACAGAACGAGCCGGCTTCTGGGTTGGCAGAAGCCGGAGTGGTTTGTGGTGTGTCTGAGTACAGGGGCCGACTAACGGCAGGCTTAGTTCGCCGTGGCTCGGTACGA